>Ga0265294_10007682_pt1 | contig 12730 bp, 11 predicted proteins | sample MunlanPumphouse3_FD_192504 | JGI IMG/M metagenome (GOLD analysis project Ga0265294, IMG submission 192504) | Groundwater microbial communities from a municipal landfill in Southern Ontario, Canada - Pumphouse #3 | ecosystem: Environmental > Aquatic > Deep subsurface > Groundwater | place... | reverse complement strand
GATGACCTCGAGATTTATCCTTCAGCTCGTTTTGCTGTAATTACGGTTAGTGATAAGGGGGCTAGGGGGGAGAGAGAGGATCGCAGCGGACCTTTGATCGCGGAAATGTTGTTACCCTGGGGTGATGTGAGCGGGGCTTTTATTGTGCCGGATGAGGTGACAGCGATAGAAAAGCTGTTGATTAAGTTGGCGGATGAAGGGAAGGCAGACATCATCTTCACCACGGGAGGAACGGGGTTAAGCTCTCGGGATGTAACGCCGGAAGCTACCAGAAAGGTAATAGAACGGGAAGTCCCCGGTATTCCGGAAGCGATGCGTTGGGCCAGCTTACAAGTTGTGCCACAGACCATGCTTTCCCGGGCAATCGCCGGGATCAGAGGTCAGACGCTGATTATTAATCTTCCCGGCAGCCCTAAAGCTGTCAAGGAGAATTTAGCTGTTTTTTTAGAAGTAATTGCACATGCTTTGGAGATCTTGACAGGTCGTGGCAGTGAGTGTGGCAAAGAATAAAAACAAAGCCCGCAAGAATTTTCGGGCTTTATTCGAAAGACTAAATTTTGCGGGGATGAAAGAAACATGATAAGATAGAAATGATTTGATTGGTAAGTGAATACATAAGGTAAAGATAACTTACGGGTGGAGATAATGAAAGAAAGATTAACGGAAATAGAGTATTTAAGGGCGATAGCTTGCTTTTCAGTTATACTTGTTCATATAACTGCAGGTTATCTTTTTTTAGATACTACGGGTACGGTAAGCAAAATTCTCTTATTAATTTTAAATAGAGCTTTAACCTATGTAGTTCCCGCTTTTATTTTTATTAGTGGTTTGGTTCTGTCTTATAACTATCAAGATAAAACCGTTGATTATTTTAAGTTTATCAAAAAAAGAATCAAAAATATTGCTGTCCCTTACTTTTGCTGGACGGCAATATTTTATTTAATCTTTATTCAGCAAAGGATCTATAAAGTTTCTTTTGCCTTTTTTCTGGAGAAGCTCTTTTTAGGTGACATGGTTTATCATTTATATTTCGTGGTGATCATTATCCAGTTTTATTTATTATTCGGGGTTTTTAACCGGCTGTTTAAGAAATACAATCCTCTTTTCTTATTGGTGCTGATGGTTATTCTCAACGTTTTATTTATGAAATATGTCTATTTCCGTTATGTAGACAGATTCTTTATGCAGTACTTGTGTTTTTTTGCTTTAGGTTGCTATTTTGCCGGCAATTATCAACAAATTAAAGAAAAAATATACAGATATAAATATATTTTGGCCATTAGTTACCTGGCGATGAGTCTGCTGATTGCGCAACGGTTTTATGAGCATGTTATTTTGCAAAACGCAGGTAATGCTTTTCTTGATAACCTCTTGTGGCTTTTGTTCTCCTTCATCGCGATACTTTTCTATTTTTGCCTGGCCCTTCTTTTGGCTAGCAGTAATCTGGGCAGATTTAAAAGTTTTCTGCAAAAAGTTAGTGTTAGCTCTTACGATATTTATTTAGGTCATCCTTTAATGTTGATGGTTGCTCAGAAAATTATTACATATCACTTGGTTCCTTCCACGACGATAAACTTTCTGCTTACTGTTTTATTTGTTGGGGGAACAATTGTGTTGGCAGCTTTCCTTTATCAAGCCCAAAAACGAAAATTGTTGTTAAAATAGCTTAATTTATTCAAAAAAAGGCTTGGAAGAAAAACCTTCCAAGCCTTTTTTGAATGTTTAACGCTGCCTGGTGATATCAGCATAGCTGATACTTCTGGTGTGCAGGGTATGAGACCAAGAAACTCGCGTACTACCAAAGAAACTAAGGAAGACAATAGGGACCCAACTATAAACAAAAATAAGATAATGGAAGACCATCCATTTGATAACATTACGGGGTAGGCGATCCATCCAGATTACCAAGAAAGGATAAATTATTTGTAGTGTACTGACTAGTTCCCAAATTAAAGGAGGCCAGATAAATTTAAAGATCGTAGTATACAGATCAATGATAAAAAGATCAATAAAACCAACAAGTGTAAAAAGCCCCATGAAAACTACAAGTAAAGGTTGGAGCGTTAAAATAGAAGCATCAAAGAGGACAATATTTTTTTTACAAAAAGCTTCTTTAATGAAACGGAAACTGTATGTTCTAAAAAGTTCAACATGACCAAGAGCCCAACGTTTTCTTTGCTTCCAAGCTTGTTTAAAAGTAAGTGGTTTTTCATCATAAACGATTGCTTCATGTGCCCAAGTAGTTTTATAGCCACTGAGCAGAGCCTTGAGGCTAAATTCTAAATCCTCGGTCAGCGAGGTAGCTCCCCACCCGATTTCTCGGAGGACATCTAAAGAAATAGTCATGCCTGTACCACCTAAGTAGTTGGAAAGCCCAAGGTTATATCTGGCTAATTGCAGCATACGATTAGCTACCCAAAAGGCCATGGCAAAGGATGCTGTTACCCAAGTATCTTGAGGGTTTTTCGCATCTATATAGCCTTGCACAATTTTGGCACCATCACAGAGGCGGTTGTTCATATGTTTTAAGAATTGAGGATGGACCAGGTTATCAGCGTCAAAAATTACTACGGCATCGTATTTTTTAGGTAGATTATAGAGCTTAGTAAAAAACCAATCTAAGGCATAGCCTTTCCCCTTTTGTTCTAAGTTCGTTCTTTCATAAACTAAAGCACCGTGATTTCTGGCAAGCTCGGCAGTGCTGTCATTACAATTATCGGCAATAACGAAAACATCATATAATTCTTTCGGGTAATCTAAGACCATCAAATTATCAAGCAGAGGTCCAATGACTAATTCTTCATTATGTGCGGGAATAATCACGGAAAACCTTTTTTGTGGTTGATAACTATTGGGGATACGAACCTGAACTAATCCTGAGATACCAAGAATAAAGAAATATATAGCTACTAGCGCCAGAATTATTTGGCAGGGAATCATGATAAAGTCTAAAGGCAGGTAAGAAAAATTTTGTAGATTCACTATTACTTTCCTCCATTTTTTACTTTGTAACTTAGTTATGTAAAGATGTCTTAATCATACACTATGTTATTATAACACAAAATTATAATAAATATTACTCTTTATTATCTGAGGCTAATATTTTTTCGTTTAAATCCTGGGCGGCATTATAGCCTGATTTTTTTAGCCTAAAATCTCTGGCAGCAGCTTCAATAATAATCGCTAGGTTACGTCCCGGTTTTACGGGAATAGTTATTTTATGAATATCTACGCCAAGTAAATTTAAAAAAGTCTCATCCAACCCTAATCTTTCACAATAACTTCCTTTTTCCCATGGCTCCAGTTCAACGATGAGGTCAATTCCTTTCGCATTAATGGTCGCTCCTACACCGTACATGGCTTGAACATTAATAATGCCTACACCACGAATTTCCATGAAATGGCGGATTGCTGCAGGAGCTTCTCCGATCAGACGTTTTCTGGCTACTTTTTTAATATTGACGACATCGTCACTGACTAGGCGGTGTCCTCTTTTGACTAGTTCTAAAGCTGTTTCGCTTTTTCCGATACCTGATTCACCTAGGAGAAGTACTCCTAAACCATAAACGTCTACGAGAACGCCGTGTTGAGTCATGTGAGGAGCTAATTTGCTATCCAGATAATTAGAAGCAATATTGATAAATTCGGTAGTAACCAGGTCTGTTTTGAGGAGGGGGCGTTTGTGTTTAAGCGCAGCTTCTTTGATATCCGGGAGTGGGTCTATTCCTCGGCAGAGGATTACACAGGGCAGTTGGTAACTGCAATATTTTTCTAATCTTTCTTTTCGTGTTTTCGCGTCAAGGTTGTTAAGAAAGGCGATTTCGATTAAGCCTATGACTTGCAGACGAGCTGCAGTTCCTTCGGCAAAAAAAGTAAAGTAATTGGCAAGTTGTAAGCCTGGTCTGTTAATGTCACTGGTATTAATAAATATTTTATTTTGTTCACCTTCGTAAACTACTTCTAGCTGCAGGTCTTTGATTAGTTCTGGAAGGGTTACGACTGTCATTAAAGTTCGCTCCTTTATAAAGTCCGTTCTTTTATTTTGCCTTTTTAGGGATAAAAATATTTGCTTCTTTTGATTATAGCATGAATTATCCTCAACGAATACATACTTGATACTCATAAAAATAGACGTTCGGAAGAAGAAAATTGTTCCGAGAATTTGTATTTCTTTTTTGTAGAGGTGACTGTATAATATAAAATAAGGACGTGACAGGATAATTCATTATTAATTATGAATTTTACATTGCTTTAAAGTGGGGTGGAGATGGTTGAACTTGCAAATTAAAAAACCAAAGAAAAAAGCAGTAATACTGGGGATAGCGATTATTATTTGTATTCTGATTTTTTCGTATCTTTTTTGGTTGTACTTAATCAATAAAAATTTACCTGTGGTGCAAGTGGCTAAAGTGCAAAAGCAGGAATTGATAGCGGAGATTAAAACTAGCGGTATCTTACAGTGTACTAAGCAACAAGATTTTTATGCAAGGACAGCTTCGATGGTGAAGGAAATAAGGAAAAATGAAGGTTCTCGAGTTACGTTAGGGGAAGTCGTTTTATTACTAGATAATAGTAATGTTTTGCGGGAACTTGGCAGAGCGGAGAATGCTTTAGTTATTCTGCAAAATGATTACCTACAGGCAGTTAGCAATAAGGTTTATCTGATGAATAGAAGAGATGAGGCCCGTAAAAAACAAGAGTGGTTAGAAGGGCTTTATAAACAGGAAACAGCTTCGCTTCAGGAAGTGGAAGCAGTCAAAGGAGAAGTGACTGCTTTAGAAAATCAGATTAAGGCGATAAATTTAAATACCTTAGAAAGTCAAGTCAATGAAGGACGTTTAGCTGTTCAGGCAGCTAGGGAAGAGTTGGCGGAAACGGTAGTCACCAGCCCTTTTGAAGGTACTGTTTTGAAGATGGCGGTTAATCGTGGCGAACCGGTAAGTAAGGATAAATTTCTTTTTAGTTTGGGGAAAACTGATTTTCTGGAGGTCGTAGTTTTTGTTAATGAATATGATGCGATTAAAGTGAAAAAAGATAACCTTGTAGAAATTTATAGTGATGCTTTAGAAGGAAAGATTTATAGGGGATATGTTTCTCAAATAGCCCCTTTGGCGGAAATTAAACAGACATCTATCGGGTTGGAAAATAAAGTGAAAGTGAAGATAACCTTGGAGGAAAGGGCAGAAGAATTCAAACCCGGCTTTACGGTAAATGTAAATATACCCTTGGATAAAAAGCCCCAAGCTTTATTGGTACCTAGTAATGCAGTGTTGGAGGAAGAGGGAAAAAGTATTGTTTTTGTTTATGACAATGGATTGGCGGAAAGACGTGAAGTACAAAAGGGCTTATCTACAGATTTGTTCCAAGAGATAACGGCAGGTTTACAAGAAGATGAAATCGTAATTATTGGTCCCTTTGAGGAACTACGAGATAAGATGAAGGTAAAAGCAAATGGCAATACACAAAAGAAGGGAAATTAGCAGGAAAAGAGAAAAAGGTGATTGGTTCATGGCAGAAAAAGACTTGGGGTTTTTAAAGGAAACGCAACGTTTAGTAGTCAAAGTTGGCAGCAGTACCTTGACTTATCCTACTGGGAAGCTCAATTTATACCAGTTGGAACGATTAGTAAGGGAGTTAGCAGATTTAAAGCATCAAGGATTAGAGATTATTCTTGTTACTTCAGGGGCAGTAGGGGCAGGTATGGGTAAGCTGGGACTTGAAGAAAGACCTAAGACTATTCCTGAGAAACAGGCTTTAGCGTCTATTGGGCAGGGTATTTTGATGCATATGTATGAAAAGTTTTTTAGTGAATATGGGGAAACTGTAGCTCAAGTTTTGTTAACGAGAGAAGACCTTACGAACAGAGGCAGATATTTGAATGCCCGCAACACTTTATTAACACTTTTAAGGTTGGGCGTGATCCCGATTGTTAATGAAAATGATACGGTTGTTTTTGAAGAAATTAAATTTGGTGATAATGATACTTTGGCTGCCCTGGTGGCGGGGTTAGTTGATGCAGACCTTTTAGTTCTTCTTTCTGATATTGACGGTTTATATACGGCAGATCCCCGTCAGGATTCTACAGCACAATTAATTAAGGTTGTGGAGGAATTAACTCCGGAGATTACCAAACAGGCGGGGGGTTCCGGTACGAAGCTGGGGACCGGCGGGATGATGACGAAACTGCAGGCGGCGAAGATTGCCAGTAATTCTGGGATCCCGATGATGGTAACTAATGGTTCCCGGGAGGGAGTAATGAGAGAAATTATTAGAGGAGTAAATCCTGGGACACTTTTTATACCTCGTGACCATCGCATTAATACGCGGAAGACTTGGATTGCTTTTGCTTCTAAGATTAATGGACGGTTATATGTGGATAGCGGAGCGGAAAAAGCTCTTGTTGAAAAAGGGAAAAGCTTGTTACCTAGTGGTATTATTAAAGTCGAAGGTAATTTTAAGCGGGCTTGTGTAGTTAGCATTATGGGGCAGTCTGAGGAGATTGCGCGAGGTATTGTTAATTATGCCGCCTCTGAAATTAATAAAATTATGGGCTGCCAAAGCAAAGACATTACTGAGATTCTTGGGCATAAAGATTATGATGAGGTAATTCATCGCGATAATTTGACTTTAAAAGTATAAGTAACAAGGAGGGAATCTGATTTGTTTAATGAAGAATTACTTGTTAAGGGTGAATTGGCTAAAGAAGCAGCTGTTTGTTTGGCGGCTCTTTCTACAGTGTTAAAGGATCAAGCTCTTTTGGCGATGGCTTCGGCTTTGGAAGAGCAAGAAGAGTTAATTTTAACAGCTAATGAACAAGATGTCCTTGTGGCTAAAAAACAAGGGATGAGCACCGCACTTTTAGATCGGCTAACTTTAACTGCTGCCAGAATTAAGGATATGGCTGAGGGTTTGCGGGCTATTGCTGCTTTACAGGATCCTGTGGGTCAGGTGGAGGAAATGTGGAAAGGAGCTCAAGATATCGAAATTGGCAGGGTGCGTGTGCCTCTGGGGGTAATCGGGATTATTTATGAGGCTAGACCTAATGTTACGGCTGATGCGGCCGGACTCTGTCTTAAATCGGGTAATGCAGTGATTTTAAAAGGCGGTTCTGATGCGTTACACTCCAATAAGGCGATTACAAAGGTTATTGCTGAGGCGGCTGAAAATGTCGGTTTGCCTAAAGGGAGTATCCAATTAATAGAGAATACGAGCAGGGAAGTAGTTTCTCAATTGATGAAAATGAACGAATACCTAGATGTTTTGATCCCTAGGGGGGGAGCGGGATTAATTCGTTCTGTGATTCAAAATGCAACAGTCCCTGTAATTCAAACAGGGATAGGTAATTGTCATGTTTATGTGGATAGTGAAGCGGATTTAAAGATGGCTGAGGAAATCGTGCTTAATGCTAAAATACAACGACCAGGTGTTTGTAATGCTTTGGAAACTTTGCTTGTCCATGAAAAAGTGGCCTCCGAGTTTTTACCACAAGTCGCGGCAAGATTGTTGGAATTAGGGGTGGAGTTAAGGGGCGATGCTGTAACTCAGGAGCTTGTCCCGCAAGCAAAGGCGGCTAGTGAAGAAGATTACAAGACGGAATTTCTTGACCTTGTTTTGGCGGTTAAGGTAGTAGGCAGTTTGGATGAAGCGATAAAACATATCCGCTGCTATGGTACACAACATTCTGAAGCTATTGTTACGGAAAGTTATAGTAAGGCGAGAATATTCTTACAGAGTATTGATGCAGCCGCAGTATATGTGAATGCTTCTACTCGTTTTACGGATGGTTTCCAGTTTGGTTATGGTGCGGAAATAGGGATAAGTACGCAAAAGCTTCATGCCCGTGGACCGATGGGCTTAAAGGAACTTACCACCATCAAACATATCATCTATGGTCAGGGGCAGGTAAGAAAATAAATTAAGGAGAAGGAGGCACATTAACGTAAAAGATTGCGTAATTTATAATAGAGCAGTTTATAAAGACCCAGCCAATAAAATTTGGATTTTAGGAACCAAAAGATTCTCTTCAATAAATATTTCACGACATTCACCCTTTTTTATATATGGTATGTAAAAAATTTTTACCTGTTCATCAGCAGTAGTAAATGCTATACTAAAAGAAATCTTGTTTTATGGAGTAAGTTATGTTACATCATGATCTTATAAACTTACAAAGGAAAAAACGGATTGGACTAATGGGAGGTACTTTCGATCCTATTCACCAAGGTCATCTCGTGACAGCCGAGGCGGCTAGGTCAGAATTTTCTCTGGAAAAGGTGATTTTTGTGCCATCCGGGCAACCTCCTCATAAAAAGGGTTTATCAATTAGCAGTAAGGAAGCGCGCTATTTGATGACGGTATTAGCGACTTCGGGCAATCCTTTTTTCGAAGTGTCTCGCTTGGAATTAGAGCGTTTCGGTGAATCTTATGCTATTGATACTGTAAGATACTTTCGTAGTAAAATGGCGGAAGGAAGCGAGCTGTTTTTTATCACAGGTGCAGATGCTATTTTAGAAATAGTTACTTGGAAGGATATGGAGGAGCTTTTTGATCGCTGCACTTTTATTGCGGCGACTAGACCGGGCTATGATTTAGGTGCTCTAAGGGAAAAACTATTAAAAAAGTTAGCACCTCATTATTTGCAAAAGATTATCCCTTTAGAAGTACCGGCGATGGCTATTTCTTCTACTGATATTCGCGAACGGGTTAAAAATAATCGTACTGTTAAATATCTTCTTCCTGCAGAGGTGGAGAATTTTATTTATAAGAATAACTTGTATCATCCTTAAATTTTGGAGCTTAAATTGACGTTAAACTTGAATTTAAGGCTAAAGTATAATAAGCTAGGTTTAACACATAATAAATTAGGTTCGTATTTTCGAAGATGAGTGAGGTGATAGGAATTGGCAAAAACTTTGTATGTCGGTAATCTCCCTTGGGCTACTACTCCTGAAGATTTAACCTCATATTTTAGCGAATATGGTCAGGTTATCAGCAGCCGCATTATTAAAGAAAAGGAAACTAACCGTTCCAGAGGTTTTGGTTTTGTGGAAGTTGTTGATGAGGATGCTCCCAAGATGATTACTGAATTAGATGGTAAAGAGTTTAATGGCAGACCGCTTACGGTCAATGAAGCCAAAGTTCGAGAATAATGTTAAGTGCTGTTTTGCCCCCTCTGTGTCGAAGGGGGTTTTTATTTAATTTGTTTTTTGCAGAGGGAAAGAGGATGGATAAAAACTATTATATTAATATTCTTCAAACTAGGTTGCATATAACTAGATTTTCACATTCCTTGGCGGTAATGGAAACGGCCATGAAAATGGGGAAGAGGTTGAATTTAAATAGAGAGAAATTGTGGTTAGCTTCTTTGTTGCATGATTATGCGAAGAATTTGCCTCGTCAGAACTTGCTGGCTTTAGCTAGCGAAAATAAGCTGATTACATGTAAGGCGGAGGAGATTCAGCCTGACCTTTTACATGGTCCGGTGGGTGCTTTCTTATGCCGGCGTGATTTGCAGATAGAGGATTCGGAAGTGCTGCAGGCGATTTACTATCATACGACGGGGCATGAAAAGATGTCTTTACTGGATAAGGTTATCTTTTTGGCGGATTTAGTAGAGCCTAGCCGAGATGATACTGGTGTTGACGAATTGCGCAGAATATGCGAAGATGACTTAGACAAGGGTTTATTATTTGCTTTTGATCGTACTTTAAAATACGTGATTAACCGAAAACTATTAATTCATCCTTTGACTGTGCAGGCGAGAAACGCACATCTTTTGGCGATGGAGGGTAAAGAAGATAAATAGGGGAGGGTATGAAGTACGAAGATGGATAGTAAAGAAATAGCCCTTGGGGTGTGTAAGGCTCTTGATGATAAAAAGGGGAAAAATATAGTGTTGCTTGGCTTAGAGGGAATTTCTCTGCTTACTGATTATTTCGTGATTTGTCATGGTAATTCCCGTATCCAAACACAGGCTCTTGCCGATCATGTGGAAAAAGAGATGCAGAAGGTTGGCGTGTTTCTCGAGCGGCGGGAAGGATATGCTGAAGGCAGATGGGTTTTACAGGATTACGGAGCGGTAATTACGCATATTTTTCAGGAAGCAGAACGCCAATTTTATAATTTGGAAAGATTATGGGGCGATGCTCCGCTTACTCATTACGGAAAATATGTAGAGTGATTTTTTAGCGGCTTATTTTTATGGGTAGGTTTTATTGACAAAAATTCTTGAGGGCAATATAATATATAACTGTAATAGATAAATAATGAATTATGGGGCTTTGGCGCAGTTGGGAGCGCGCCTGACTGGCAGTCAGGAGGTCAGGGGTTCAAGTCCCCTAAGCTCCACCAAATCAAATACCATCTATTGATAAAAGGAATTTTGTCAGCAGGTGGTTTTTTGTTTGCCCGAAAATGCTTGATTTAAGCCGCTTTCGGGCTTTGTGTTTTTGCCTTGTAGCAATAATTGGTGTTTTAGATTAGCCGTTTTCGGAGGATACTTGACACGAACTTGTGGCTGCTAAATGCTTATTTTTAACGATTAGACCTCTGGGGGTGTGCATCTTTTAACGATTTCAATTTTTGCACATCCGGGGATCTCAATTATAAACTTTATATTCCTAATAACCATGTAGCAGTTGTGAAATATAACGTAAGCGCCACGGCATCTACAATTGTTGTTATTAGTGGGCCAGCCATAATAGCAGGGTCTAATTTAATCTTTTTTGCTATAATGGGTAATACACCCCCAACAACCTTTGCTAATACAACTATAAAAAACAAAGTGAAGCAAACGGTTATCGAAACCAATAAATCAGTTCTCTCAATTAAATATATTCTCAAAAAATTAACCGAAGATAAAATTAATCCAACAATGCAGCTTACCCGTAGTTCTTTCCATAAAACCTTAAGAATATCGTTAGTTCTCATGTCTCCTAATGCCAAACCTCTTATTATCAAAGTAGAGGATTGGGAACCTGCATTTCCACCAGTATCCATTAACATTGGAATAAACGATGCAAGAACCATAACCGACTGTAAGGCGCTCTCAAATCTTTTTATTATGTTTCCGGTAAATGCTGCGGATATCATTAATAATAGAAGCCACGGCAATCTGTGCTTTGCTAATGCCAATGCACTTGTTTTTAGGTATGCCTTTTCAGATGGTTGCATCGCAGCCATCTTCTGAAGATCTTCTGTAACTTCTTGGTCAATTACATCAATAATATCATCAATTGTTACTATGCCGACCAGCCTGTGTTCATTATCAACGACAGGCATAACATAATAGTCGTATTTTTTAAACAGGCTCGCTATGTCTTCTTGGTCATCATGGGTGTTTGCAGAAACTACGTCGGTATTCATAATATCTTTTATTACTTTTGTATCATCATTTAAAATTAGTTTTCTAATCGATACGACACCTTCAAGTATTCTATTGTTGTCCAAAACATAGCAGGTATCAATTGTTTCCTTATCAACCCCTGTTTCTTTAATATGGTTTAGAGCTTGACTTACTGTCATTTCCTTAACTAAGTCAACATACTCAATGGTCATAAGACTACCGGCAGAATCCTCGGGATAGTTTAAAAATTGATTAATGAGTTTTCTCGTTTCTTCATTAGAGTTTATCAGAATTTTCTTTACTATGTTTGCTGGCATCTCCTCTAATAGATCGATAGCATCATCGAGAAAAAGTTCGTCTAAAATACTAACAGCTTCCCTGTCTGTCATGGAGATAATAATCCGTTTTTGAAGATCACTTGACAGATGGGAAAACACATCAGACGCCATATTCTTTGGCAGCATTCGAAACATTATCAATAATTTTATTTGCTCAATATCTTCAAATAATTCTGCAATATCAACTGTATTTATGTTGACAATTTCTTTTCTTGCTTCGGTATATTTACCTTGTTTGACAAGACTAAGTATCACATTTTTCATGCGTGGCCTCCTTAATAAGAGCCACATGCCTAAATCAAGATAGCAGTTATGGCTCTAAAGCTATTATATGATTTGTTACAACAACTAAAAGGTTCAGGATGAGAATCCATAACTACCACCTCATCTTTCTTTAAACAAAATTCCGTGTTTAAATTTTGCAATTTCAGTTAATTATATCAGACCGTAATAAATAATGATATCATTGCCAACTTGACACCAAGGCAAAATCATGAAAGTTTATAAAAATATCAAATCCGAATTTGGATTTTCGAAAAAAGTACCATTTCAGTACCGGAATATAGGGAACGACATATTTTTGAAGTGCACCTTTTTATTTTTATCTATTAATATAGAATTTAAAAGGACTTCTAATTATATTAATAAATCTTTCATACACACTAAACCAACCAATCCATTCCGGAAATGGATAAAATATAGTTTTGATTTTTGTTAAAAGCTTAGAATATTATCAATAATATTTTTTTCAAGATAATTTTGATTTAGTGATACCTTATATCGTTTGCCTTATAAGATGATTATTTGGTATTATTTTTTCTCTATTCTCAGAAAATTTAGTGCCATTTTTCTCAATTCCATTTATAAAATTCAACCAGCTTTTTTGCTGGCCTCTATAAATGACTTGAACAGTGCTACGAGCAATATTCAGATACTGTTATAACAAAAAAACAGCCCGCCGATTGGCGAGCCGTAAATAGTTGAATGTTAAGCAGTGACTTCCGAGCCGTTTTTGAATCTGAATGTCATTGCGCCATCTTGGTTGACC
>Ga0265294_10007679_pt1 | contig 12736 bp, 10 predicted proteins | sample MunlanPumphouse3_FD_192504 | JGI IMG/M metagenome (GOLD analysis project Ga0265294, IMG submission 192504) | Groundwater microbial communities from a municipal landfill in Southern Ontario, Canada - Pumphouse #3 | ecosystem: Environmental > Aquatic > Deep subsurface > Groundwater | place... | reverse complement strand
TGATTAACCATTCAGCAACACCTCGATTTCCTTCGCTCTTTTCTTGTAATACTCAAAGAGGGATTTGTAATGACAACGACTCGCAATTTCTTCTCCATACTTGTAAATGAGATAAGAAGCAAGTTCGGATAACATCACATCACCTACACTAAGACAATATTCCATTGCATCTTTTAGTTGTTCTTTGGAGTATTGTTTGATTAGGGTTTGGAGCTTGTTACAAGATTTACTATAATACCTCGGATGTTTTTCTCTTATCTCACTTAAATACTTCATGACTAACGCGTCATGATTAAAGTGGTTTAACACAATCACCTCACCGACACTTGGATTGGTTTTTGTTTCTTTTAGTTTTACGACACTTCCTCGTGCGTTTGTAATGGTGTGTTTGCATATTACATCTTTGGTGATTGGATTCTTTACAAGCAACTCATCATTTTCTACTTCTACTAATACCTTATCTCCTTCAAACCCGAGTGGAATCTCATACATAGAATATTGATACTTGATGACATTTTTATCCACCGTATAGATAAATCTACTATAGTTTAAGTTGTAGGCTATCTTTGTTAAGTGATTGGCTTCTTTCATGAATAGTTCTCGTGCTGTTTTACCAGTACTAGAATGAACGACATCACTAGATCGATGATCTAACCACTCTAGGCAACTTGAGTTCAAACAATCAATACAAGTATACACCCTTCCGAGTAAAAACTCACTTTTAACAATTTTCACATAGTTTTCAACCGTCCCTTTGCTTTCCGGATGATATCCACTACAAACAACGACTGAAAATCCCACATCTTTTACATAATCTTCAAACTCTTTCACAAGAATAATGTTTCCAAAGTTTTCATGAACAACAAACACCCTATCTTGATCATAAACAATGTTTTTCGGATACCCACCAAAAAACCGGAATGCATATTTGTGTGCTTCAATGGACTTAACAGTAGTAAACGGTTCGCTACTAAAGTAAACATACATTAACTTACTGTACTTTAATACCATCACAAAGAAATAGATGCGTCTATTGATTCCATACATGTCAATAATCTTATCTTGACCAAAATCTACTTGTGCTTCTTCACCTGGTTCTGGGTTTTGTCTTAATACTGTATTTCGCTTTTTAAACTTATCAAATCCATGTTCTTCCCGCAAACTTTTTATGTAACGATAGAACGCAGAAGTTGAAATATCAAAATCAGGAAATGCTTCTTTCAGTTTAAACATAACATTCCTATCTGGAATCATTGGAGTCACTTTTAAGATGTTTACTACAAAATCCTTGTACTTATCGAATGTTGGAATGGCTTCTTGTTGTAATCCTCTAAACTCATCTTCAGTCATGTTCCAGTACTTTCTAATCTCCCATTCTTTCAATTCTAGAGTACTAGCGGTCTTTACTCTAGAAAGGCCTAAAGCTTTTAATTCTTTCATCTTTTTAAATTGTTCTAAATTCATCTTGATTTACTTCCTCCTTTCTCATCTTGATAAATTTTAGATTTCATATGACAATCAATTTAACCACCTCCCAAAAAAAGCGATAGAAAGTTCTACCGCTATTCTTTTTCAGTTACATTTTTTATAATTCGATTTAATCAAAAACAAAAATGATTTATTCAAGAAAAATTAGACTATGAAAATTCAATAAATATAGTCAAATCATTTTTTTGCGCCAAAACCATGTTGAACTAGAGTGAGGAGGGAGTAGCAACATTTACATAATCTAGTTTTTCAATTGCTGATTGAACTAATCCATTCAATGAATCATTACTATGGATTTTTTATAACCCACCAGTACAAGAATTAATTATAATATCAGGATTATAGTCTTTCATTCTACACTTAAAATCATTCTCTCCAAATGAAACCAAAACTTTTTTAAATGTATCGTCTCTTATTGATTTATCTATTAAACTTTTCCCATTCGAGCATTGATAACTTACTGCTTCGACTTATATTATTTTATATTTAAGCAACTAATTGTAAATTTGAATTCTTTAATATTTCTATGATGTGATCATGGATATTTTTACCAGTTTTACCTAGTCCAGGGCCTAAAGGTGTACACTGATTGTATTCGCTTGTATGCGGAGATTCCAAAACCAAAGCAATCACTTTACATTCATAGTTCAATATTTTATCTTTTATGGTCTGATTTCTTTTTTTCCCTGCCTCATCTGTTTGAATAATATCATAACCCTCTAAAAATGATTCATTTTCCATGTCAATTATACAGATAAATTCGTCCTCGCATGGCAAATCAGTATTACAAGAACCATAATAACTTGTGCAAATTTCTTTAAATTTTTTGTTGTACATTATCAATACTCCGTTTTCAATTAATATTTTCATAAATGCTACATTCCTTTTTTTGTTAAACTACTTCTACTTTTGACTTATTTCATAGTCACTGATGCTTTTATAAATATGCGTACTAAAAAAATGTTCTTTTGTATATGCTATTCTTAACATTTGCTCAATTGTTTTTGGTTTGTTTTTAATTAAAAATGCTATTATACTTACTAAATCATGACCGTGTAGTAATTCAATCGGATATGTCTCTGGTTGGATTTCTTCAATATTTAAGCAGCTAAAGTCAAAATTGCTATTAACAAGTGAACACTTTTCCATCAAAGAATTAATGTCACATTTTTTATTTTTAATGTAATGAGAAGGTTTAATGACATCAAATTTAATATGCCATTCATTTTCATAACTTTTTTTTCTTAGTATTGAAATCGGTGTTGCACATGAAAACACTTCTTGTTTAAAATTCTTTTTTTCCTCTTCATAAACAAAGAACTGATTTAGCACTTTATTAAAAGCTTCATCATTCATAATCATCATTGTCTCAAGTGATATTCCATCATAATAAAAAATTCTACTATTTGTGCGCAAGTCAAAATCTCTATCGCATATCCCAATTACTTTTGTTGAATATACGATTTCAAGTATTTCGAAAACACCTTCTTTACCACTATGAGATTCATAGATGAATATGTTATCTAGGAGTGAAGACAAAAATATAATATCTGATGTTCCTTCAACAACAATATGGAGTCCTAATGATGATGGGTGATGCAAATTCATTTTTAAAGATGCTATTGTGTCATTCTTATTTAGGTTTGATATTATTGAATTCATCAAAAAGTTCTCCTAAATCAATCTGGTTATCCCATCGATTATCAATAATCTGAGGCGAATGTGTAGCAATAATAATGTGAAACTTCTTATAGTCTGATACTTTTATTAGATCATGAATAAACATTCTTTGCCAGGCTATATGCAAAGAAATCTCAGGCTCGTCAATTAATAACAAGCAACCTTTGCTCGCTTCAAAAATAAGTTCATAAAACAAAACAATTTCTTGTTGCTCACCTGAAGAAAGTTGAGATAGTTCAATGTTTTCTCCCTTATCATTTACTACTGATAACCCAATATCCTTTTTGATTTGTATTTTTTTAAAACTTAATCGATTATTAATGATGTCTGTATATATATCCAATTGATTAACTAATGGTTCAAACACACTATACTTGTTTTTAAAATCATCAAAATAAACACTTAGAGCTTTTGAAAATTCTTCTTTATAATTCATCTCATCTATAGGTTGTTCTGGTGTCAAATCGTATTCTCTTAATTTATTATATTTCGTTTTTGTTTCCTCGTTCTTTAAAATAAATTCTTCTTCCGTAATGGTTGTTTGATTCCTGAGCAGTCTTGAAGGATAAGAACTATCTAACTGAGTAGAAATCTGCGAATAAGATGCAGCAACATCCAATATCTTTCCCCTTAGTTTGACAGGTATTTCTGTTATTACCTCAACTATCTCTCTTTTAACTCTATTTTTTTCAGTTTTCTTTTGAGGTTGAATTAATCTTTGTTCTTTAATAAAATGTATTTCTCCGATTTTTTCTTTTATCTCAGTTATTAATCCATATACATCTTTATTTTTCGATAGTATTCTTTCTCCGTAATTAAGAAGCTTCACATCTTCCAAAGATAAATCTTCTAACTTGGATGAAAGAAGTTGAATATAATTATATGATTTAAAATAACTATCATAATTTCTATAGTACCTAATTTCATCATCTATATCTCTGTATAATCCACTTCCGATTAAATCTTCAGCGATTTTTTGAATACTCTTTTTTATATCTTTACCATTGATTTCGAATCTATCATTTGTTCTAGTAATCTCATAAGTTTTATCGTCAAAACAAAGTTTAATGCTTGAAAAGTTAGTAGACATTAATTGAATGAAACCTTGAACTCCTTTTGATAAATTGTTAATAATGCGTAGGATAGTAGATTTTCCATAACCATTAGGCCCTGTCAAAATTGTCAATCTGTCTTCTTTAAAAATAATATTATAATCAAATTTTCCAAACAATCCTTTTACAAATATACTCTTCATTTTTTCTCCTATCTGATGATACTATCAATCATCTTTAAACTCATTTGTTAACTATTGTACAATTGCTTTCTTTCTACTCCACACCTTTTTTTCTTTATAGTTATATATGTAACTAATAATTATGTAAAACTTAGAAACCTTTGTGATTTACATCATAAATTCCGCTTGTTTTATTACAGTTTGAATAGCATCCTCGGTATACTCAGGTGGATAATTATACTTTTTTAGTAACCTTTTTATTTCTTTTCTCATTTTTGCTTGAGTTGACTTTTTCTTTGACCAATCGGTAGTTGCATATTCTTCAACAATCTCTCGTAATTCATGCGCAATACATTTAAGTGTTTCATCAGTTAGCAGTTCATATGCACTTTTGTTGTTTGCCAAAGAGTCATAAAATGCACGTTCTCTTCCTGTGAGTCCTTTTGATGTGGCTTCATCTTCATCTGACACAACCTCTTGAGCGAAATCGATTATCTTAATGATGGTATCTGTTGTATCAAAATCCAATGCTCTACTATTATATTTTTCTAAAATTTTTCTAAGTTTCTCGCTGTATTGTTGAGCTTTGATCAAATTGGTTCTTCTACTTTCAGCAATAACTTGTTTTAAAAGATTTTCTATGATTTTTAAAAATATATGAGGAGGATTAGATTGTTTTATTTCTTCGATTTTTTCAGGTCTTAATAAATCAATTAAAGCATTCTGATCTTTTGTTCCTATCTTTGTCAGTACTTTCACTTCATCACCTCTAATTGCATCAGCAACTAAAGCTGCAACTTGATCATTTATCTCTCCAACACCCATTGGACCCACTCCAATATCAAGCTTTATAATATAACTTCGTACTGATAAATAATATTGAACTATTCCATGTTCTTCTTTTTTTAACATACCAGCACAAATAATGTATGCGTGTTTTAAGTCAAGCGACAGTTTCAAGAAATCTTTTTTACGACTTTCGTTCTCTAAAACAAAAGCAGAACCTTCTTGGATGACACGGAATCTTTCTTTTGCAGAATCAGAATTGAATTTTTTGGTATCAATCTTGTAGAACCATTCATTTAAAATGGATAATTTTTCTTTCAGAATAGTTACAGCAACTTCTTTGATATCTTTTAGATTTAATTCTTTGTCTCTTGCAGTATACTTATCTAATGCCTCTTCTAGTGGTTTTGCTAAACCAATATAATCAACAATTAATCCGGACTCTTTACCAGGAAAAACTCTATTGACTCTAGCAATTGCTTGCATTAAACTATGCCCTTTCATTTTCTTAAATAAATACATGACATCTAAATCTGGAACATCAAAACCTGTAAGCCACATATCAACAACAATAGCAATTTTAGCATTACTATTTTCTGACTTAAAGTCCCTTGCCATATTATCTCGATATTGAGAATTCTGAAATAATCTTCTTGTATCTTCATCATCTTTATTACTTTCAGTTACTATAACAATCAACTTATCTTGATAATTAGGTTTTAATGATAGCATTGCCTTATATAAGATAGCTGCTGCTTTTCTTGTTGGCATAACTATCATCGCTTTTCCATTTAAGAATTGCTTTCGAAGTTCATAATGATCAATAATATCTTTCGCAAGCAAATGAATCAAATCTTCATCTTCAAGTATTACTTTGATACTGCTCATCCTGCGTTTTGACTCTTCGATAACCTGTTCATTTACACCTTTATTTTCTAGATCTTCATAGTTTTCATCTATTTTTTGAAGCAACGTATCATCAGTCCAAACCCTTGCAAGTCGTCCTTCATAAAAAATTCTAACTGTTGCACCGTCATTCACTGATTGTGTCATATCATATGTATCAATAATATCTCCATAAATATCGGTCGTTGACTTATCAAGTGTCGTTACTGGTGTACCAGTAAAACCAATAAATGTAGCATTAGGAAGTGATTCTCTAATATACTTTTCTGTCCCATATGAAACAACCATTTCAAGTTCTTTTGTTTCTTCGTTTTCTTGATAACTAACTTTCTCATATAATCCATAATGACCCCGATGTGCTTCATCAGCCATTACAATGATATTTGAGCGTTCATTTACCTGAATGTTGTCTTTATCAAATTTTTGGATCGTTGAAAAAATCACTCCACCTTGTTTTGTGATTTTTAGTTTATTAAGTAAGTCCCCTCTTGAAGTTACTTTTATTGGTGTGCATCTAAGATAATTACTTGCACTTGAAAATGTATTGAACAATTGATCGTCTAAATCATTTCGATCTGTTAATATAACTATTGTAGGATTAGAAAATTCTTGACTTGTGATAATACGATGTGCAAGCATCACCATTGAAAAACTTTTACCACTGCCTTGTGTATGCCACAAAATACCAGCTTTACCATTTCCTTCTGGTCTTAAAGCATATTTGATTCTATCCATAGATTTGATTACACCAAAATACTGATGATATTGTGCCATTATTTTAATGTTCTTATTTTTATCTTTGTTGATGAAGAAGATGTTATTCCTAATCACATCTAAAAGTTTCTCTTGCTTGAGTAATCCTTCCACCAATACATCCAGTTTGAAAGAATAACTGTCTTTAAACCCGAGTTCTCCATTGATACTTTTCCATTCGTTATATCGGTCAAATTTTGAAGTTAAAACACCAACTTTTGAATTTGCACCATCACTAATCACATTGAAAGCATTGAAATTAAATAATGTTGGAATATCATAACGATACCCATCGCTTTCAGAATTACCACCAAGTTGATTAAATGCATCTTCTAGTAAAGTCCCATTAATGTTTTCAAAGGATTTTAATTCCATAACGACTAACGGAATCCCATTTACAAATAAAATGACATCTGGTATTCTAACGCTTCGATTGGAAAATTCTTTGAACTTTATTTGGTTACCTACTTCAAATATATTGTTCTTAATATTATCAAAGTCAACAAGCCTAACCAAAGGATTTACTTCACTTTTATGATCTTCAATGGTTATTCCATCAACAAAAAATTGATGAAATACTTTGTTTCTTTCAAATAGTGAGGGATGATCATATCGCTTAATTACAAATATTGCTTCTTCTAAAATTCTCCCTTTTATCCCTTTATTAATCTTCTTTAGTTGTTCAAACAACACTTCCTCATTAATAAAGTCAGATAGTTTCCGTTCTTGAATCCATCTATTATTATCACCAATATAAGAATACCCTATACTTATTAGCGATTCAATGACTGCTTTTTCTACATCACTTTCATAAAACATAAAAATTCCCCATATCCTTTTTTATAAATTATACCATATTATTAAACAATTTTAACCTATATTTTAAAACTTTTATAAAACATCACATTATTGACACTATAGGAAGTATTGATGATAACATTGAAAATTTAAATTTAATAAATGAAAAATTAATTAGTTTGGGTAAGCTTGTGTATCAAAAAAATAAAACAAACGATACAATTTTGGCAACAAAAAAATTAAAATTTATAAAAGGGATTGAGACAGGTTCAAAAGTATATCAAACAACTAAATCTAGCGGAAACGTAGCATACTATAGAGTCGGAGACATGAATTCATTATCATCCCAAGTTTATGTAGACACTTCATATTTAAAACAAGCAGAATCGAGAATTGGGGATATATTAATTTCATTTGATGGAGCACCAGGCAGAGTGGGATATACTATTGAAGGGTGCTTTTCGGGTAGTCTCAGAAAAATTGAATGTAGAAAAATGTGTATTAGCAAAGGGTATATATTCTTTTGGTCAATATCAGATCAAATACAACAATGCATAAATGAACACTCATTTGGAACCACGATTTTACATGCTTCAAAATCATTAAATTATTTACAAATTGATGAAATTATCAATATTAGTGTTAATAATGAATTAAACTATATTTATGAATTAATGATTAATAACGTATTAAAAATCAAGCATTTATCATTGTGTAAAAAGTATCTTCTTAAAAAGTTCTTTAGTTAAAGAACTTTTTTTACCAAGTAATAACTTTATCAATTATTTCTCTTTGCTCTTCATATGTTCTTCTTAGATATATTCTTGTTGTTTCTATAGAATTATGGCCCATAAGGTCAGCAAGTAAAGCAATATCGTTGCATTTTTCAATGAAATTTTTTGCAAATCTATGCCTAAATGAGTGGGGGTATACAACATTGGTATTCACGCCATAATCTTTTGCTAGTTTTTTTAATTGATGAGCTATGCCTCTTGTTGTAAGTTTTAAACCGCTTCTATTACAAAAAATATATCCAGTCATTTTATTTTTACATTTTAACCACTGCAATGCTTCTTGTTGTAAGGTCTTAGGAATATACAACCTTCTAATCTTCCCGCCCTTTGAATAAATATCGATATGTCCCAAAATAACATGTTCTGCTTTAATTTCAATAAGTTCACTCACTCGGCATCCTGTAGCTCCCAAAAATCTCACCACAAAATACCAATCATTATTATTATCTTTTTTCAATTGAATATATAAAAAGTGATAATCTGCATTACTGATAACATTTTCTAATACTGATTTTTGTTGGATTTTTATAAACCTCGTTTTCAATGAACTTTTCTCAATAAAGTCAAGATATTTATTTAACCCTTGGATTCTTAAGTTTACTGTTTTCCCTTTATAATTTTCTATTAAATAACCTTTATATGCAGAAATGTAATCTTTTGTTATTTTTTTGTAAAACGAAAGAAACTGATTTACTGAAAAAACATATGAATCTATTGTATTCATTGATAAGTTTTGCATTTTTAACCATTCTTTAAATTCCTCTATCATATATAAATACCTCCTGAGATATTTATATATAATAGCAAAAAAGTTCTTTGGAGTGCATTATCCAAAGAACTTTTTTAAGTAATTTTTTTTCAATAGAGTCAATCTTTCAATTTTCTTCTTATTATAATATATAAATTTTATTTTTGACTCAGCTTCTTTACCTATTGTAGTCATTAAATTTATATTTACATTAGGAACTTGAATTTCCTTGAATGAATCATTATTGATTCCTTGCATAGTTGCGCCAATGGATAGAGCATTTTTGTTTTCATCAAATTGCTTACTTGTTATTAGCGAATACATGTAGTTAGAGACATATGAATTGTCACAAACTAATCCCATAAACCCTGTAGAAAAAATGTAATTATTTAGGATATATTCCATAAAATCTCTAACATATAAGAATTTAGGACTATCTTTTAATTTGGCAAACCAAACGGAATTTGGAATGGGTTGCATATTCGCTCTTGAAGGTTTATCTTTCATCGTTATAATATAATCATTTGAAGATATTCCATTCTCGTTAACTGAAGCTGTGTTTAAATAAACTTTTGTTCCGCTAAAAGTTTTTATACCTGATTTAATAATTGAATATCCCTTCAAATTACCAATACGAGTTGTATTAAGGTGATGGGTGTGTTTACGAAATATAATTTGAATTAGATCATTAATTTTACAATTGATGGTATTTAGGTTTTCTATTAAATCATCGATACTTCCTATAGTGTCAACTATGTGTTGTTGAAAATTAATAGTATGAAAATTTGAAATATCTAATTTTAAAAAGTCTTTGGCAGATAATTGGAAAACAGTATCTCCTTTTAATAGTTGTCTCAGTTTTGCCTTTGTCGAAACTGATTGGAGATAATAAAATAAATATTTCAAATTGCATTCGGTCGTTGTTAATGCAAATGTATGTGTTCCATTGATATAATTAACATTATCAAATTGCACATAGACAAAATGTCCAAAATCCTCTACAGTTTCTGTTACATCAGGAAAAATTATTGAATCAGAATTTATGATTTTTTCCGATTTTATAGTTTTCGTAAAACTATTAATAATACTTGAACTGGTAATGCTTTTATTACTATAATTTTTATAAATATCTCCATAATGAATACATTTAATTCCTTCAATTGATAAATCAACTCTTGATGTTGTATTAGGTCTATATATTTTTATTATTTCTTCTAATTTCATAAAATGTTTGTCTCCTAGAAAGGTTTTTATATGAATATAAATGAATGCTGTTACATTGTAAATGAAAAAATAAAATCAAATAGTGTTGATATAAATAAGTATGTTACAACAGAGAATATGATTTCAAATTTTGGTGGTATAAAACAAGCAAACAGCATCCCTGCTGGCAGTATTACTAAAGTTGAGCCAAATGATATTTTAATTTCAAATATAAGACCGTATTTCAAAAAAATATGGTTGTCTTCAATTTATGGAGGGTGCTCGAGTGATATTATTTGCCTGAGAGCAAGAGAAGGACATAATGCAAAGTATATATATTATAATTTAGTAACTGACAATTTCATAAATGTGTTCGTAAAATCAGCTAAAGGAACGAAAATGCCTAGAGGTGAAAAAAGTGTGCTTTTAAATTATCCAATACATAATGTGACCCATACAGAGCAACAACACATAGTTGACATTGTAAGAACTACATATTAGATTTAAGTATTTCCTCAACTTTGTTCTCTAGTTCCCTATTCTTTTCAAATAAGTCTAATAGTTCAGAAGATAATTTTTTAATTTCAGCATCAATTTCTTCTTCACTCATTTTATCAGAATCATCAATTCCTACATATCTTCCCGGAACTAGTGTATAGTCAGCTTCTCTTATTTCATCTAAAGATGCTTTTTTACAGAAACCTTTAACATCTTCATAGTTTTTATCCTTTAACCAATTATGATATGTATCCGTAATTTTAACTAGGTCTTCTTCTTTTAGTTCTCTTACTTTTCTATCTATCATTTCTCCTAAATTTCGAGCATCAATAAATAAAACTTCATTAGTAGTTTTACTTTTTCTAATAAACCAGAGAGATACTGGTATTCCTGTTGTATAAAACAACTTATCTGGTAAAGTAATGACACAATCAACTATACCATCTTCAAGCATAAGTTTTCTAATGTTATATTCTTGTTTAGATGTGGTAGATAGTGATCCATTAGCTAAAACAAACCCGGCTATTCCTTTTGGAGCTAATTTTGAATACATATGTTGAATCCATGCGTAGTTTGCATTTCCAGCAGGTGGAATATCATATACCCATCTTGGATCTTCTAACAATGATGGTTGTCCATAATCACTAATATTAAAAGGAGGATTCGCTAATATATAATCAAATCTTTGAGATTTATGTTTATCATCATGAAAAGTATCTCCCGGTGACTCTCCTAGATTAGCATCAATTCCTCGAATAGATAAGTTCATTTTAGCAAGTTTCCAAGTTGTTGTATTTAATTCTTGTCCGTAAACAGAAATCTTATCTACATTGCCTCTATGTGCTTTAACAAAATCAGCAGCTTGTACAAACATACCGCCACTTCCACAGCAAGGATCATATACTCTACCACCCATAGGTTCTATCATTCTAACCAATAGTTGAACGATGCATCTTGGAGTATAAAATTCTCCACCTGTTTGTCCTAAGTTTCTGGCAAATTTCCCCATAAAATATTCGTAAATCTGCCCCATGAAATCGCCTTCAACAGATGTCTCAAGCTGATTGCTGAATAAATCTATAAGTTCGCCAAGTCTTCTTTTATCAATTGCTGAAGAAGAATATATTTTAGGTAAAATTCCATTTAATTCATCATTTTCTTTTTCTATTTCAATAAATGCCTCATCAAGTTTTTGTCCAAGTTCTTCTTGTTTTGAAAATTGTGATATATAATTCCATCTTGATTTTTCTGGCACCCAAAAAATGTGTTCAGATGTATATTCATCTTTATCATTCTCAAATCCTTCACCCTCTGTTACTAAATAATTATATTTGTCTTCAAAGCGATCAGAAATGTATTTTAAAAAAATTAATCCTAATACAACGTACATATAATCAGATGCACTAACACTCCCTCTTAATTTGTCTGCTGAAGCCCATAATATTTTTTCATCAATCTTCGCCATTTTTCCTCCATTCACTACAACAATTATCATGCAACTAAAAATATTATATCATAATATTAGATTTTATAATAGGTTAAAATAGAATTTATCTAAAGTGTTAAATCAAGTGTAGTAGATACATATATTTAAAGAAAAAGTCTGAGGTTTAATCCTCCTATGCTATAAAACCATATTTAATTAATATACTAAAACGAAAGTTTTTCCTCTGAATCCGCTTGTTCAATAGCGGTTTTTTCAGTTATTATCTTTTCATAGGATTTTTTTAAACTCTCAAACTGAACATAAAACTCAGAACCCGATTTAGTTTCATCACGTATCATGGCAAACAGTTTGGATATCGGATCTGTATCATCAATATCAAATTCAACTTCACTCTTTAATGA
>Ga0265294_10007678_pt1 | contig 12737 bp, 17 predicted proteins | sample MunlanPumphouse3_FD_192504 | JGI IMG/M metagenome (GOLD analysis project Ga0265294, IMG submission 192504) | Groundwater microbial communities from a municipal landfill in Southern Ontario, Canada - Pumphouse #3 | ecosystem: Environmental > Aquatic > Deep subsurface > Groundwater | place... | reverse complement strand
GCAATAGCTGCAGCAAATAACTTCCTTGCAATTTCACCTGCATGAGGAACCACAGGAGCACCCGCATTCCAGGTGGATCTGGCATGTTTAGTAATACCCGGCATGCCCGGTACACTACGACTAAGCCAATGCCATTTCCCGGCAGGGTGTGCAGAATTTCAATTAATCTGTGAATTTATTTTCATTATCCACATACTAATTGAAATTCTGCACAGATTTAGCCGATAAGTAGCAAAATATTACGATTATCCACATATTAATTGAAATTCTGCACAGCCGCGCCTGATGACTGTAAACAAACACCTAAGGGAAATGTGGTGGAGATGCCGTAGGACACCGATTGTGCCGCCATAACAAACAAAATGTTAAATATAACCAAATGAGTTGAAATGTAACACCGAATTTGGTATAATTTTAATATGAAATCATATTTAAGCCACTATACAGCGGTTACCTATTGGAATATTCCATATATTGAAGTTGTGCTTGGCGCTGAGATCCGCAATAGAGGCACAACAGATTTTACAGTTACGAAACGAAGCTCCCAGTTCGTTAAAAAGAATCGAGCTACATATTTATGTGAACTTACTCTGCCTCCCGGTGCTGTAGTATCAAAAAACGGCATTATGATCGCGGCACCGGAATTGGTTTTCCTTCAGCTTGCGAGCAGATTGGATATACATAGGCTAATATTGCTCGGATTGCAGCTTTGTTCGCATCCGCCGGGGGAATCCTCTAAGGCAATTACGACCAAGCGTAAACTTATAGCATTTCTCGCTAAAACACCAGGCCACCGTGGGTACCGTAAAGCTTTACGAGCTGTAAAATACATTGAAGATGGCTCCGCTTCGGTCATGGAATCGGTTGCCTTTATGATTCTTTCACTTCCAAATGTCTTGGGAGGTTATGGACTAAGTGGTGCTGTTTTCAATCATGAGATTAAACTTAAAGATGAAGCGGCTAAACGCCTTGGACAGAAGCGTTGCTTTGCAGACTTATATTATAAAAAGGTTAAGGTAGCCGTTGAGTATGAGAGCTTTGCTCATCACAGCAGTCCTTCAGAGCAGGGAAAGGATGCAGTGAGATCGGCAATCCTCAAAAGGCAGAGTATTGAAGTACTGCATTTGAGCACAATTCAACTGTACGACAAGGAGGCTTGTAAGGATTTTTCCTATAATCTCGCAACCCGACTAGGTAAACGAATCCAAATCCGTACAAAGGAGTTCGAACCTATGAATACGTTACTACGTGAACTGCTGCCCACTGGGAAAATCAATACCGATAGCCAGAGTGAGCAGAATTTCAATTAATATGTGAGTTTATTCTTATTATCCACATACTAATTGAAATTCTGCACAGATTTAGCCGATAAATAGCAAAGTATTACGATTATCCACATATTAATTGAAATTCTGCACAGCCGGGGGCGTGAACAAAAACTATTGGTACGGATCGAAATCTGAATCAATAAAAGGGGAGGCCTTCCATGAACTGCTGTTTCACTCGTGTAAAAATCCCATTATAGAAACTTAGAGTATAATTTTAGTTGGCAAAGAAAGAGCTTAGTTGAAAACACTTGGCTTAGAAGTCAGTATGTGTTATTCTACTGAGTAGAATGAATAAGGTAAAGTTTTATAGGGTTCCGCAGTTTTGCTTGCACAGCTGGTCTGGTCCGAGATAAAACGCACAGTTTAGCTGTGTTCACGGAAGGATAAAAGCCTGGGAGATAGTACAAATGTCTCCCGGGCCGTTTTAATGTAAGGAGTAAAAAAATGAAATGGATCCTGTTAATCATAGCGGGGCTTTTAGAAGTCTTTTGGGCTGTAGGTCTAAAGTATTCTGAGGGGTTTACAAAGCTTTTGCCGAGTATATTTACGGTAATTGGGATGATAGCGAGTTTTTATTTCTTGTCTTTGGCATTAAAAGATCTCCCCTTGGGAACGGCATATGCCATCTGGACAGGAATAGGTGCCGTTGGTACTGTGATACTGGGGATCATTCTATTCAAAGAGCCGGCTGATTATATGAGATTGATTTGCATAGGGTTGATATTGATAGGTATTATCGGGCTCAAAATTGCAACCGTTGAATAATTTCATCAGACTGTAGTATCGACGATTATGATATCCTCTCCGATTTTTTTCACACAATCCCATGGTAATTGAGTGTAATCTCGTACGCCGCCGAAACTGATCCGCCCTTTATGTTCGGGTGCCAAAATGACACGAATTTTTCCCGTTCTCTCTTCAAACATGAGCTCCGCATTGTAAAGATCACCATAGCGGCTTCCATCGGCGATGTTGATAATTTCTTTTTCTCCTAAATCTGATAATCGCATAATTTCCTCCTAAAGGTCAAATGATAGTAAATGATACTAAAGTATATTAGTACAAACTATATTTCATGCAGACTGCAGAAAGGAAAAGTTATGAAGGAGAAAGAGCCGGTTAAGAAAGAAGAAAAAACAAAGCCGGAGGAGGAATCCTCAGAGGTCAAGAAAACGATAGATGATTTTGGTGTAATTAACAACGCTTTTGATTTTCGCAGCAATATTCAATATTTGACTGTGATCGGCAGCATAGAAGGACACTCCGTACTGCCACCCCAGGACAAAACAACTAAATACGAAAACATTATCCCGCAACTTGTTGCAGTAGAAGAGAACAAGCATATTAAAGGTTTGCTTACTATACTGAACACCGTTGGAGGAGATGTGGAAGCAGGCCTTGCAATTGCTGAACTTACGGCCACATTAACCAAACCCACTGTCTCTCTGGTGTTAGGTGGCGGTCACAGCATCGGCATTCCCCTTGCTACGGCCAGCAAATACTCCTTTATTGCGGAAAGCGCAACGATGACTATGCATCCTATACGCATGACGGGATTGATCATCGGGGCACAACAGACCTATGAATACTTTAAGAGAATGCAGGACAGAGTGGTAGATTTTATCGTACGAACCTCACATGCAGATCACGATACGGTGAACCGGTATATGAATGCAACAGGAAATATGGCTAATGATGTCGGCACGATTCTCTATGGAAAGGAAGCTGTGGAGATTGGTCTAATCAATCAGGTAGGAGGCTTAAAAGACGCATTGGATAAACTTAAAGCTATGATTGCTGAAGAAGAAGAGTAAGTTGTATCTCCGGATGTCGAAAAATGTCGACGATTATCAGTTGTAAATAAATGGAACACATGTTATCATAAATGTAAATAAATAGTAATCATAATAATAAATAACATGTGGTGACATTATGGGCCGGATAAACTTACTGATATTTCATAAGGATAAAGAATACGCCTCTGCCATTAGCTTAGCGCTGGCGGCTAAGGATTCTATCTATTCAATTACGCTAACGGAGGAAGAATTGACCTTCCATGGCGCCGTGACTGAAGCGGCACATAAGAATTACGATCTGATTCTTCTTGATCAGCAATGGAAGGAAGAAGCAGACCGTTTAGAAGCGGAAAACCGGGAAAGGATGATTGGGCTCTGTGAGACACCTTCCCGGTGGCATATAGAAGGGTACATATATAAATATGGAGGTCTGGAGAGAATCAACTCTGAGATTCAGCTCGCCTATGCTAGGGTTACGGGAAAAAGCCGAACCTTTCTGAGTGACCACAAGACGAGAGTCATCGGCGTTACCTCAAGTGCAGGAGGAGTTGGCACTAGCAGCATTGCCATTGCTGTTGGTCGCGAGTTGACTTCTTTGGACAAAAGAGACGCTTTGTACCTTTCTTATGAAAGAACGGAATCCACCCCCGTCTACATACCTGTGGATGAAGGACGTGCATCCATCAGCGAATACCTCTATTATCTTTTTGCCACCGAAAAAGAAGCGTCGTCTTCCTTTATCGATGGATTCCTTATATCAGATACTTATGGGCTTAGCGCATTCAGACCATCGAAAGCAATCAATGAATTAGCAGAACTTTCCCGGGAGCAGCAAATGCAGTTTATGGACTCTATATGCACTTCCGGACGATTTCGTTACGTCATTATTGATTTTTGTGGACTGGTATCTGATGGAACCTGGCAATTGATGCTTCTTTGCTCCAAAATCCTACTCATTGATGATGGTCAGCCGCTATCCCTTATGAAAAATCATAAATTCATATCTAATATACCTTTAGAAGTCTTTGAGGAAATACAGGATCGGATTTATCAGGTGACAAACAAGTGGATGCCCAAGGACGAGGAAACAATGGATCCCAACAGATTCTATCTGGAAAATGACCAGGAAAGCTTTCAAGTAGCAGAATCAAATATCAACATTGGTCTTCATCGCTGCTTTGGATTGGGGGTGAAGAAAATTGCAGATGAACTTGCGACCGAATTATGATACCGTAAGCAGCCTAAAAGAAATTACGGAAGCTGTCCGGGCTGTGATAAACAGCCGGGAAGAAAAACTTACGGATTCACAGGTCCTGGAGCTTATCGAAGAGTTTGTATTGTATGACAGCAGGTCGGAGCAATGTTCATTTCCTAAAAAGTCAGAAATGGTGCAGGGCGTATTTAATGCTACCCGCAAGGAATTGGGACTACTTCAGAGCTTCGCTGACGATCAGGAAGTGAGCGAAATCATGGTGAATGGCCCCGATGCCATATTCATAGAGCGGGGTGGTAGGATCCAGCGCTTAAATCAGCACTTTGAAACAGTTGAGGAACTGGAAGACATCATTCACCGATTAGCAGGAAAGGTACATAGGGAGATCAACGATTTAAACCCCATCCTCGATGCCAGGATGGAGGACGGGTCGAGAATCCATGTGGTCAGTCGAAATGTAGCTCTCAATGGCCCCATATTATCCATCCGCCGATTCCCGAAACAGAGCATAACTATGAAGGATTTATTGGAATGGAGCACCCTCAGCCCTGAAGCGGCTGTATTTTTGGAAAAGCTCGTAGTTTCCGGCGCTAATATATTTCTTTCCGGCGGAACCAGCTCAGGCAAGACTACCTTATTAAATGTCCTGACCGGATATATTCCTCATGAAGAAAGAATTGTCGTGATTGAAGACTCAGCAGAACTACAAATACAGGGTGTTGAAAACATCGTACGGATGGAATGCCGAAATGCCAATGTACAGGGGAAAGGCGAGGTAACGGTTCGCCAGTTGATCCGCGCCAGCTTGCGGATGCGTCCGGACCGCATCATTGTTGGGGAGGTGAGGGGGGCAGAAGTCATGGACATGCTCCAGGCTATGAACACAGGGCACGACGGGTCTTTGTGCACAGGCCATGGGAACTCCCCCCTGGGCATGCTATCCCGGTTAGAGGCCATGTATCTTACAGCAGCAAACTTTCCCGCGGATGCAGTGAGAGGGCAAATCGCCGAGGCAATCGATATTATCATACATATGGGACGGATGCCCGACAAGAGCCGAAAGGTACTGGAGATTGTAGAAGTGTGCGGTTTTCAACAAGGGAGCTATGTTATAAATCCGCTCTTTCGCTATCAGAGTGATGAGGGTCTTATCCCCACAAACAATAGAATGAAGGACACAATAAAAGCGCAGTTGAAAGGAATTGCACTATGATACCGGATTACAGAGTTTATTTCCTAAGCAGAAAGCAACGTTTGATATTTTATTCGGTGGCAGTAGCAGTTTTAAGCGGTTCCGCTTATTTATTCTACAATCATCTGATAATTTCTCTGCTGTTCTGCTGCCTGGTGTATCCCGCCTCTACGTATTATTCCAAGTACTTGGCTGAGAAACGCCGTTGCGAGTTGACCTATCAGTTTCGAGATTTGTTGTATGCAATTTCTTCCTCCATTTCAACAGGGAGATCAATGAAAGAATCTCTTAAGGAAGGCGGGTATTCAATGGAGCTGATCTATGGGAAAGATGCCTGTATCTGTGGGGAACTGAAGTATATGATCGTCCGGATGGAGGAGAGTAAAGAGACAGAAGAGTTAGTTTTGCAGGATTTTGCTCATCGGAGTGCAATTCCCGATATCATTAGCTTTTCCGATGTCTACGCCATAAGCAAAAGAACGGGCGGAAATATGGAAAAGGCCATACGCAAGGCTGTAGCAATTTTGATAGATCGGATTGAACTAGAAAGAGAAATACGGACGCTCACAGCACAGAAAAGGATGGAGTTCATCATCCTGACCGCAATGCCTCCGGCAATGCTCTTATTGCTCCGAGCCACTTCGGAGCAGTACCTAGCAATCATGTATCAAACCATTGCGGGAAGAATTCTAATGACAATCGCCTTTCTTGCAATAGGAGCGGCACTTGCTATAGGGATTCGCATGACCCACATAAGGTTGTAGTATGGGATACTGGGAGAGAAAATGATTATCAATAAACTGCTGCCTGATCCGGAAACGATCACGGAGAAATACGGAAGGCTCTGTAAGCAGGAGGATGCCGCGGGAACAATTCAAAAAATACGGAATAATATCAGACAAACTTACTTACTGTTATTGTTTCTATTTCTCCTGTCCTTAGGAACAGGAATTTACCGAAAGCTCACTAACAACGGAGAAAACATGGATCTCATAGCCACCGCTTTCTTATTCGCTACCCTATTCTTTATTATTTATAAAAAAAGATACAGCGCTATCGATAAGCAAATCCGAAAGACGAAAGAAGCTATCATTGATGATTTTCCCGAGTTCATAGACAAGCTAATCCTTCTTCTGAATGCAGGAATGGTCACGGAAGCTGCTTTGAAAAAGATTACCTTCGACTATGAGAAGTTCCGGGAGATCACAGGAAAAAGACCACTCTATGAAGGGTTATCAGATGTAAACAACAGGATGCAGAAGACCAACTCCACCTTCCAGCGCGAACTGTCTGCATTTGCTGTAAGGAGTGGCGTTCGGGAGCTATTGCGCTTTTCCGCTATTGTTGATGATAATCTAAACAAGGGCAGTGGGCTGGTGGAAAAGTTGGAAGGGGAAGGAGAGCTGCTATGGATGGCGAGAAAAAAGCGAGCAGAGGAAAAAGCAAGAGTGGCAGAGACCAAACTATCTTTCCCTCTGATGTTGTTGCTGTTATCCGTTATGTTAATTACAACAGCACCCATGCTGTTGACCATTTAGATATTTCAAGAAAGGAGCAGATCATATGAACCTTAAGAGCAAGCGAGGCATGGAAATGGTACAAGTTGCCATACTGATCGCAATCGCCGTAACGCTAGGGCTCATTTTCCGCGAACGCATCATGGACTTCATCGATGGTACGTTTGACAGTCTGGAGAGCAGCGGTTTTTAATGAAAAGATCCAAAAAAGGCTCTGTTTTCGTGGAGGCAGCCCTTGTTTTTCCATTGATCATAGTAACGGCAGCACTGCTTATCAACTATGCAGTAGGACACTATGAAGAGGTAAGAGAGCAGACGATGAGTCACGAAATGCAGCGGGAAGCATCCATGGATGGCGAAACCATCCGCAAAGGCGAATGTGAATTCGTGCGCAATATAGATTTCCTATTGGAGGAGATATGAATGTTTGTGGGAAAGGTAACAAAAAAGGAACAACAACCGTATTTCTCTGCATGATTCTGTCCACCCTGTTGCTTTTAGTGAGCATGTTGGGAGAGGCAACAGCGGGGATGGCTTCCAGATCCTATGCCAACTCGGTCCTTGATTTAGCAGGACGCTCTATACTATCAGAATATGACCGGTCGTTGAAATCCCGATACGGCATTTTCGGGTTTCTGATGGAGAAAGATGGTATAGAAGCCGGAATGGAGCATTATGTGAACGAGAGTTTTAAAACCGGTTTTGGCAAGACGAGGCTCCTTCCATTATCCTTAGTAGATATTCAGGTGGATCTCTCTGAGCAAGTTATGACGAACCCGGAATTGCTAAAACAGCAGATATTGGATCACATGAGCTATCGCGTATTCTTTGATGTACTCCATGTATTAGATGCATTGGAATTACTAAATGATGAAGAAGGCCAGCAGACAGGAGAGGGCGAGGCGGAGAATACCGGGAGCAAGAAGATGCGAACCCTGAGGAATGACAAGGTGATTCGGGAGCTTCCTTCAAGATTGCTACAGGGAATGGATGGTGGATTCAAGAGCATTTTAGAGATGCCTCTGCCGGGTGAAATGCATCAGATAGCATATAAAGAACTCTGTTTGAACCTGTACATTTTGAAATATTTCCGCCATGACCTGGATTCATCCCAATGGAACAATACCTTTTACTCTAACGAAGTCGAATATATCCTATGTGGCCGTTTGAGCGATGAAGCCAACCACAATATCGTTTACCTGTCTCTTCTGGCATACCGAACAATGATAAATGCCGCACATATCTATGCAGATGGGGATAAATGGGAAGCGGTAACTTTAGCGGCAACCTTGGCAGGCGGCGGTGTAGCTTCACCTGCTACACTAACGGCAATTACAGGTATCTGGGCCGGTGCAGAGGCAGCAAGCGATATGAATCGGTTACTCAAAGGATGGAAGGTACCACTGATAAAAACGGCGGAGGATTGGGTGCTGGATCTGACAAAAGCATTGGAGGGCAATGTGGACCCCAGATTGGAATCGTCCGAAGAGGAAGAGGGTTTAAGCTATGAAGACTATCTTTTTCTAATGCTCTGTTTTAAGAACGATGAGAGCAAGCTGATTCGGATCATGGACCTGATTCAGATCAACTTGAAAGGTCAAACCAATGAGGACTTTGCTATGAGTAGGTGCTTCTCAGGTTTTCGCTATCATTCAACAGTGGTACGAGAGACAGGATTTCCGGGCGTGCTTTCGGGTCGCAGCGGAGAATTCTCCGGAACACATGCTTATTGAGGCGGGGCTATGAACAAGAGAGGCTCTTTATTCGTTGAAGCGGCAATCTTATTTCCCATGTTTCTGTTGGCTATCTTATCAATCTGTGTTTTAATCCGCATTATCGGAACAGAAGAAAACACAGCTGAATCTTTCGTGGAAGAGGGGCAAAAGATAGCAAAAGAAGCTTATGTAACGCAGTTGGATGTCATACCGGAGAGCTATAGCGTTGAATTGTTTGAAGGTATCGTTCATGGAACGCTACTGGAGCTTCGCATGCTGGAGAGGTTAAAAAATGAAGACAGGCTAGTGAGAAATCCCCGCATAGACCGGTTTGAATATTTGTATACGGAAGGAGATCAATCGGGCTTGATCCACTGCAGCATTGCTTACGACATACTGCTTCCCATGCCCTTGAATTTTCATAGACGGCCGGAGTTTGAGCAGCGCTTGTTGTTTCGAGGATTCATCGGAGCTGAAAACCATGGGGAAGGAATGGGTTTTGACTCCATGGAGGAGCCCGATGACGCTTCAATTGTATATGTTTTTCCCCGGGCGGGAGAGCGGTTTCATCAGCTTCAATGCAGGATCATAGAAGTTTATCCGCGGGAAAAGATATTATCCCCATCTCTAGGCAAAAAATATTCTCCTTGCAAACTCTGCAATGCAGATTTGCTGCCTTGGGGAAGCAGAGTATATTGCTTTGATACATCAGGGAAGGCCTATCACAAAGGAAGCTGCACTACAGTGGAGCGATATGTTGTCGGAATTGACAGAGAGGAGGCAATAGAAAATGGATACAGCCCTTGTGCCTATTGCGGCGGTTGATATGGAGGGAGAAAGGAATAGAAGTTCCATTTTGATAAGCGGAATAGAGGCGGAAGTAATCGAATCCGGTGGTAGGCGTTTTTTCAGCTTACTGTTGGAAGAGAGCCAAATCCCGAAATACCGAAGAAAAATATTAGAGAACAGGGATTGTCGGCAATTGCTTCCAATGCAATTCATCTGTGAGCAGAGCAAGCTGCGTGCCTGCTATGATTATGGAGGCTTCTTGCAGCTAAAGGCAATGTATCGTGAGTGGCGAAAGGATGGAATCAATCTGGCTTCGGAGAACCTTGCGACGATTGTTTCTGTCACAACTACGATAATGTCTGCAGAAAACTATCTGTTTTCCTGTGAAGATCTTTCGCTGCATGCGGACACAATTTTCATTTCTCCAGCCAGCGGTGAAGTCAGGTTGGCATACATACCGGAACCTAATAGACCTAAGTGTATTTCGGTTAAAATAGCTTCCTTGATCTTGGAGACAGTACGGCTGACCTGTGATGAGCAATGGACTGTCTATGGAGAGGAAGCGTATGCAAGAATTATGTCCTGTAACGAGTCTATGAGTGGAATTGAAAAAATACTACTTGACAAGGGGAGGGAGATGTGCGGCAAGGGATGGCCGGAAAAGTTAGAAATGAGGCGGATCGCCGGAAATAATAAGCCGGGCGGATGCCCGGCTTGATTACGATGTAGTTTGAGATATTTATTAGAAGTCGCGGTCTCCTCTAAAGGGCCTTCTTTCCTGCTTTTTCTTGTCTCTGCACACTTTACATCTTTTTGGTTCGTTGTCAAAACCTTTTTCTTTGTAGAATTCCTGTTCACCCACAGTAAAAACAAATTCGGAACCGCAGTCCTGACATACGAGAGTCTTGTCTTCCATTTACTTTTTCTCCTCCGATATTCTTAAATATTAATATTTAAAATAGGTGAATGGAAACGATTAAAAAGATGATCGGACCATTTGGGTATTTTAAATATCTCATTGCCATTATATAGGAAAAAAAATGCCCTGTCCATTAAAAAACAAAATATTGTAAAATTTCTAACAACATACGACAAGATTTCACAGGGCAAAAACTCCCGTTAATACTTTATGTTTTATGGTATACTAGTGTAAGACTTATTGGGAAAGGGGTTCCTCATGAAGAACTTTATAACAAATTGGACTTATAGAAAGCACATTGTAGCAGAAACTTTATGTTATGCTTCCATCGCTCTGGTCGGCAATGCCTTTTTCGGTAAAATCCCCGTTAAAAGCGAGAAAAGTTGCTACCCTATTGAAGTGTGTAAGAGTATGCCAAAGAAGCAGAAAGCTTTTAATTGTATGCTCATCAGCTGCATGGTAGTAGATTTTACGGCAAGCTATTTTCTTTTGAAGGGGTTGAAGAAGATAGCAAGAAACGGTACTTCAAAATAGAGGAACGGTAGCTGATGTTAGGATATGTAGTGCCGGATAAACCGGAACTGAAAATAAGAGAGTTTGAGTTATATTCCGGCTATTACTGTGGAATTTGTAAGTCTGTAAAACACAGCTATGGCCAGATTCCCCGGATGGTTCTGAATTATGATTTTGTATTCCTTGCTCTGGTACTGAGTGCTCTATGTCCTCCCATGGAAAAAATCAAACAGGAGAGGTGTCCGATACATCCGTTAAAAAAGAGAACTGTGGTTTACAATGAGCCGGCAGTTGACTATGCTGCGGATATGATGCTTCTATTGACATATTTTAAGCTGATGGATGACCGGCAGGACGAAGGTGGTCTCAAACCGGCAGCGGGTCTTGCTATTTTAAAGCCAACCTACAAAAAGTTGATGAAAAATTACAACGAAAAAGGTATAATGATTCAGAGGAAGCTCAATGAATTGACGGATTTAGAAGAGCAGGGATGCGCTTCCCTGGATCGGGCGGCAGAGTCGTTTGCAAAGTTGATGGAAGAAGTATTTGCGGCCGAAACCCTCGTCGACGACAGTGGAACACTGGAGCTACTCCGAAGAATCGGCTACCACACGGGCAAATGGATCTACCTTATCGACGCTTTCGACGATCTTGAGGCGAATGCAAAGTCCGGATCCTACAACCCCTTGCTTTTGCAATGGGACTATCAGGCGGAACAGGAAGAGATGTCAAACTTTCGGAGGCGAATCCACGAGAGAGTGGAGTTCAACTTACTGTTTTATCTGGCGGAGTTATCCAAAGCTTGGGACCAATTAAGCGTCGCTAGGAACCGTGGATTGGTTGAAAATATCATATATTCAGGACTGCTTCGAAAAACCGAGGAAGTTCTTGAGAAAGGAAATACAAAAGATGCAGAACCCCTATGAAGTATTGGGAATCAAAGAAGGCGCCAGTATACAAGAAATCAAAGCGGCTTATAAAGAGCAGGTGAAGAAATACCACCCGGATCGTCACCAGGACAATCCGCTTTACGAGTTGGCCGAGGAGAAGCTTCAGGAGATTAACGAAGCCTACGATTACTTAATGAAGAACGGCAGCTATACCGGAGGTGGCTCGTCTTATTCAAAGGAACCTAGCGGAGGGAGTCAACCCAGACAGAGCCCTGAGTTTCGTCAAGTGAGAATCGATATCGATCGAGGGAATTTTCCTGCTGCGGAAGCAGCTCTGAATCGCAGTAAAAATAGAGGTGCCGAATGGTTTTTCTTAAGCGGGATGCTCTCTCTGCGCAAGGGCTGGTATGACGACGCAGTGACAAATGTACAGACCGCAATCAGTATGGATCCAAACAATGTTGAATACAGAACAGCTATGAACAGCATGTTGCAGACCTCCGGGGGTTATCGGACGAATGCCTACGGGCGGGGTTATGGCAACTCCAATGACGAGCTGTGCAGGATGATGCAATGCTATTGCTGTGCCGATATGCTCTGCGATTGTATCTAAGACCATCCACGTGGGACATGTGATAGTGGGGGTGTACAGAAAAGGATTGAAACAGGAATGCAACAAAGCATGAAAACTAGAACAGCCGCTCTTGGAGGCATACTGTTAGCCCTATCGGTGGCTACTCTATTTTTCGCGAGTTTTGTACCGGGTGTTGAACTGACTATTTATGCGATTAGTTCCATCTATACAGCAATCATGATCATTGAGACAAACAGCAAAGGAGGAAGCATTTTTTACGTCGCTTCCGGC
>Ga0265294_10007674_pt1 | contig 12741 bp, 3 predicted proteins | sample MunlanPumphouse3_FD_192504 | JGI IMG/M metagenome (GOLD analysis project Ga0265294, IMG submission 192504) | Groundwater microbial communities from a municipal landfill in Southern Ontario, Canada - Pumphouse #3 | ecosystem: Environmental > Aquatic > Deep subsurface > Groundwater | place... | reverse complement strand
CATCCTCTCCCAAATCCACGGCAGCACCCATTCCCGTAACCCATTGATTGTCCGTGATGGTGCAATTGATGAAGTAGTTTCTGAAGTCTGTGGGCATAAATGAATGTTTGATTCTCACAATATTGCTTGGTCCACCCTCAACTGATCTGGAGTTGCACCCCGTAATTCGCATATTATTAAATATGTTATCCCCTCCTGTAAGAATCGGGTCGTTAGCATATGTCATCAGAGCTTTTCCTTCGATCAAGCCATAGGGTGATCCATGCACATTGTGAATGATGACATTATCTGCATAAACTCCTCCTCCAAAAAAGTAAAAAGCAGAGTTAACCATGCAGTTCTCCACTGTGATATTGCGCAGAGTCGCCCGTTCCGGATGTACCAGTCGAACCAATCCTATCGTATCATTGTAATGCAGGGGGTAGATATTTAGAAAGCTGAGATTCTCCATGCTAAGGCTGAATTTATCGGTACCATCGTAATCATATATTGAAATGCACTGAATCAGAGCATTCTTCGAAAAACCCTGATATAGAGCACCCTGGAAAGTGATGTTTTTGATGGTTGCTTCCTTTTCGCTATCCTGGCCTTCAAAAAAGACTGTCGGGGCGCCATCTTCAAAGATGACACCTGCCTCGCTTTCGCCCACGATACTCACATAGCTGCGGAGATTAAGTGGGAAATGCTGATCTGCGCCATAGATGCCATTGGCAAGATGGATAGTACGCGGATTTTGAGCATCTGCTCCTATTCTCTGGATGGCGAGAGCGATGGTCTTTAGTGGTTCCGAGGGTGACAATCCACTATTTGCATCATCCCCCTGGGGGCTTACATACAGATCAGCCTGCTGCTGCTCCAAGACTGCTTCATTGTAATGCAAGGTATAGCTTAGCGTATCCCCGTAAGTTGCGGATATTGTGCGGATACATTCAATATAGTATGGATTTGTGTCGTCAACTGTCACTTTATCCAGGTAAATGTCGATATCAGTAATGTCCTGGGATCTTATAACTATGTCATTTCCTGTAGCTGCATGGTTATTGAATATGCTGCATCTATTATCCGCGTCAAAGATCAAATATTCATTCTCAGATCCGGGCGTATTACCAAGACCGCCGGCGTAGGCCAAAGCTCCGGTGATCTGACCCCAGTTTTCGCTAATCACAGTTCCCGCCAGATACGCGGAGCCATTAATTATTGCCATTCCCGCACCATCAGAAGCAGAATTCCCGGTGATTTTGCAGTTTATCACAGATATGGTGCTATCATTTGCGTAGATTGCCCCTCCTTTTAAGTAAACGTACTCATACTGAGGGTAACGTGCAGTTCCGCTGCCATTGGTGAGATACAAACCCTGGATTCTCACCATAGCATCCTGATCAACATGGATGCAGCTTCCGCTTTGATTACCATCAATCACGGTTTGGGTGATATAGGTGCTATCCGCAGTAGTGATTTCCAGACTTCCAATGGTGAGATTTCTACCGAATATCTCGATATTCTCATAGTAAGTGCCAGGGTGGATGAGGATGGTATCCATTTCTGCGGCAGCATTAATCGCGCTTTGGATGTTGTCATAAGCCTGCGTTCCATCCAGCGATACCTGCAGAATGGCGGCACTAAGCGCGAGGGGTAAAAATAGTAGAATAGTCAATATAGTTTTCATATAGTCCTTATGTGTAATATTTAACCCAAAATGATAGGAAGCAGAATCCCGCCTCCTATCATAATTGTTTGCTATTTCATCATCAACATCTTTTGAGTATGCCTTATCCCATCACTACTGCTAAGTTGATAGTAATAAACGCCGGAGGAGCAAACCCTGCCTTGATCATCTTTGCCGTCCCACACCACGCTGTGCTTACCCATAGCCTTATGGGTGTTTAACAGGTGCTTAACCACCTGTCCCCGGATGTTGTAGATCTCGAGATTCACATGAGCATCGTTGGGGATTTCGAAATATATCGTAGTAGTCGGATTGAAGGGATTGGGATAATTTCTCATGCTAAAGACTGGTACTGCTAAAAGATCCTCTATATCTACCTGACCTTGCCATTCATAAGCACCAAGATCCACCTGATCACCATAAATCCGGGGATTACCGGACAGGTCATAGGAGGGAAACTCATACCAATCCGGGATATCAAAAATGCCAAAATCTGTGGTTCCGGCATCAATGCAGGGTGAATCCTGCCCCAGGGTATAGGGGTTATCGTCTGACCAGGCATAGAAACCCGGATCTGTGCTTAGATTTGTCCCATACCACTCTATGGTGTTGTTTGGATCCATATTGAAGATGGTGTCTTCGGGATTGTCAGATGTGCCCACGAGGCAATTTAGAAACTGCAGATTTGAGGGTAGAGTATGATTTTGCCGCAGAATAAAATTCATACCCTGGTTATGGCTGATAATGCTATTGATAAAAGTAACCTTGGCATCCTGTCCCAAATCCACGGCAGCACCCATTCCCGTAACCCATTGATTGTCCGTGATGGTGCAATTGATGAAGTAGTTTCTGAAGTCTGTGGGCATAAATGAATGTTCGATTCTCACAATATTGCTTGGTCCACCCTCAACTGATCTGGAGTTGCACCCCGTAATTCGCATATTATTAAATATGTTATCCCCTCCTGTAAGAATCGGGTCGTTAGCATATGTCATCAGAGCTTTTCCTTCAATCAAGCCATAGGGTGAGCCATGCACATTGTGAATGATGACATTATCTGCATAAACTCCTCCTCCAAAAAAGTAAAAAGCAGTGTTAACCATGCAGTTCTCCACTGTGATATTGCGCAGAGTCGCCCGTTCCGGATGCAACAGTCGAACCAATCCTATCGTATAATTGTAATGCAGGGGGTAGATATTTAGAAAGCTGAGATTCTCCATGGTTAAGCTGAATTTATTGGTACCATCGTAATCATATATTGAAGTGCACTGAATCAGAGCATCCTTCGAAAAACCCTGATATAGAGCACCCTGGAAAGTGATGTTTTTGATCATTGCTTCCTTTTCGCTATCCCGGCCTTCAAAAAAGACTGTCGGTGCGCCAACTTCAAAGATGACACCTGCCTCGCTTTCGCCCACGATACTCACATAGCTGCGGAGATTAAGTGGGAAATGCTGATCTGCGCCATAGATGCCATTGGCAAGATGGATAGTACGCGGATTTTGAGCATCTGCTCCTATTCTCTGGATGGCGAGAGCGATGGTCTTTAGTGGTTCCGAGGGTGACAATCCACTATTTGCATCATCCCCCTGGGGGCTTACATACAGATCAGCCTGCTGCTGCTCCAAGACTGCTTCATTGTAATGCAAGGTATAGCTTAGCGTATCCCCGTAAGTTGCGGATATTGTGCGGATACATTCAATATAGTATGGATTTGTGTCGTCAACTGTCACTTTATCCAGGTAAATGTCGATATCAGTAATGTCCTGGGATCTTATAACTATGTCATTTCCTGTAGCTGCATGGTTATTGAATATGCTGCATCTATTATCCGCGTCAAAGATCAAATATTCATTCTCAGATCCGGGCGTATTACCAAGACCGCCGGCGTAGGCCAAAGCTCCGGTGATCTGACCCCAGTTTTCGCTAATCACAGTTCCCGCCAGATACGCGGAGCCATTAATTATTGCCATTCCCGCACCATCAGAAGCAGAATTCCCGGTGATTTTGCAGTTTATCACAGATATGGTGCTATCATTTGCGTAGATTGCCCCTCCTTTTAAGTAAACGTACTCATACTGAGGGTAACGTGCAGTTCCGCTGCCATTGGTGAGATACAAACCCTGGATTCTCACCATAGCATCCTGATCAACATGGATGCAGCTTCCGCTTTGATTACCATCAATCACGGTTTGGGTGATATAGGTGCTATCCGCAGTAGTGATTTCCAGACTTCCAATGGTGAGATTTCTACCGAATATCTCGATATTCTCATAGTAAGTGCCAGGGTGGATGAGGATGGTATCCATTTCTGCGGCAGCATTAATCGCGCTTTGGATGTTGTCATAAGCCTGCGTTCCATCCAGCGATACCTGCAGGATAGTGGCACTAAGCGCGAGGGGTAAAAATAGTAGAATAGTCAATATAGTTTTCATATAGTCCTTATGTGTAATATTTAAACCAAAATGATAGGAAGCAGAATCCCGCCTCCTATCATAATTGTTTGCTATTTTATCATTAGCATTTTATGGGTGTGGGATTCAGTTCCTGTATTGATACGGATAAAATAGATACCGCTGCTAACAGGACTATTAGCGTTGTCTCTGCCATCCCATTTAATGGTGTTTATACCAGCTTTATATGGCTTGAATCCCATTTCTCTTACAAGCTGTCCCTTGATATTGTAAATAAGGATGTTAGCTTCCGCTTTGTCCTTCAAAGTGAAATAAATATTAGTGTCTGGATTGAAAGGATTAGGATAGTTTGAGATAGCTCTGACCATGCTTGTGGCATAAGTACCCATATCGGAGCCATTCTCATTTAGCTTAACCTGATAGAGGCCATCTTTTTCTGGAATAATGTGAGTAAAATCGAATGTAAAATCATTCAGATCAAGCAGTTCGTACGCATGATAGCTGGATGGTTGAGCTTTGCTGTTATAGACAATCTCAAATGTGAGGGGGGATGGGTTCTCATAATCAGGATAGGCAAGAATCTGGCAGGGGAATGAGTCTGTTTTCACAGCACCTATGCATACTCCGTCTTGCAACACCCCAATTTCCTGGATAATCTCTGAATCATCTGCATCTAAAACATCAATAACGATGTAATCCGGCTTATCTTCCCATGTAAAGAATTCGGCTTTCTCCTTTCCAGGGCTTGTCATCTGCGGAGCATAAGAACGGTTCCAGGTGAAAGAGGACTGATTTTGTTTGAAGGTTACGATGTAACCTTTACCAAAATCCATGTTCTTACCTTCAGTGGTCCAGCTATATACCGGAACTTCCTCTCCAATCCCATCTTTCGGATTTTCAGGTGGTATGCTGTAAAACCAGTTTTCCGCCCTGACGGTTTTAACATTTGCCCACGAAGAACCAAAAGCATCCTTGATGTTCTGGGATGGTAACAAGGTATAGCTGATCCAATATGGTGTGTCTGCTATAACCGAGGAAAGCACCGGTTCACTGGGATCGATCAATACTGCATCTGTCATTGGCCCATTGTTGGGCATCATATGGATGGAGGGAGAATCATCTGTAAAATGAAGCTTATATAGACTTTTCTGATCCAAAGTAATTTGAGGATTCCATCCTTGTATCTCATTATACTGAGAATAATCATACGGCCCCGCTCCATATGTGACGCGAGTTAATTCACCGTTGACTTGGGAAGTGAAGTAATTAAGCACATCAGATATCGGAGCGCTACCTCCATTCTTCATGATAGGAAAACCAACCCAGTTTATGCCTTGGTGAAAACCGAGTTTCTGAGCGTACAGGCCATCTGTATGGGCAAAATTGGGCAATCTTACGATATTGCCTGTGGAGGAGATGTATACCAATTCGTTGTTATAAATCTGATGAGTCACTCGATTGGATGACCATTCTACATTGCTGAGGTTATAGGGATATCCAGTATCATTTGAACCTGGGAATTCGCTCGCTACTCCGGCCAAAAAGTGGTTTCTTCTACTGTAGTCAACATCATAGTAATAGGCCAAGGGATGGTCATCATCATCTGTTTTCCTGTATGCATAAATATCCATGCCATCAGACAAGATAAAATTAATGTCGTATCCATATGTGCTGGGTGATGCATAAATTGGCAATAGAGCATTTTTAAGCCCTTGCAATATATTGCCATTCTCCATATGAATATTTAGCATGATCCAAGAGAAATATCTTTCAGAATCTACTCCTGTAGTAAGTGGGTGTTCAATAAGCCAGTTTGGATCGTGATTATTAATAAGAGTAATGATGTTAAGTGAATTCACAGTACCATTATGCATAAAGCTATAATCTCTGTCTTGATATCTCATTATAAATGGATGAGGATTTGGTATTGTAGGAGATCCACTTGAAGCATTACGCACATGGCCAAGTAATATCCTGGGTGTCGAAAATAACCGAATTGTGTTAACCGTTACGTCATACATTGGATCTGTATTTGCCCGATTGCTACTCCTGACAATATGATCAGGATTCAATTGATTACCTGTGTCACTGTAATCATACCAAACTAAGCTCCATCCATTAGGGTTTGATGATCCTAATTGCTTCAATTTATGCAAGTTTGGATTGGTAAAGCCATAGTAAGTCGAATCATAAATTGTTGTTTCAGATAGGTTGTTGCCGTTCAAGCCCATCAATGCCATCATTCTGCAGTCTGCGGTCAACGATGCGACCGCAAAGACAAAAGCCAATAGAAGAACTATAACTCTTGGATTCCAGTGGGTTGAGATATAGGTCTTGCAGAGATGTTGCGCTGGACTTGGTGTCTTGAGCTCGTCATGATTTTGGGTGGGTGAAAAGAAAGATACTTTTTTGATCATTTCTTTGTTCTCCTTTGTTTTATTCTCTTGACCTTTGGTCAATGATTATACATATACCCACTTAACTAATATGATTCAAAGACAATAAATTCAAATAAAATAAGTCCTTCTATCCTGTCAAGCAATTCGTGGATAGCAATGCTGAACCTCGCTTGAGCATTAAAGAATCCAACTTAATTCTGCAAAGCGTATCACATCGGATGCAAATCGTCTGAAACATCAGAGGGCGAGTATCACCATTTCTGCTAATGAGTATCACGCTTTTTAAAATCATCTAAACACATCTTTCGTATAATATAATCGTTTTTTTTCTGAAGGCAAGTATTGATTTGCATAAGTGCATATAGAGGTTAGCTTGCTTTTTCAAGAATTCACTTTCTTTGTCCTCGTCTTTGGTTTTAAGCCAGATTCTTGGTGCATTTTACCCAGTATGCCAGGTTGTATGAATGTGCCCAGCTTTAAGATTTCCTCCCTTGTTATGGTGAAATATCCCTTGCAGTTGATGCCTACCATACCGATTGATGCCAATGCCTCCCGATAGACAAAGATAAACTGACGGCTCTTGCCATAAGCTACGGCTATTTCTCTGATGGAGCGATACTGCCTGTTTTCCAGCAGATTGAGAATTTCTTCCGCCACCAGAGTGCTATAGTTCCATTTGCCTTTTTGATTGAAGCAAACTCCCGATCAGAGAAGTTTGAACAGTAGCATAAGGACTTTTCCCAAAGCACTTTAGACTATATCCAGTCAATCACAAAATATCAGATATCGCGTAGCACTGTGACAATTTCCAAAGCCAATCCTATCTATCTCTTTGCTCTATAAACCCATACAACCACTGTGACAGGTGATACTCATTTGCAGCTTTGGATGAGAGTTTGTAAGCGGAGTTATATTATTAAAATCCATTTAGCGTAGAAAAAATAATGTGTTGAATTCAACTGTTTAGATCGTTGAAGTTGATATGACTATTATTATATTTCAATTAACCTAATCAAGTTATTAGATATGGGTGAACTTTTACCAAGATTGCTTAAGATATGAATTTATTGTTTTGGAGCATAAAATAAAACATAATTATTTTTATTAATTATATTAAAAAGATGTGTAGGTTAGAGTTAGCTGAAGATTGTTTAAAATACAAGGCTGAAATCCAGTTGAGAAGATAAATCAGCCGGGGCTATTTTCATAACTTATAATTTGCAGATCTGGAAGAAATATCACTTATTACTTTCCAAGCCTGGAGGTTTCATAAGGGATAGAGGCTCTTTATTGAGCCATATTGGTTTATGATTTCTTCTCCGCAATTCCAGTATAAATGTAAAAAAAAATAATTCTTCTCTCTCCCCTATAGGGCAGAAAAGAATTAATATATTATTGGCAATAACAGAAAGTTAGGTTATGAGTCCATCTCTTCTTAATAGAGCTTCAGGGTCAGGTTTTCTACCGCGAAAAGCGACAAATAGGTCCATAGGATGGAAGGCATTTCCGCGAGCTAAGATATATTGGCGGAAAGAATTGGCTACTTCTGGATTAAAGATACCTTTTTCTTTAAAAAGACTCCAGACATCTGCTTCCAGAGATTCAGCCCATTTATAAGAATAGTAACCAGCGGAATAACCTCCCGCAAAGATATGAGCAAAAGCACAGGAAATATTGCTTTTGGGAACTGGAGGTTGCACTTGAAAACGAGCAGTCACTTCCTTTTCAAAGGCATCTACATCAGAAATCTTTTCTACTGGCGTGATATGCCAGGCAAGATCCAGATATCCATAACGAAGCTGATTGATATTAGCGAGCCCAGCTTGGAAATTCTTGGCGGCTATAACCTTTTGCAGTAATTCTTCTGGAAGAGGTTCACCGGTTTCATAATGGCGAGTAAATAGTTTTAATGCCTCTTCTTCCAGCAACCAGTTTTCCATCAATTGACTTGGTAATTCTACAAAATCCCAGAGCACATTGGTTCCGCTTAGGCTTTTATAGTATCCATCTGCCAGAAGAGAATGGAGAGCATGTCCAAATTCATGAAAAATAGTGCGAGCTTCATCCAGAAGCAGAAGTGAAGGTTGTTCTGGAGTTGAAGGTGTAAGGGATGCTACAATAGCCACTTGAGGTCTACGAATACCGTCCGAATAAAGTCCTGCGGTCTGAAAAGTTGTTTGCCAAGCACCTCCTCTTTTGGTTTCTCTCGGGAAAAGGTCTAAATAGAGTAAGCCCAGATAATTTCCATCTCTATCATAAGCTTCCCAGGTGCTAACCTCAGGATGCCAGGTTGGTATATCGTTAACCTGTTTCATTTCAATACCGTAAAGCCGATTAGCCACAATAAATAAGCCACTCAAGACATCTTCTACTTTAAGCCAGGGACGCAGTTCTTCTGGGTCATAAGCATATTTCTTTTCTTTTAATTTATTGGAATAGTAGGCTAAATCCCAGGGTTGAAAATCAGTGATATTATCAATTTCACGAGCAAATTCCACTACTTCTTTATACTCATTTTGAGCTGCAGGATAAGCCACTTGATATATCTTCTCCAGGAAATTTATCACATTTTGAACTGACTCTGCCATACGGTCTTCAAGCACATAATCAGCATAAGTGGGATAACCTAAAAGTTTAGCTCGTCTTTCTCTCAGTTTAAGCAGTTGTTTGATGATTTCCTGATTATCAAATTTATCGTTAAAAGCACGAGAATTATATGCTATCTGAATCTGACGACGCAATTCTCTATTTTTGCAATAAGTGAGAAAAGGAACCATACTGGAAGGTTGAAGAGTAAATAGCCATCCTTCCTTTTTGCCTTTGACCTTTGCTTGATGTGCAGCTCTTTCCAAAACATTCTGAGGGATACCTTCCACCTCACTGGGATTAGTGATATATAATTCAAAAGCATTGGTGGCAGCAAGAACATTATCACTAAATTTAGGTCCTAGTTTAGAAGCTTCCATCTCTATTTCAGTTAATTCTTCTTTTTCCTCTGGAGTTAATAAAGCACCTCCTCTGATAAATCCTTTATAAACACGGTCAATGAGACGATACCGCTCTGCCTGTTGCAAATATTGCTTTTCGGAGAAATCTTTGGGAATTTGGGGTTTAGGCCTATTCTGAACCTCTTTTTCCCAGACTTTTTTAACTCTTGAGAAGATAACCGGGTCTGTCATAATAGAACTACTAAATTCTGCTAAAAGAGGAGAAATCTGTTGTGCCAGAGCTTTAAATTCTGCATCCGACTCAGCAGAAAGCAGATTGAAATAGATACTGGCTACATACTCCAGCTTTTCTCCACTCAATTCCAGAGCTAAAATAGTATTTTCAAAATCTGGTTCTGCAGGATTATTTTTTAAACTTTCAATTTCTGCCTTTGCCATTTTCAAAGCTTCCTGAATAGCAGGCATAAAATGTTCTGTTTTAATCTCATCAAATGGTATAGCCTGTAAACGATGTTCGTTCCTTTCTTTCAATAATGGATTTTCCGTTTTTGGCATAATAGTTCCTTTTATATTTGTTTTATATTTGTCAGAATAACAAGAGTTACAAAATCAAACAAATATTTTTTAGGTTAATGCTTGTCAATTTGAAAATGATTGACCCTTGAGTAAATATATTAATTGACGACCTAATCCTTTATTTTATCTATAAAATGAGTATAGGTAAAAAATATAAAACCATTTAACTTTATGAAAATACAAACTTGTTATTTATTTAATAACAATTAGATAAAGCGAAATATGACATTTTCCATCTCTAAATAAAATGAAGTAAAAAAGATTGACGGATTTCTTATTTTATATTTTAAGTATAAGTAGATGATTTATAAATTAATAAAGAGGATAAGATAAATACAATAAGTAAAGCGTGAAAAAAGCTCTTCCAATTTGCTGGAAAATAAATTAAAAAGGAGAGAAAAATGTTAAAAAAATTAGGTTTTTTAATCGTCGCAGTCCTATCATTTACATATTTAATAGGATTAACAGCAGGTGATATCGCTATTTTAGGAGTTCATACTGATACTCCAAAATCAATGATTTTTGTTGCTTTAGCCGATATTCCTGCTAATACTGAAATTTCTTTTACCGATAATGGATGGAATGCTACCACCGAAACCTTTAGAACAGGGGAAGGAACTATTGTTTGGAAACATACTGAGTTAGTTAGTAAAGGTACCTGTATAACTCTTTCCATTAATACAAGTCCTTATAGTGCCACTTTAGGCACTGTCACAACTAATACAAATTTTAGTCTTGCTACAGCTGGTGACCAAATTTTAGCTTATGAAGGTACAACAGCACCATCTACTAATGATGCTTCTATCTGGTTATATGGATTTTCAACAGAAAATTGGGTATGGGGTAATAATGCTAATACATCAGATCTACCAACTGCTTTAAGTGGTGCTTCTGTTGGATTAACCGATTCTACTACTGAAGTTGATAACGGTTATTTTGCTAACGGTAGTGAACCTCAAACTTCTGTATCAGTATCAGGAACAAAGGCACAATTACTTTCTTTATTTGGCGATAGAACCAAATATTACACCAATGATAATGGTCCTCTAACATTTCCTACTTATACCATAACAGTAGGAAGTGAGCCAGTTATTTCCGTATCTGGTACTCTTAATCCCTTTAGCACAATAGTAGGAACTCCTTCTCCAGCCCAAAGCTATACTCTAATAGGACAAAATTTGACAGCTAACATTAGTGTAAGTTCCCCCACAGGTTTTGAAATATCTACTGATGGTAGTTCTTATTCATCTAATCTTTCTTTATCACCTACTTATAATGGTTCAATTTATGTAAGACTAACCGGGACAACAATAGGAACATTTAGCGGTAATATTACCCATACCAGTACAGGTGCAGCTCAAGTTGACTTACCAGTAAGTGGAACTGTATTAGAGAGCCAACCTCCAGTACTACACATAACTGGAACTTTAACTAAATTTACTATGGAACAGGGAACTCCCTCAGAAAGCCAGGGTTATAATTTATATGGAGAATATCTTACTCAGAATATTTCTATTATACCACCAGCAGGATATCAACTTTCAACAGATAATACAAACTGGTCAGGTCAATTATCCCTTAATCCCTCTTTTAATGGCACAGTCTATGTTCGTTTAAATGGAACTAATATTACAAGTTATAATGGGAATATTGTTCATACCAGTGGTACTGCACAGGCAACTCTTGCTGTTTCTGGTATAGTTTTTGAGCCAACTCCTGCTAATCTTTTGCTTCTGGATAACTTTTATTATGACGCAGGCTTAGCTTTAACATCTACCCGCTGGACTGCACATAGTACAGGAACTAATCCTATAACCGTTCAAAATGGCAATTTAACTTATGAAGGTTATCCTTCTATAGCAGGAAATTTAATCTCTCTTACTACTTCAGGAGAAGATATTCATCGCACTTTTACTGCTCAAACAGCAAATTCTGTTTATGCCTCTTTTCTGGTTAATATAACCTCTGCCACTGCAACTGGTGATTACTTTATTCATTTTGGACCCCAAACGATAGGAACTCTTTATAGAGGGAGGGTTTTTGTAAAAAAGAACGACGCTGACGCTTTAAGTTTTGGTCTATCTTATGCAGCAAATGTTACTGGAAATGTAGTCTGGACAGATTTTAGCTATAGTTTGAATACCACTTACTTATTGGTATTACGCTATGATTTCTTTGAAGGTGCGGCAAATGATGTGGCTCATTTATATATCAACCCTCCTATAACATATAATGAACCTGCCGTTACTTTGACCGCTACCGATACTAACACTGATGCTGCTGATATAGGTTCTATTGCTCTCCGTCAAGGTACTGCTGCAAATGCTCCGACTTTACTACTTGATGGTATAAGGGTGGCTAATTCCTGGTTCAATCTTTGGGGATTTCAGGCAAATCCGCAAATAGTGGTTATTGGAGAACCAGATCCATTATACAATATTGTAGGTAATCCATCTGATGAAATTGCGCATTATCATTTAGAAGGACATCAATTAATCGGTCCTATCACTGTGGTAGCACCAGAACCGTTCCAGATTTCTACTACAGGAACCGATGAGTGGGGAACCACTATTCAGGTGCCTCTGGATTATAATGGAAATATTTATGTAAGACTTTATGGAATGGAAGTCGGTACTTATGGAGGTTTTATAACACACAATAGTCCAGGAGCAGAAGAAGTTAGAGTTAGGGTTGATGGAGAAACTCTCCCTGCTGATGTTACATGGCATATAATCGCT
>Ga0265294_10007673_pt1 | contig 12743 bp, 12 predicted proteins | sample MunlanPumphouse3_FD_192504 | JGI IMG/M metagenome (GOLD analysis project Ga0265294, IMG submission 192504) | Groundwater microbial communities from a municipal landfill in Southern Ontario, Canada - Pumphouse #3 | ecosystem: Environmental > Aquatic > Deep subsurface > Groundwater | place... | reverse complement strand
TATATAGAATAAAAAAGACATAAAAAGAAAACGGGATAAAATCAACAGAAAAGAGAGTAAGAGGATAATAATAATTTTACAGTAAAGAAGTAAAGGAGCAGAAAAAGGGGATGGAATTAAAAAAGAGAAGAAGAATAAGAAATTTTGCATGAAGAAGCTTTGCTTTAGAAAAAAGAAAGCTCGGAAAACCTCTTACAATAAAAAGAAGGACTTGAAAAAGAAGGGAAAAAGAGAGAAGATCACAATCTTTATATGATATTGCGAAGAGTATAATATAGTTTTTTATATATATTAGATATTTTTGTCTGAGTAAGAGAGAGTTGATTGTATAAAAACGCTTGTATATAATATAAATATATAATAATATTTTAAATGCGTTCATATTTCGAAAGGTTTATGAAGGATTCTCTCTAATCCAAAAAATAACGCTAGTCATCATCATTTTTATTTCTAATGATATGGCAATACTTTTGAATAAATGTAAGGCGTATTATTGATCCAGTTTATTAACATGTTAATAAAATAAAGGAGGAAAAGGAATGGAACCACTCATAGGCATGGGAGTGCTGGCCCTAATGGGAGTTGCCGCAACTATTGCAGGTGCTTCCGAGGATCTCGAATCCGATGTAGGGTCCCAGAGTAACCCGAACTCGCAGGTTCAGCTAGCCCCCCAGATGATGTTTCCGCATCGTATCTATAACAAAGCGGTCTCAGGAGAACCGCCCTCTAATGCACTAATGAGTGCAATCGGTGCAACCTGCGCCGTAGTATTTATGGATGTATTTAGTCTGTCCCCGCTTTTTGCTCTCGTCCTGGGAGCTTTCATAGCAGCATGTATCCACGGGACTTTTGCCATCACTTCCGTAATGGGAAGATCGGCCAGTCAGCAGCGTTTCAAACAGCCGGTCTATATGGATATAATCAGGAGCCACACCCCGGTAATCATGGGGTATGCGTTTATAACGACCTTCTGTATCCTGGTCATATCCTACCTCTTAAACGTTGTTCTCGGACACCCCTTCCCCTTACCTTTGCTTGCATTTATCTGGGGAATCACTGTAGGGGCAATTGGCTCCTCCACTGGAGACGTCCACTATGGAGCTGAACGAGAATTTCAGCAGTTTGAATTTGGAGCAGGCTTAAACGCCTCAAACTCTGGAAATATTGTCCGCAAGGCAGAATCCGGACTCAGAAACGGATATGACAATTCCTGGTTCTGCGCAAAATTCGGGGGCCCTGTAACAGGAATCGCCTTTGGGATGACTGTTTTCCTTGGAAACTGGATAACCACTGTTTTTGACCCAGTAAGAGGCTTAGGCTGGCTTTCGGTCGTTGCAGGCGCGCTTATTGTCCTAATCCTAATTATCTGGAACCGAAAAATCGAAGTCACTGCCCGCAAAGCCTTTGGACCATACAAAGAAGACAAAGTGGAAGAGGAGGCTACAGCATGATTGTCGACGCTATAATAGCAAATATTGAATGGCTTGCCTTAATCGTTATAGGCGGCGTTTTGATTTCCTGGAGCGTTCACTTCGTGCCTGTGGGCGGAGCTCCCGCAGCTATGGCTCAGGCAACAGGAATCGGAACCGGAACAGTTCAGCTTGCAGCCGGAGCCGGGCTTACCGGATTAATCAGTGCCGGGTATATGATGAATGTAATAGACAACCTCCCTCTAATTTTGGCATCCGGAGCAATCGGAGCAATGATTATGATCTCCGTGACCATGATTGTAGGGACTTTAGTCTATGTCTACGGAGTAGGCTGTGTTCCTGCTTCTGCAAAAGTCAAATTTGACCCCCTTACCGGAGATCGCCAGGACCTTTATGTTTCTCAGGGAACTGAAGGACACGGCCTTCCTACTGTCTGCTTCGTAAGTGGAGTAATCGGCGGCGGTCTTGGAGGCATTGGAGGCTCCCTCATCTACTACGCCCTTATGAAAGTTGGAATTGCAGCTACATCAGCAATGACTTCAGATGTTGTAGGCCTAGTAGCCATTTTTGCGGTAGGGATCTTCTTCGTAAACGCTGTAATTCCTTCCTATAACATAGGCGGAACCATCGAAGGATTCCATGATCCTAAATGGAAAAAGTGGCCAAAAGCGGTAGTTTCTTCCTTTGTAGCCACAATATTCTGTGCCCTTGTGGCCGTTGTTGCAATCTCACAACTTGGAGGGCTCTAAAATGTCTGCTGGTGGAGCCGGAGAAGAGGCCACAAGTAGCTATTCTCCTCAAACAATGATGGGAATTGGAATTATTGGCGGCCTTGTAGGAATATACCTTGGAGCTTTGCTCTCCCCCACACACCCTGTGCTATCCTTCTTAGGAGGAATAGGAGCAATTTGTGCTATTGTTTGGGGGGCTGATGCAGTCCGCCGTGTGGCAAGTTACGGGCTTGGAACAGGAGTTCCTTCCATAGGAATGATCGCTTTAGGGATGGGAATTGTAGCCTCCCTATTTGGGCTTTCGATCGGAGGCAGTTTTGCAGGACCCATAGTAGCTTTTATCAGTGCAGCTATCATAGGCGCGATTATTGGGTTGCTTGCAAACAAGGTAATCGGGATGGGAATCCCAATCATGGAACAGGCAATGGTGGAAATTGCAGGAGCGGGCAGTCTGGTAATAATTGGCCTCTGCACCGTGATAACCGGAACTTTTGAATATTCCGCCGTTATCGAAAACGTGGTTGCTCCCGGATATATTGCAATGATTTTTATCTTCGGTGGAATGGGAATCCTACACCCCTTTAACGCAAACCTGGGGCCTGATGAAAAACAGGACCGAACGCTTTCCGTAGCAATTGAAAAAGGAGCACTTGCGCTCGTTGTTGCAGGAATTGCCTCCGCAATAAACGAAGGGCTGGAGGCAGCTTTTGTGACTGCCCTTATAGGAGTTATTATCTGGTACTTAGCCTTCAAAAAGTACTTTGAATTTGTAAAAAGAGATGCACACAAAGTGGTTGGGACCGGAATGCTTCCCACTGAGGAGGAACTGCAATGAGTGTAATTCGCATAGCCCCCGAAGTTCATCTGGTAATGGACCCTGAAACCTCATTGGTGGCCGAAGAACGCGAAGATGTAATCGCTTATTCCATGGAGCCGGTTTTTGAAAGGCTCGATAAACTAGACGCGATTGCAGATGATCTTGTAAACTCGCTCGCCCCGGACATGCCCCTCCTAAACAGCTGGCCCGGACGAGAGAAAACGTCTCTGAGAGCCGGAATTTACAGCAATGCATTTTATGGACTCATAATTGGGCTTGCCTTTTCTGGACTGCTGGCTCTGATAATGTATATCAGGAGTTTACTGATAGGGGTGATCTAAAATGGTAGATAAAAGAGAACCCGCCTCGGGCTGGCCAATTCTGAAAGGAGAGTATGAGGTAGGGGATGTAAATGGCTGCGTTGCAGTTATCACCTGCGGATCTCACCTTTCCGGAAAACCGATTCTTGATGCAGGCGCAGCAATCACAGGTTCTTGTAAAACCGAAAACCTTGGGATTGAAAAAGTTGTTGCCCATATTATTTCCAACCCCAACATCAGGTTCCTCCTGGTCACTGGGGCCGAAGTGAAAGGACATATCACAGGCCAGGCAATGCTTAGCCTGCATGCAAACGGGGTAAAGGAAAACAGAATCGTTGGCGCAACAGGGGCAATTCCTTATGTAGAAAACCTAAATGAAGAAGTAGTTGCCCGTTTCCAGGCTCAGATCGAGACCGTTAACCTGCTTGATACCGAAGATATGGGAGCCATTACTGCCAAGGTAAAGGAACTGGCAGCAAAAGACCCTGGGGCCTTCGATGGCGACCCGATGATTCTGGAGATTAGCGAGGACGGAGAAGGAGAAGAAGACGTCGGAGGAGCAAGACCTGTTTCCGGAGAGATCGCAATGATCAGAACCCGGATAAAAGGAATTGAAGCCCGGATGATTGAGATAGGGAACTTGAATAAGTTCCATTCGGGAGTGCACGCCGGCAAGATCGAAGGTATAATGATCGGTATGACCGTAACCATAGCCCTGCTTGGGCTGTTTCTATTGAGGTGATCAGAAATGGCAGAAGAACAAAACGGAGGCCAGGGAGTCCCGATGATGCTCAATCCTCAGATGGGACCGATTGATACTGATGTGGAAAGCATCCGTTACAGAGCCCAGCTGATTGCAAGAAACCAGAAACTGGACTCCGGGGTAATGTCAACAGGATTTACCGGAGCTGCCTTGGGTTTTCTCTTTGCACTGGTGATGGTAATTTTGCTCCCCTATATTTTATGGAGAATTTTCTGAGGTGAGCATAATGAGTGATGCAAGAGCTCCCAACGTGATCGTAGATCAAGCTGAGTATAATGAGGTTATGAAAAGGCTTGATAGGATCGATGAGAAGAACGAGTTTGTCAGCAGTGAAATTGCGCAAAGAATAGGAAAAAAAGTAGGAAGAGACATTGGAATCCTTTACGGGGCAGTAATGGGATTGCTGCTCTTCGTAATCTACAGCTACGTAACATCAATATTCTGAAGTGAGGGATCAAAATGTTTAAGTTTGACAAAAAGCAGGAAGTCTATGAGGTCGGTGGAGTCAAGTTCGGCGGCCAGCCTGGGGAATACCCAACAGTCTTAGTAAGTACCATGTTCTATGCTCGGCACAAGATTGTGAGCGATGAGGATAAAGGGATCTTTGATAGAGCTGCCGCTGAAACCCTCTGGAATACCCAGGTGGAATTGAGCGATGCTACTGGAAACCCCTATGTGAACCAGATTGTAGGAGAAACTCCTGAATCAATTAAAAAGTACATCGACTGGTTCATTGAAATTGATGATAAAACTCCTTTCCTTATCGACTCTTCAGCCGGAGATGTAAGAGCTGTTGCTGCCCAGTACTGTACTGAAATCGGAGTGGCAGATAGAGCCATTCATAACTCGATTAATGCAAGTATTGAGCAGGACGAAATTGATGCTCTTACAGAAAGTGAAGTTAAGGCTGCGATTGTGTTGGCTTTCAATGCAACCGATCCCTCAGTCAAAGGAAAACTCGATATCCTTGAAGTTGGAGGTTCTGGACAGGAAAAGGGGATGCTCCAGGTTGCCGAAGAGTGTGGAATTACAATTCCTTTAATTGACGTTGCGGCCATGCCTCTTGGAGCAGGTTCAGGGGCAACAATTCGCTCAATTCCCACAATCAAAGGCAAGCTTGGCCTGCCTGTAGGCGGAGGCTACCACAATATGGCTTCTGCCTGGGATTGGTTAAGGAAATTCAAGAAAACCCAGCCTGATCCCAAGTCCATCTATATGCCTTCTGATATCGGAACAAATCTGGTGGCCCAGATTGCAGGTTCAGATTTCCTGCTTTATGGTCCTATCGAAAATGTTGAGAAGATCTTCCCGGCTGTCGCAATGGTTGATATCATGCTCGGAGAGACTGCAAAAGAACTCGACATTGAAATTAAGGATGCTGAGAACCACCCAGTTACCAAACTGACATAAGGAAAAAGCAAAAGGATGCAAAACATCCAAAAAGCAAAGCGGAAAAATCCCTTTGCTTTCTTTTCTTTTTTTGCTTTCTGTTTTCTTTTTTCTACAAAAAAGCGGTTTTTCCTACAGAAACAAGTTCCTATCTATTTTAAATGGCAAAAAGTGAACTGCCACGAAGCTAAAGACTTCGTAGCTTCCTCCGACCGATTCCCGAAGGAACCTGATATCACAATCCATACCTAACGGGAAAGGCAACGAATTGTGGGACCCACTTTACGAAGACCCCTATCCCAGGGGCGGCCCGTTGGAAAGCCCTTTGGCTTGGTTCTTTTCCAGTTTCACTGGAAATCCCACAAATTTTCAATTTGTGGGATCGCACAAAGGAGTTATTTAAACATTGAAGTAATATGATATCAAAATATCGATACTAAACGCAAAATTGTAGTCTTGACGCATTCATCCCATGAAATGAAGATTTCATGGGTTTTCTGCTGCGATCTTATAAAAAAGCGAGCTGGAAGGTATAGAGCTTGGCGGCCCTACCTTACCTCATACCTTTTGCAGCTCCTCAAATCAGGTTTTTCAGATTACGGTTTTTTTCTAAGTTTTTAAGTCCCCTGCACACAGATTTTATCTAAGCTAGCTGCACTTTTTCATATCGGCTTTCCGACAAAGAGGCTTGAAGGAAAATATGACCCCACATACATCCCTTTCTGCTCAAAAGCGTATATCCGATGTTTAGAGCAGCCAACATCTGCCCCAGGTTCACATTAAGAATAAAAATGTGAACCTCAGTATCTACTTCTCTTTTCCTAAGCTTACATAGGAGATACTCTTGTAACATACATATATAGTGATTTGAGAAAAAAAGCGAAGTTTTTAGTATAGTGTTCAGAGGTTGGGAGGAGCTACTACATAATTTTATGAATGTGGGGAAAATAGCATTCTTTCACAGAAAGAGAATATAAAAAGTTATATAATAATATCTTTTGCAACAGACTTCTCAAAGCATAGTACTAAACAGAAAAATTTAATACTGAATAGCACTTCATTGAAAACAGTTGAAGATTGATTAGATTGTTTAAATGTTTGAAAAATATATAAGGAAATAAATGGGTAAGAAGCTCAAACCTGAAAAACTTGACTTTAAAAACCCTACTCATGGATCCAAATGGATCCAAGAAAAGACTGAAAAGAGCAAAGGTAGGTGCTAAAATGCTGATCCGAAAAAATATATCTCTTGATGATAAATATCTAAAAAAATTACAACCTCTTTTGGATATGAAGGATGGAAACCTGAGTGCGGCAATCCGGGATACCATCACCCTTGCGGATACTGCATTGAAATATCATGATAGTGTAGAAGAAGCAGTTCGATATTTAAAAGCCTCCAAAAACCCTCAAGAACAAAAGAATATCAGCCCGAATGAAGAAAACAAAGTTATAAACCGAACCACTCTGGAATGGCTCTTCAGACATACGAGAGGTAGACTTGCAGATGAGGAACTGGTCAACGAACTCATAAACCCTTTTGAAATTGAGGATCTAAAAGGCCTCGAAGCCTATCTCAACAGAACTTCAGAAAAAAACAAGTGGGATGTTCGCGTTTCCATCAGCTGCAAAGAGAGTCAAAACCCAGCCTCAGTCCAGATTTTATTCTCAAACGCTACCCCAAATAGCCGAGAATTTTTTACCCAGCTTGTGGCGCTTTTCCTAGCCAAATGGAAACGGCTCGATGTAGACCACGTTTTTAGAAGAGCAAATTCAACCCAAGTTTCCTTTAAAAAAAATCTATCGGCCTCGCCCCAAGAAATCATGCCCGGAATCCGCAAGCATTTCGGATACCTAGACATCGTATGCAGGGAAATTGATGACAATCCCGAATTCTGGACTCAACTAATGTACACATACAATGTGGAACGCTCCAACCTTGTAACCTTGCACAGGAGTCAATTTGAGACCTTTGCAGCAGGAAAAGCTCCAAATCCCACAAAAATAGTAGAACGCCTAGGAAAGCAAGCTGTAAGTGAGATGGAACTTGCGGACCTGCTCATTCTTTTCAAGAGGATGTATCTGGTAACCCAACTCGTAAAAAATATAGAGCTTTCCCTGGAACCCGGAAAAGAATCCGCAACAATCTTCCATGACTTCAGAAATGAAAAAGTAATCTCAAACCTTGTGGCCTACTTTTCCCAAATCTTTATAGAAAACCGGGTTGAATTTATGGTTTCCTCCTCTACAAGCATGATAGTCTTCAAGTTCAATGAAAAAGCAAAAGATAAGAGCATGGAATATTCTGAGTTTTCAGAGCCTGAAAACCCCAAATTACAGGGAAGCTCTTAAGGTTTAGAAAATTTAAAGTCTTGCCCTTTTACCCTTTTGTAACTCCTAAGGGAATTACTCTTGCAACTTTTCTGGCAATACCCAATTCATGTACGACATTTACCACTTCACTACTAGGTTTGTACACTTCAGGAGCTTCTTCAGCAATAACCGAAGGATGCGTTGCTCTTACAGTAATGCCTTTTGCTTCAAGTCTTTCTTTTATACCTTCGCCTCTAAACTCCTTTTTGGCATGAGCTCTACTCATGACCCGCCCGGCTCCGTGACAAGCGCTTCCAAAGGATACATCCATTGCAGTGGCAGTTCCACATAGAATATAAGAAGAAGTGCCCATGCTGCCCGGGATAAGTACAGGTTGTCCCACGGCTCTAAAAGCTCTAGGAACCTCGGGATGCCCCGGAGGAAAAGCTCTTGTTGCTCCTTTTCGATGGACGTAAACCTCCTTTTTTTTGCCGTCAATTCGGTGTTCTTCAAGCTTTGCAACGTTATGAGCCACATCATAGAGAAGATCCATACCCAGTTCGTCTGCATCCATTTTAAAGACTTTTTCAAAAACCTCCCTTGTCCAGTGAGTTATAACTTGGCGGTTTGCCCAAGCATAATTTGCGGCACAGAGCATTGCTCCAAAATAGGCCTGAGCCTCCTTGGATTGCGCCGGCGCACAGGCAAGCTGCTTATCCGGAATAGGAATCCCATACTTTTTTACGGCCTGCCCAAGAGTTCGGAGATGGTCTGTACAGATCTGATGCCCTGCGCCGCGGGAGCCACAGTGGATCATTACCGTAATTTGACCTTCTTCAAGCCCAAAAGCTGAGGCTACTTCAGGCTCATAAAGCTCATCTACGCACTGTACTTCCAGAAAATGGTTCCCACTCCCAAGCGTTCCGAACTGGGGTTTTCCTCTTTTTCTGGCTTTGGCACTGACTTCGGAGAGAAGTCCCCCTTCTAAAAACCCGTTTCCTTCACAATGTTTTAGATCAGCTTCTACCCCGTAGCCAGCTTCCACAGCCCAGCGGGCTCCGTGCAAAAAAGCGTCGTCAAGTTCCGAATCAGAAGCTCGAATGCGACTTTTTGAGCCCACCCCGGAAGGGATATTTTTAAAAAGTTCTTCGGTAAGGAGTTTTATATGCGGGAGCACGTCTTCTTTTTGGAGCTTTGTTTTGATTAGCCGAACTCCACAATTGATATCAAAGCCTACTCCCCCGGGACTTATGATTCCTTCCTCCCGATCAAAGGCTGCAACTCCTCCAATGGCAAAGCCGTACCCCAGATGGGCATCCGGCATTGCCATGGAGTATTTCTGAATTCCGGGAAGAGTTGCCACGTTTGCGATCTGATCAAGCGTTTCAGGCTCAATTCCTTCGAGTAATTTTTCAGAAACAAACAGCCTCCCAGGAACTTTCATATCCGGAATATGCCCTACAGGAATTTCCCAGCTATTTTCAGAAAGTTTCCGAACCTGACTCCGCACGCTCGAAAGCTGGCTTTCCGGCTCGGATTCTGGCTCGTTTTCCAGCTCCTTTTCTTTTTGATTATCCTTTTCAAGAATATCTGTCATAATTTTTTGTCACCGCTCCTGGATTCTATTATCCTGTATTCTGAAATACCTGAATACTAAGGAGAAAACCCGGATCTGGATATTTTATAAGTATGAATTTAGAAGTGAAATATATAAAAATAAACTTTAATTAAGGCTTGTTCAACCTTTCTAAAAAAGAGAATTTATTCTCTCCCAAAAAGGCTCCAAACCAGGTCTTTAAAGCCATTAGAATTAATTTTTGGTTTTTTAGGTTCTGCTTTAGGTCCGCTTCATATATCCACAACAAGCTGCGCAAGCCAACCATTTTCAGTTTTTTCAAGCAGCAATTGATTATAGGTCACAGCCTTGATTTCGGTCTCAAAGGGATGAATTTCCGGATTAAAAGCTTCTCCAAAAGCCTGGCCTGATAAAAAATATTTGCCTTCTTCTTTTTTAATTTCCAGAACCTTGAATTTCCAAAAAATTGTTGCCTCCACTTCAAAGAGAAAGAGTAATTCGGAAAGCCAATCCACGAGCAGGTTTTCCAGATCCGGAGAACTTACCCGGACTTTTGTTGCTTTTTCCCCCGAAACCTTTTCAGTATCAATCATAACATTGAACATGGCAAGAGCCGCGTTTTCAAAGGTTTCCTCAAGGCTTTTACCATAAGCTCGAAACTTGGCGTCTGCTGTGTGTTCCAGATACTCATATTGCTCGTTTTTAGACGGCATAATCCAGTATTAGGTTTATGTGTTACATTAAGTTTGTCTGCTGCCAGAGAAAGCGAAAAGGAAAAGAAAAAAGAGGAAGAAAAGAAATGGATGAGGGGACTCAATTTTTTGCAAAACAAATTGTCTAAAAAAAGGAGAAAGAAACCCAGCTCAAGGATATTAAACCAAGAGTCCTGAGATATTTTGTGAGTCCTACAAACCAAAACCCAGACTTTTCTATTTTAAAAGAAAACAGGATTATTGAAAAGAACATTATCCAAATAAACGAGGAATCAGTGAAATATTTTTTAATTAATCTAGAAATTGTTTTATATTAGTATATTATATTTGTATGACGTCAACTCAAGAAAGTTAATGAAAACGGAGAGCTAGACTCTCTCTTGAGTTGAGGCTCAAAAATAAAGTTCAATCAAACAGGAGGTAATAAACAAAAATGGAAAAAATCCTGTTCTCTTTGAAAAATACTCATATGGGAGAAAGAAGCAAAGGCTAAACAGCCTTTTCTGGCTTCAAAATCTACTTTAATTCCTAAAATCTAATAAAATTCAAAGAAACTCTATGAAATTTATGGAATCATATGGGAAAAAAGGAATTCAAGCTTTCCGAAATTCAAGAAAATTCTAAAACCCAAAAAAAATCCAAAATTCTAAAAATTCCTAAAAACCCAAAAAACATTTGAAATTCAAGAAAATTCTAAAACCCAAAAAGTTCTAAAACCCAATAAGAGACTTCCTAGGAAAAATACGGGAATTTTAGCCTTCCTAAAACCAAAAAAACCTAATTACCCAAAAAAAGGGCAAAAAACCCAGGAATCCGATTGGGAGAGCTTTGCAAATATTTCTGAAAAATAGATAAAATAAACATAACCCCAAGAGGAGAATCCCTGGAAAAATTCTAAAAACCCAAAAAAACAGGGAAACTCTCCGGGATTTTCCAACCCCAGATGTGATTTAATGTTAAAACGGAAGTTAAGGATTTTACCCTTGATAGCTTGCCTTATCTTTGCAAGCGTTCCAGCTGCGTTGGCCGGGTCCACCTCTCAAATTGTGTATGTGGCCGGAGACGGCAGCGGGGACTTTAATTGTGACGGACAAGACGACCATATTCAAATAAATCAGGCCCTTAAATTTGTAGCCGAGAACTCTCAGTATACAACAGTATACCTGAAAGGCCCTTTTACATATACAATAGATAGTAGTCTGCTAATCGGAAGCAATACTATTTTAGAAGGGGATTCAAACGCGGTACTCAAGCTGGCTGATAATGCAAAATGGCCAAAAGGAGATTGGACAAGTCCCCATGCTCTTATACAGCAAAGGGAGAGTTCCGGAATTGAAAATGTCGAAATAAGAGGTTTTGAAATAGATGGAAATCAAGGAAACCAGAATGAACCTTTAGGCAGTGGATACTATAACCAGATTCATTTTTATGATGCAAAAAAGATTTCAGTCCACGATATGTATATGCATAACGGAAATTGTGATGGTTTAAGGGTTTATAGGGGTTCAGATATAAAATTTTACAATAATAAAGTCTACAAACTCGGGCATGATGCGCTTTATGCCTTCTATTGTTATTACGTAGAAGCCTACAATAACGAAATAACATGCAGAACAAACAGTGCCCTTAGGATGACAAATACCAATCATGTAAAACTACATGATAATATAATAGATGGCTTTGAGCACTGGTCTGCAGGAGGGCCTGGAATTGAGATTGAAAAAACGTCAAGAGCTGTGAATGATCTTGAAATTTACAATAATATAATCCATAACACCTGGAGTAATGGGATTTTGCTTGAAGGCTATTTCTACAGCTACCCTCAAGAAGATGCTCAAAACGTGCATATTCACCATAACATCTTCTATAATATCGGGCCTAAACCCGACAGAGAATGGAATGCTGCAATCCAAGTCCAGGGTTTTTATGACACCCTGATTGAAAACAATGTCTTTGACGGAAATTATCATGCAGCAATAATTTCTAAGGAAACTACGGAAGATGTACAAAAGGTTGTAAGGGAGACAAAGGTTTCCGGGTGCACCACCATAGTTCGCAACAACATCATAGTAAATACAAAAAAGAGAATCTACCAGCCCGAAGGCACAGGTTATGGAATAATCGAATATCTCCCAAACAAACATAAATTCACTCTGGAAAACAATATCTTCTACAATAATGAAGCAGGCGACTACAAAAACGTAAAATCAACAACAGACCTTAACATAAATCCCTTATTTGCAGACCCTGAAAAGCATGATTACCATCTAAAGTCTACAAGCGGCAGATGGGATGGAAAAACTTGGGTAATCGATTCGGAAAATTCGCCTGCTATTGATGCAGGTTATTCAAGTTCAGATTATTCAAAGGAGCCTGAAGACAACGGAGACAGGATCAACATAGGAGCATACGGAAACACTAGATATGCATCTCTTTCCGGAAGCTCAGCTTCTGAAGATCCAACTCCTGAAGATCCAACATCCAAAACTCCTGAAGGATATGATAACCGGATCAGGGAAGCTACTCCAGATGGCATATATCCAAAAATTCCCTATCTTGATATAGGAGGTTTAGAAGAGGTAGGAAGATATAGAGACCTTTTATGGTATGAACTGAAAGCCCCGGAAGAGCAGGAAGTAACAAAGGCAACGCTCTCGCTTTACTGGTATTATCCGGAAAATAAAGCAAGAG
>Ga0265294_10007669_pt1 | contig 12745 bp, 12 predicted proteins | sample MunlanPumphouse3_FD_192504 | JGI IMG/M metagenome (GOLD analysis project Ga0265294, IMG submission 192504) | Groundwater microbial communities from a municipal landfill in Southern Ontario, Canada - Pumphouse #3 | ecosystem: Environmental > Aquatic > Deep subsurface > Groundwater | place... | reverse complement strand
TAAAGGTTGGATGGCGATAGATTTTGTAGAACAATTTATGGAAATGGTAAAACCGAAAAACTATGACCCCGCCCAAAGGACGGGATTTACAGAATAAAATAAAAAAAACGGTTAACCAAGGAGGGCTCAAATGTTTAACAGACGAAGCGAATTGTCCGGAAGATCACTGATTTTCACCCTTATCGAATTGCTGGTGGTAATATCTATCATAGCAATACTTGCCGCAATGCTGCTGCCGGCTTTGGGAAAAGCGAGAGAGAAAGCCAAACAAATCGACTGTATCAACAATTTGAAACAGTTAGGCATAGCCTCTATCCAGTATATTGACGACAATAATGGCTATCTTCCCGACCTCAACGGCAGAATGCAGTACTTTATCGCCGAAAAACTACAAAAATATCTACATTTCACCAAACCGAACGGGAAAGGAAATGCCGCTATTATTTGCTGCCCGGCGCAAAATCCGCATGTTAATGGCAGCGGTTATCTGCTGGATTACGGGCACTGTGCCGGGGCATTCGGCATAACCGAAAGTTATTTTCCAACCAAATTGATCATTGCCGGAGATACGTTTGTGCTTATGGACGCCTGTGCAACCGGAGGAGATTATCTTAACAAACACTATTGTTCCACGATGGCTTTCAGACATCTCGGATCGGTAAACATTCTGTATTACAGCGGATACGTGAGAAGCCGGAAAGAGATCGCCTCAACTGATCCCGGCTGGACCAAGGAAAAAGATTGATCATAGGTTCATTATAAAAAACCAATACGGAGAAATGTCATGAAAAAAATTACTGTTTCAACTAAAATAATTTGCGGCCTGCTCCTGGCATTTATTTTCGGGCTTCAGGATTCCCTTTCCGCTCAGAATTCTTCCGCCGCCGGGGAAGATCTGGTATGGCTGGTCGTCCAGGGAGACATAAAAAGCGGCAGAGCCGGCGAAGAATCCTGGTGGGGCTGGAGCAGATCTCCCAAAGATATCGTCTGCAAAAAATTCAAGGTGGATATTGCGCTTTCCGATATAAAGGCGTTTAAGCTCCATTACAAAATGGGCCATGATCCTTATGATCCGGTACTGAAACAACATACGGCAAAAGAGCTTGGCAATATTTCCATTTATATCAACGACAAACCGGCAGTTAACAAACCGGCCGCAGAACTGGCCGGAAAGGGCTGGCATTCGCTGAGCTTAAAACCTGCTTTCCTGAAATCCGGGGAAAATACGGTAAAATTTACCTGGACGGTTTCAGCAAAAGGCCGTTACGGTATTTTTTATATGGCGATAGACAATTCCCGCCGGACGGGCAGAAGTTCAGCCAGCGGCGATAAGGGGTTAAGTTTTCATACCGAAAGTTTACAGGCGGGCGGTAAGCCGCGGGATAAAACCCAAGGCGAACTGCTGATCGCGGTCGAACTGGGGCTGGAAAAGAAAAATAAAACCGAAATCAAATGAATTTTTAAGGCAAGAGACAATTTATGGGTACGAAAAAATTTGCGTTATCGGAAACCGACGCCATAGAGTATGGCATCGAAAACAATAATCTCCGGTTCGCCGGTATGGCCTTAAACGGCATGGGAGTACTTCGTGATTCCCTGAAATTCCATTACCGTTGTTTAGACGGCTGGGGAGAGGCTAATTACCTTGCGCCGCAACGTGAGCTCATATGGACGGAAATGCCGGAAAGCGGAGACGGCGTTGCGTTCAGCGGAAATATTACCGGCAACCGTGATCCTGAGCGCGTTTTTAAACTCAGGATGCTGGTAAGCCGGGATACGTTTTCGTTGCATAACCGGGAGTTTACCGGGATAAGTATCAGATTCGCGGCTTTGTCGGAAATACCTTTCGCCATGGAACTGGAAATGAGCCTGCCGTTGAGCGGAATGTTCAAAAGGGCTTATATTCAGGATCTGTATACCGCGGACAAATGTTCTTCCATAGATAAAAACTGGCCGGGATTTTGCTGGGGAATATGGCAGTGCCAACGTTCGCCGTTTGATTTTTTCGGTTCGGATAAAGGCGTGCTGTTAACGCGCCTGAGTTCCCTGACGCAACTGTTTTCATCAAAAGGGAACTGGGAAGTGGGCGGCCCGCTGTTGAAATATAAATTTACCCTGGAAAGCGAAAGCAAATGGCAAAGTCCCGCCTTGAGTTTCCTGGTCTGCCGCGAGGCTATGGATCAAACTATGGAGAAAAATTTGTGGAGCGGGATATTTCTCGCGGAAAGCGCCGGATTCAGACGCGCTTCGGGAATAAAAGCGGAAAAACCGCTGCCGATGGCAAATATCCCGATCGACGGCGGAACTCCCGGCTGCAACCCGCCGGAAGCCATGAAGCCGCAGGGAAAATTCGATGCTTTCGCCGCAAAAGCCATCGCGTTATGCGAAGAGATGAATTTCAAACGAATGTTTGTCGGCAGCCCATGGATAAGTTACCGTACCCTGGGTACTCCGGTAAAAACCCAGCCGAATCTGATCTATGATTCCAGATGCGGAATAATAGACTTTGAAATAGCTGAAGAATTCGGCGGCAGGGACGCGTTCCGTATTTTCTGTAATCAGGCGCATGAGCGGGGAATTGAGGTTTTCGTATGGTATCCGGGATTTCATCTCGCCAATCATTCCGCTTATCTGACTCAGCATCCCGAATGGATTATCCGGAAAGCCGACGGTTCCCCCTATACCTATGTATATTTTCACATTACGGCGATCTCGCCGAGAGCCGAAGTACAGAAATATTTCCTGGAAAACTTAAGGCAATTGAAGCAGGACTGCGGTTTTGACGGCCTCTGGCTGGATTCTTACGCGTTGTCCTTCCACACTCTTGACTACTCCAGGAAACAGGGGGTTTCGGAGGCGGAAGCGGGGATTTCAATGGTTAAGAGGCTTCAGGATCTGGACTTTAAGGTCATCAACGAAAGCTATGCTCCATTCGGGTGCAGGGGGGATGGAGAAGCAATGTTTTTCAAGGGGCAGGAAGACGCCGCGCTCGATACCTGTTTGTTCACTTATTATAAAAATCTCCCGGAAATTTTAAAGGATGATTCTTATTTCCGCTTTTTGGCCAACAAAGCGCCCCTGACGGTAGCGGCGCGCCATATTCCGTCCGATAAAAGAAAAATTGTCGGCTTATGGAACCAGGCGTTCAATGCCGCCGTTGAATTCATGTCCGGCCGCATCCTCCTGCCGGACGGGCGGGGAGTCTTGTGGCAAAATCCGGGCCCGGTGGAAATATTGTTCGCCTACGAAGCTTTTAAGTTTGAACTTGCTGAGCAGGCCGTAATTACCGACTTGCAGTCAGGGGAAACGCTGGAAACGCGAGGGAATTTCTCCGCCGGCAAAAACGGAATTTATAAAATAGAATACAAATAGAATTTGGATTTCACACGAATCCTAAAGAATTGATTTAAAGGATAAGAAAAGTATTATGACGATCAAACTGAAACGGTACGAAAATAACCCCATTATGACAGCCGGCGGCAATAACTGGGAAAACCTTAATGTTTCAAACCCCGGCGCCACCGTTTACGACGGCAAGGTTTATTTATTGTACCGCGCCGAAGGTGAAGAACGTCGCCAGGGACCCGGCAGTTGGCCGGTAACCAGGCTTGGCCTGGCGATTTCTGAGGACGGCTATCATATTTCTTATCGCCATCCCGAACCGGTATTCGATAAAAGTCCGGATAATTTCTGGAACCGGTTCGGTTGTGAAGACCCCCGTATCAGCAAAATCGGTGACACATATTACATAGTTCTGACCGCAATGGGCAAGTATGGAGACCACGGTGACGGGCTGATGTATTCAACTACCGAAGATTTCAGTACCTTCTCCCCGCTTCAACGCCTGATGCCTGAACTGGAACAACGCACCAGCGGGCTGCTGCCTGCAATGATCAATGGGAAATACTGCCTTTTCCATCGTCCCATGCCCAACATGTGGATTTCCTATAGTAATGATTTAAAATCATGGAGCGATACGCAATGTATTTTTCAAATTAAACCGGACACCTGGTACGAAAACAAACTTGGCATCGGTCCGGCTCCATTGGAAACGCCGTACGGCTGGCTTTTGTTCTGGCACGGCAAAAGCGGCAAATCGGAATACGCTCTCGGGATAATGCTGCTGGACAAAAACGATCCCGGCAGAATTGTTAAAATACAGCAGGAACCGGTTCTGACCTGTGAAATGCCTTATGAGAAAAAAGGGTTCATCGACAATGTCGTTTACACTAACGGGGCAGTCGAATTTAATGGTAAATTTTTTGTCTATTACGGCTGCTGCGATCACTGCATAGCAGCCGCGTCGGTGGAAGTCGATGAAATTTATGACTGGTGCCGACAATAAGGTTTACATATTTAAGACACTTTATCTGGAAAGCAGCAGACTGGCGGCCATAACGACCATACCAAGAACCAATCCCAGGATGGCCAGGTGGTGTTTGCCGTATTTTTCCGCCGAAGGCAGAAGACTGTCAAAGGAAATAAAAACCATCATTCCAGCAACTCCGGCAAAGGTCATGCCGATTACGGCGTCGCTGATAAAAGGCTTCAGCATAAAGTATCCGAGGATTCCGCCCGCCGGTTCCGAAAGCCCGGAAAGAAAAGAATAGACAAAAGCTTTTTTCCGGCTGCCGGTAGCGTAGAATATGGGGATTGAAACCGCTATTCCCTCAGGAATATTGTGGATTGCCACCGCGACCGCTATGGCTATTCCCAATTTGCTGTCAGCCATGGAACTTAAAAAAGTAACTATGCCTTCAGGAAAATTATGCACCCCTATCGCGATTACCATCAGTATTCCAATGCGATGCAAATGTTTGAACCGGTCGGCTTCTTTTGCGTCCAGCATCTCCTCTACTTTGTGCATTTCGTGCGGGTTTTCATAATTCGGTATCAGTTTGTCTATCAGGGCGAATACGGCAAATCCCGCAAAAAACATAAGCGTCGCAGTCCATTCCCCATTGCCGCCGAAATCAGCGGAAAGTATCTTCCTCGCGTCAGAAAAAAGTTCCACAAAAGAAACATAGATCATAACCCCGGCGGAAAAGCCCAGGGATATCGACAGGAAACCGGTATTTGTCCTTTTCGCATACAGGGCAATCAAACTGCCGATACCGGTGGAAAGCCCAGCAAAGGCCGTCAGTAACAGCGCGAAATTAAAATTCGACAATTCAACCATACCCGCACTCCCTAATTAACCGTTGAAAAACTCCGGTATATGAATATCATTCCGCAAAGCATGAGCCGTTTCCGGGGAAATTCGTTCCAGAAACGGAATAAGCGTTTTTTTTACCTGTTCCGAATGCCGCGTTTTAGTTACGACTTTTACGCTTACGTCGCCGGAAACGGATTTCCCCGGCTCAAGGTATCCGGCGACCTGTTCGAGCAACGCGGCGTCCGGATTGATGATTTCCCCGTTGAAACCCGAATACCCGGCAGCGGCGGCCCGAAAAGCCTCAACCGCATAAGAGAAGTGCGTACAAAACAGGGAAACCGCAAACTTTTTCCCTTGCAGGCAGCCGGCGGCCTTGTCCATAAAATAAGCGATGCGGCTCTCGATTTCAGTTTTATCGCCGTTTACAATGATTTCAGGCAGTCCCGGACATTCCTGATACAACAGGCGTTCGTGCCGAATGCCGGATTCGACAAGCAGCCGTTTATGAACCCCGGCGCCAACCGTAACCGGGGTGGCGAACATCAGCATGGCGAGTTCCGTATCGGAGTTCAACAGTTTTGCGGCACAGCGCGTTCCGGAATCGATAATGCCGATCACCGGGATTTGCGTGCTCCCGGCAAAATCAGTATGGGCGTAAATGGAAGATAAAGTATTGCAGGCAATCACGATCATATCGGGAGAGTAATTTTCATTCACCGCAGACAAGGCGCGGGAAAAAACTTCAGCGCGTTCCGCGTCAGTTTGAAGGCGCTGATAACCCCAACCGTCGGCAGGACGGCAGTTGAAGAATATAAGTTCGGCTTCGCGAATACGCTTTAAGTATCCCGCGAGTTCCGCACAGAATTTTAAACCGCCCGGCCCGGAATCCGTAACCACTATTCGTATTTTATCTTTCATTTGTTTGTATTTATCTCCATTTGTTTTAATATATCCCCCGACTTCGTTATGTCTACGGAATCTGTTCATTTTCATATATTTTTCAAAGATCAGCCAAAAAGATTTTTTATGTATTCGGATAATTCTCATTTGCATTGAAAGCCGAGTCACTATAATAGTAAGAGACAATCTCATATTACGGAAAAGAGTATTTTTATGACCTGCACAAAAACTAAAACTATTTATCTGAGCGGCCCCATAATGGATGAACATTCCGGGCATGCGCGAGAATGGCGCGAAACCGGGAAAAAATTACTTGACCGGCAATTCAGGATACTTGACCCGATGCGCCGCAAATTCATCGACCGCAAGGTCGACAGTTCCAATGAAATCGTTGAATTCGATCTTCAGGATGTCCGCGAGGCGGATATTATCCTGGTCAATTATAATAAACCGAGTATCGGCACAAGCATGGAAATATTTTACGCGTCCCATGATCTCGGCAAATTCGTAGTGGCTTTTTCGCCGTTTGAATTTCAGAATTGCAGTCCGTGGATGGTCCGCTACTGCACTAAAATTCTCGGAACTCTGGAAGAGGCCTGCGAATACATTAATACTCACTTCCGCCGAACTGAGGATGAATAAAATATTTGAACATCGAATGAATAATACTGATAACTGATAACTGGTAACTGGTAACTGATAACTGGTAACTGATAACTGATAAAGGGGGACGCTTGATGAAAACACTGCTTTATTACTTCAGCGGCACCGGCAATACTTTAATGCTGGCGCGTTTACTGGCTAAAGAACTCGAAGACGTAGAAATCATTAATATCGCCGGCTGCCAAAATTCATCTACCGCACCGCAGGCGGACAGGATCGGCATACTGTTTCCGGTATATGCTTTCGGCCCGCCCCGAATGGTAACTGATTTTCTGAAAAACTTACAGCCTCCCGAAGGCGCTTACATTTTTTCAATGGTTAATTACGCCAACGCCGGAGGCCCGGCGGCGCTGAAAATAGCTAAAGCCATTCTGAATGAAAACGGCATAAAATTGAATGCCGGATTCGGGGTTGCCATGCCGTCAAATTATATTCCTTTCGGCGGAGCGGAAAATCAGGAAAAGCAAAATAAAAAATTTATCGCGGCCGCCGAGGAAGTCAACCGAGCCGGGAAGATCATAAAAAAAGCCCCGGAGAGCTATTTTTACAAACAAGGCTTTGTGCCGTTGTTTTTCGCCCGATTCTGTAACCGAATGCTGGTAAAGAGATGCTCGAAGGATGCCGCGAAGTTTTACGTCAATGACAATTGCACATCTTGCGGCACATGCGTAAAAATATGCCCTGTCCGGAATGTGAAACTTGTTGATAAACGTCCGGCTTGGGGTAATAACTGCGAACAGTGCATGGCCTGCCTGCAATGGTGCCCGGAAAACGCAATCCAAGTCAAAGGCGTTCCGGGAACCCGTTCTCATTACCAGAATCCCGCCGTTACCGCCCAGGAACTGATAGAAGATATGCAAAGGCAGCCCTGATGCAGGCTAAATATATATTGGCCCTGGATGCAGGCACCAGCAGTTCACGGGCAATTGTTTTTGACCGCAAAGGCGGTATTGCCGCGCTCGAACAATATGAGTTCGAACAGATATATCCCCGTTCCGGCTGGGTCGAACATGATCCGCCGGCCATTTGGGAATTACAGCAAAAAGCCATAAAAAACGTTCTCAGGAAAGCCGGTTTAAAAAGCGGGGATATTGCCGCCGTCGGCATAACCAACCAGCGTGAAACCACCGTAGTCTGGAACCGGCACACCGGCAAACCGGTTTATAACGCTATTGTCTGGCAGTGCCGCCGCACCGCCGGGGAATGCGAAAAGCTCGCCGAACAGGGTTTGACCGACTATATCCGGGAAAATACCGGACTGCTGCCGGACGCTTATTTTTCCGGCACCAAGATCAAATGGATACTGGATAACGTACCCGGAGCCCGCAAACAGGCCGAAAACGGCGACCTGCTTTTCGGCACCATCGATACCTGGATATTGTGGAATCTGACCGGCGGCAAAGTCCATGCCACGGATTACAGCAATGCTTCCCGAACCATGATCTATAATATCAAAAATCTTCAATGGGATGAAAAACTGCTCGCCATCCTGGAAATTCCCGTTCAAATGCTTCCGGAAGTCAAAGCTTCGAGCGGCCTTTTCGGTTACGCGGATCTCGAACCGGGCGGGAACCCCGTACCGGTCGCCGGGATCGCCGGGGACCAGCAGGCCGCAATGTTCGGACACGGCTGTTGCCGGCAGGGAATGGCTAAAAATACTTATGGCACCGGCTGTTTCATGCTTTTGAATACCGGGGATAAACTGGTAAAGTCGCAGAACGGTCTGATCTCAACCCTGCTGGCGGGGCAAACTGACAAACCGCAATACGCCCTTGAGGGCAGCGTATTTATGGGCGGGGCAATCGTCCAGTGGCTGCGAGACGAAATGGAAATGATTAAAAAATCAAGCGACATCAGCACTGTCGCGGCACAAATCCCCGATAACGGCGGAGTTTACCTGGTACCGGCCTTTACCGGACTGGGTGCGCCTTACTGGGATATGTACGCCAGAGGAACTATTGTCGGTATGACCCGCGGCACCGGACGCAAACACATCATCCGCGCCGCGGAGGAAGCGATCGCCTACCAGTGCCGCGACCTGGTCGAAGCCCTGGAACAGGATGCCGATATCCGGATAGCCACCCTGAAAGTGGACGGCGGCGCGGCGGCTGATGAATTCCTTATGCAGTTCCAGGCCGATATCCTGGGAATCCCGCTGGAACGTCCCGAAACCGGGGAAATCACCTCACGCGGCGCGGCCATGCTGGCAGGGCTGGCGGTCGGTTTCTGGAACGACAAGGAAGAAATCAGCGGAAGCGGAAACCGGATATTCACCCCCGCAATGCCTGAACCGAAACGCCTGGAACTTTATCAAGGCTGGAAACAAGCTGTCAGCCATGCCCGCCGCAGGACACCACAAAGCTAAAAGCACACAAAAAAATATATATATTTCGCATTTAATGTTTGTTTAGCACACAAAAAATACAAAATATCCATAGATTATTCTTTGCTGAAGATTTATAATATATGCCAGTTATCAATTCTACATAGTGCATTATACAACTTAAATGTTTGCATTTAATGTAGCACAACCGTCCCGGTTGTGAATACACTCAAGCGGGACGCTTGAGCTACATTCCGGCGAGTATTGGCACTACGAACATAAAAGGCGGTACAGGGGGACTTGCGCCAAACAACACTAAAAGGAAATTTAAAATGGCAAAACAAACTTTAGCGGATACCATCAAGTGGTGGCAGGACGCGCGTTTCGGAATGTTCATTCATTGGGGCACCTACGCAATGGCGGCCCGCCATGAATGGATCAGGAATTACGAACAAATCAGTGATCAGGATTATCAAAAATATTTTGACTTTTTCAATCCTGATCTGTTTGCTCCAAAGGAATGGGCGGCAATGGCCAGAAAAGCCGGAATGAAATATTTCGTCATTACCACCAAACACCATGAAGGATTCTGCCTCTGGGACTCAAAACACACCGATTACAAAGCCACTAATACTCCCTGTAAAAAGGACCTGCTTAAAGAAATCGTTGCGGCTTTCCGGGCCGAGGGGCTTAAGGTCGGGTTCTATTATTCGCTGATCGACTGGCATCATCCTGAATTTACGGTTGATAAGATTCATCCCCAACGTGAATCGGAAGAAGCCCGCGCAAAAAACAAGAACCGGGATATGCGTAAATACGCACAGTACATGCGCGACCAGGTGACGGAACTTTTGACTGATTTCGGGCATATCGATATTCTCTGGTTTGATTTTTCCTATCCGGGCGAAGACGGTAAAGGGCGGGAAGACTGGGAATCTGAAAAACTCGTAAAACTTATCCGTTCGCTGCAGCCGCATGTCCTGGTCAATAACCGCCTTGACCTTGATGTCGAACCTGATTTCCTGACTCCGGAACAGTATACGCCCTCGGCCGGGCTCAAGAAAAAAGACGGTTCGCCGATGCCCTGGGAAGGCTGTCAGACATTCAGCGGTTCGTGGGGATATTTCCGGGACGAAACCAGTTGGAAATCGCCGGAAATGCTCATTCAGATGCTGATCAATCACATCAGCCGCGGCGGCAATCTGCTGATGAACGTCGGGCCCACCGCCAGAGGCGAATTTGACTACCGCGCGGTCACGGCGCTGCAGACTTACGCGGACTGGATGAAGTATCATTCCCGCGCGATCTACGGCTGCAAGGAGGCGCCTGAAGGTTTCATTGCTCCCGAAGACTGCCGCTATACCTATAATCCGGAAACAAAATGTCTTTATCTGCATCTTTTTGCCTGGCCGTTCAAAGCGGTTCACCTTCCCGGCCTGGCAGGTAAAGTGAAATATGCCCAGTTACTTAACGACGCCGGCGAAATAAGCATGCGTGAAGCGTCCTCCGATATCCACATCGGACTCAATGAGAAAAGTCCGGCAAAGGCTTTAACCCTTAATTTGCCGGTCATAAAGCCTCCGGTCACGGTTCCCGTAATAGAACTTTTCATGAAATAGAAACTCCGGCAAAAAATCGGAACGGGTTCGGCAGTAAAAAGCCGAATCCGTTTTTTTTGCTGTTTCCCTTGAAATCCGGGAAAAACCGTATGATAGTATGACGAGGTATTTAAAATGGAAGACATCAGAACGACCCGGCAGACTTTGATCCAGCGTTTGAAGGATACGGAAAACGAAGACGCGTGGAAGGAATTTTACGATTTCTACTGGCAGCTTATAACCGGTTGGGCGCAGCGTTTCGGTTGTTCCCCGGCCAAAGCCGATGACGTGTTTCAGGAAACAATGGTCTGCCTGCTGCGTCAGATAGCCTCTTTTGAATACAACCCGTCCAAAGGTTCCTTCCGTTCATATTTGAAGACAATAGTCAAAGGGCGTTGTTACGATCTTTTCAGGAAGGAAAGCCGTTATGTCGCCGTCAGCGACAGTGGCAATGAAAATGAACAACTCAATTCTTCGCTCGACATTTTAAGCCAGGGGAATTCGGAGCTGATCAGTCTTGAAGACGACAATATATGGCTGAGTTCACTGGTACATCAGGCCCTGCGGCGGGTTTACGGTAAAATCGATCAGCAGACCTATAAATCATTTTGTCTCTATGTACTTGAGGGCGATTCCGTAGAAGAAGTAAGCAAAAAACTGGGCAATCTGCGTACCGGGACTATTTACCAGCAAAAAAGCCGAATGTTGAAAATGCTGGAAAAGGAATTCCTGATCCTGCTTTCTGAAATGGGTGAAACCCCGGTCGGCGGTCAAAGCCGGGGACTGTTCATCAAGGCCGTCGAGGAAATGATAAACAATCACCCCGAATATCGTGAAACGATGATAAATAAAGAAAACAACTGTCCCGACATCAGGATTTTCGAAAAGATAAAACCCGCGCTGCAAGAACTTCCTGAGCCGGGAAAAACTCAAAGCTGTCTTTGTGTTATTGAGAATACGGCCGCCGCCCGCTGGTATAAATTAGGCGAAACAACAACCGCGGGCAGCAAAGATGAATGTGATCTGGTTTTCAAAAACGACAAACAGGTATCCGGGATGCACTTGGAAATAAGCCGTAAAAACGATGCTTATTTTCTCCGGGATATCCATAGCGCCAACGGCACTTATCTGAATAACCGGAAACTCACGCAAACCGCCGAACTTTGCGACGGAGATATAATCTCACTCAGCAAAGATTCGATTCTGGTGTTCAACCGCTTTGATTGACGCGAAAAAGCCGGGAGCACCGGTCGTCAGACCGGCAAACGTTGCCTGGTACTACAAACATGGTATTCACGCCGCCGGTTCTATTTCATAACAAATTCGGTGTCTTTCTTGACATCTTCAATGACTTTGACTACAGCTGCGCCTTCCTCAATCGAGACCGGAAATTTTTCGCCTTTCCTGATTGCCTTGTACATTGCCGGCCAGATAAAATGGGTATCGGTCGGAATAGACGGCTCAACCTTGATTTCCTTTTCAATCCAGCGGATTGCTTCCAAATCGGCGTAACCATTGGCAAAGCCGCCTGAAAGCGGCGGGTTGCCAGGATAAGCTTCAAGCTTTTTGAAAACCTGCTTCGGGTCGACATATTTCAGTTTTATATCATTGCCGTTACAAATCAAGGCGCCGCGGGTGCCGAAAACAGTATATTCGTTCTGCGACAAGGCGGCTCCGCCGCTGATCTCCAGATCGACAACCGTGCCGTCTTCACCTTTGAAAACGATCTTCAGATGGTCTTCGGCATCGCCGACCGCGGCGATTTTTTTGAGGTCGCTCCATATTTCCTTGATTTTATAGTTCAGGAACTGAAGGGCATGGTCGATAATATGCGGCCCCCAGTTATTAAGCATTCCGCCGCCGTATTCGATAATGGTCTGCCAGTCGCTCCGGCGCTGAAAACTGTGGCGGCAGAGTTTTATTTCATAAACCTTGCCGAGGATACCGGAAGCGATAATTTCCCGAATATGATTGAACGGCCCTTCAAAACGGCGGTTATGGCGCAAGTAAAGTTTGCCGGGATATTTCTTCACCAGTTCGACGAGTTTGAGCGCGTCGGCGTAAGTTACGGCAATGGGCTTTTCAAGGAAAACGTATTTCCCCGCC
>Ga0265294_10007668_pt1 | contig 12746 bp, 8 predicted proteins | sample MunlanPumphouse3_FD_192504 | JGI IMG/M metagenome (GOLD analysis project Ga0265294, IMG submission 192504) | Groundwater microbial communities from a municipal landfill in Southern Ontario, Canada - Pumphouse #3 | ecosystem: Environmental > Aquatic > Deep subsurface > Groundwater | place... | reverse complement strand
TGTCCAGGATTACACTCCAAGGTAGCGAATCCTGTGAGCTACCCGTCCTACAAGTCGGTAGGATGCTGGACTATATGAAATTATATAGTTTGGAAAACCAGGAACCAGGTTGGAAAAGCAAGCAACCCGGGATGCATATGGTAAAGCTTTAGTCGAGTTAGGGAATCGATATGACGATGTGGTCGTACTGGATGCCGATTTGTCCAAATCGACCAAGACAGTTGATTTTGCCAGAGCTTTCCCGGAAAGATTTATAAACGCCGGCATCGCCGAACAGAACATGATGGGAATGGCGGCCGGGTTGGCTGCCGTGGGCAAGACAGTATTTGCCAGCTCTTTTGCTATTTTCGCGACGGGCAGGGCTTTTGAAATAGTCCGCAATTCTTTGGCTTATGCTAATTTAAATGTTAAAGTCTGTGCGACCCATGCTGGACTTACGGTGGGTGAAGATGGGGGGTCCCATCAATCAGTTGAGGATATAGCGGTCATGCGCAGCGTACCTAATATCTGTGTGGTAGTGCCAGCGGACGGAACCTCGGCCGGAAAAGCGGTCGAAGCCATATACCATCGCCCCGGTCCGGTTTACCTGCGCCTGGGACGCCCTTCTGTTCCGTTGCTCTATGATGATAATATGAATTTTACTATTGGCAAAGGGATAGAACTAAGGTCAGGGCAGGAAGCCACGCTGATTGCCTGCGGAATTATGACCGCGAAATGCCTGGAGGCAGCAGATAGACTAAAGGAGCAGGGGATTGAGGTCTCGGTGATAGACATGCATACGATAAAACCGATCGACCAGGAACTGATTGCCCGCAAGGCCCGTGAAACCGGAGCTATTTTAACTGTAGAAGAACACAGTATTCTGGGAGGACTGGGTGGTGCAGTCTGCGAAGTGGTTTGCGAACAATGCCCGGTACCAGTCTTGAGGATGGGTATAATGGATGTCTTTGGCCAGTCGGGCAGTCCTGATGAGCTATTGGAATATTATGGGCTGACTGTCGATAAAATCGTAGCAAATACCCACATTTTAATTAAAAAGAAATAATTTCTTAAAGGAATTAGGAGTCTTTTGTAGAACCACCTATTAATGGTGGTTTTTTTGTATTATGATAGATGCATAGCCACTACCGGCGCCTTTGGCTTGGCACAAGTTGGGTTTCCTATATACTATCTACGATTTTAACCATACCAATGTCGATAGTATAAGTGCAACCACAACTTCCACCGGCGCCTTCGGCTTGGTACAAGTTGGGTTTTCTTTATACTATCTACGATTTTAACCATACCAATGTCGATAGTATAAGTGCAACCACAACTTCTACCGGCGCTTTCGGCTTGATTTGCAGATATTACCGGAGGAATAGCATGTTAGTTCAATTTTATAATGTTACCAAGGTGTACCGTAATGGAGTTAAAGCGTTAAATGATGTTTCTTTGAAAATAGATCGCGGTGAATTTATTTTTCTAATGGGCCCCAGCGGAGCCGGGAAGTCCACCTTTATCAAGATGTTGTTTCGGGAGGAAATTCCTACCCAGGGTCAGATTTTTATCTCATCCCGGAGTATTGTGCGGATGAAGCGCAGCGAAGTGCCGCAATTGCGCCGCAGCATGGGAGTTGTATTTCAGGACTTTAAACTTCTGGAAAACAAAACTGTGGCGGAGAATATTGCTTTTGCTTTGAAGGTAGTTGGAACCAGGAATAAGGATATTGGGCCTCGCACGGCCGAGGTTATACAAATGGTGGGCTTAAAGGGCAAGGAAAAATCCTTCCCGGGGCAGCTGTCAGGAGGTGAGCAGCAGAGGGTGGGCATCGCTCGCGCAATCGCTAATCGTCCCCTGTTGCTGATTGCTGATGAGCCTTCCGGCAACCTAGACATGGACACTGCCCAGGAAATTATGGAGTTGCTCTACGACATTAATCGCAAAGGCACAACTATTGTGATGGCGACCCATGCGCGCGAATTAGTGAGAAGCGCCGGTAAACGGGTGGTCACTCTGGAGGCCGGGCGCGTTTTGTCAGATGTTTGTGCTTTGGAGTTGTAATGATGAAAATTAAAAATTTTGGATATTTTTTCAAGGAAGCCTTAACTTCGTTGTCGCGCAATCGGGTTTTGAGTTTTGCCACCATATCAACTATGACAATTTGTATACTGTTCCTGGGGGTGGCGGTTTTAATGACCGTCAATGCCGGCAATTTTATGAACCAACTGGAATCGGATATTCAAATTATTGCTTATTTGGATAATTCTCTAACTGAAGCACAGGTAGCGGGTATTAAAGGGAAAATAGAGCAGACCGATGGAGTTGAAGCGGTGGTCTTTGTTTCTAAAGCTGAGGCTCTGCAAAGAATGCAGCAGAAATTTGCTGAAAGGGACTATGATCTGGAAAAAACCCTGGGAAAAAATCCGCTGCCCAATACCTACGAGGTAAAAGCCCAGAATCCTCAGGAGGTGGCCCAGGTAGCCCAGAGCATCAAGGAGATAGCGGGCGTCTATAAGGTGAATTACGGTCAGGGTATAGTAGAGAGACTATTTGAGGTATCCAAATGGGTCAAGATAATAAGTATTGGTTTCATGGTTATCCTGGCGTTAGGAGCTATATTCCTGATTGCCACCACCATACGTCTGTCCGTTTTTGCGCGCCGCAAAGAGATATATCTCATGAAGCTGATTGGGGCTACTGATTGGTTTGTGCGCTGGCCCTTTTTTATCGAGGGAATATTAATGGGTTTGGCGGGGGCTGTAATAGCAATTGGCCTGCTGGCAGCGGGGTACAGTTCTCTGGTTAACAACATGCAAACCGCTCTGTTTTTCATACCGGTAGTTTATCAGCAAAACATGCTAATTAATCTGTATCTGTCCCTTGTGGCGGCCGGAGCCTTGCTGGGTGTTGCGGGAACCTATATTTCATTAAACCGTTTCTTGGATGTTTAATTGGGGGAAGAGTAACGAATTGGGAGAGGGGGAGTAGGGAGAATAATGCTCAAACGAAAAGTACTAACTGGATTTCTGGCCCTAATTATGATGACGGCATTGATTATGCCGGTAAATGCTGATCAACTAAGCGATCAGCAACAGTTGTTGGACAAACTGAATCAGAAGATAAACCAGCAGCAAAGCAAACTTAATAAGGCCTCCCGAGCCGAGAAGACAATTTTGGGTCAGGTACAGAGCATCGAACAGGATGCCGAAAGGACCCGGCAGGACATAGCGGTTCTGGCAGATCAAGTAGCCTATCTGCAAAAGAATATTGGCATTATAGAAAAAGAGATAAAAATTCAGCAAGAGGAACTGGACAAGCAGACTGAAATACTCGGAGAACGGCTGGTAGTAATATATGAACAAGGGGATAGTACCTATCTGGAGGTCCTTTTGGGGGCTAATGATATCAAGGATCTTATTACCCGCATGGATATGCTGACTACGATCATAGATCAAGATCAGGATTTAATCGATACCATCAATAGCCGTAAAAAAGATTTGGACAATAAGAAGGCCGACCTGGACGTGCAGAAGCGTGAACTACTGGCAGCCAAGGCAGCCCGGGAAGAAAAGCAACAACTTTTGGCCACCCAATTGAATGATAAAAAAGTAGTATTGGGCAGTGTCCAGCAAGAAAAACAGAAATATGCCCAGGCTATACGGGAGATGGAGCAGGCGTCGGCGCAGGCGGAAGCGATGATACTCAGGCTGCAGGGTAAAAGTGGGGCCAGCATAGGAACTGGATCATATACTTGGCCAACTCCCGGCTATACCAATATTACTTCAGCTTATGGGATGAGATATCATCCTATTCTAAAGAAAAACAAATTACATACCGGCATTGATATAGGGGCTCCCAGTGGAGCCAGGATAGTAGCGGCAGATGGAGGTTCGGTCATATTTTCAGGGTGGTTGGGTGCTTATGGCAACGCGATTATCATTGATCACGGGGCTGGAATATCTACCCTGTATGGTCATCAATCCAGCCGCCTGGTCAGTGTAGGGGCCAAGGTAAGTAAAGGACAGACCATTGGCAAAGTAGGCAGCACAGGCTGGAGCACCGGACCTCATCTTCACTTCGAGGTGCGCAAAAACGGCACCCCGGTCAACCCCAGAGGATACATCTAAGATAGTTTAGAGGGTAACAAAATGAGTCAGGGGGAACTACCGAGACCACTGAAAAAGTATCATACATGTCATCCTGAGGAGCTACAGGCGACGAAGGATCTCTTTTGAAGTCCGTAACATTGGGCCTTTAGCTAACGAGATTCTTCGCTATCGCTCAGAATGACACGCAAAAGATTACTTTTTCAGCAGTCTCGGAACTACCCCCTGACTCATTTTGGGTTTGACCAGCTGTTTGGGCTGAGTTGATGGGTTGTAAGAAACCCTATCACCGGGTATTTAAATGAGAGTTTTGTATAATGGAAAAATCCAACTTGTCATTCTGAGCGTTAGCGAAGAATCTTTAAGATCCTTCGGCGTTGCCTCAGGATGACAATTCTAAAATGCCGGTTATTTTTAAGAAAAAAACGAATTATGCAAAACCCTCAAATATAAAACGGGCCGGGTTTTTCTGGAAGCGGGACTGTTAAGTTATGATGTGTGGAAGAAATTTACAATTTTATTGACTAATTCATTGTTTTACCATCGCGCATAGAGTAACATATTAATGGTAGCACGATAATAAAATATAATATGGTGGTGTGATATTGAAAGATAATAAAATTTTTAAAGGAATCAGGGGTTTCTTCGCTATATTCGGCCTGGTAGTTTTTCTAATGGTAGGTTATGCTGCTGCGACCAATTGGAGTGGCTGGAGCAGTATGTTCGCTGTGATGGGATTAATCAAAACTGATTCCCTCAATGCGCTCCCTGGCAATAAAATGTTGGAAGGTGCCACGGCCGGGATAGTAACCTCACTCGATGATCCCTATTCCAGATATCTCAGCAAGAATCAGTGGGAGGAATTGCAACTGCAGCTTAATCCTGAGTTTGGAGGCATTGGGGTGTATGTGGAGGGAATGGAGGGCGGCAAACTTACCATCGTATCCCCCATCAAAGGCACGCCCGCAGCAGTGGCTGGTTTAAAAAATGGAGATATTATCACCAAAATAAATGGTGAGACTACTTTAGGAATGAGCCAGGATGACGCAGTCCACCTGATGCGTGGAGATCCCGGCACCCAGTTGGATTTGTCAGTATTTCGGCCTGACGAAGGCAAAGAGATTGATTTCAAAATCATCAGGGAAATTGTCAACGTCCCCTCGGTAGAAGATAAGATAGTAAGCGAAAAACCGCTGCTAGGATATATCAAACTAAATCAGTTCCATGCGGGTTCAGCCCAGGAGATGGCAGCCAGTGTAAACAAGATGGAAGAAATGAAGGTCAAGGGTTTAATCTTGGATCTGAGGGATAATGGCGGGGGCGACTTTCCTGTGTCGCTGACTATAGCCGATCTATTTCTGGGCGATAGTGAGGTGGTGAGTCTCAAAGATTCCAAAGGGCGGGAAACAATCCACAAAGCAACTGCCGGTGGTGACAACACCCCCCTGATCGTATTAGTTAATAACAATAGCGCCAGCGCTTCGGAAATCCTCTCGGGTGCCTTGCAAGACAATGGACGCGCTGTTTTGGTCGGTGAAAAGACTTTTGGCAAGGGCCTGGTACAGACCGTTTATCCTTTGGCCGATGGCGGGGCCCTCAAGTTAACTACTCAAAAATATTTTACTCCTAAAGGAACCGATATAAACGAAATTGGAATAAATCCCGATCATGTGGTGAAAAATCCTGATAAGGGCGATCAAGATTTACAGCTTGAAAGAGCGATAGAACTGTTAAGTCAACAGACACAATAATCTCTGCTTATCGGAGGTGTGAGGGTGGGATTTTTCTGGTCCATCCTTGGAGAACTGGGGCGGGTGTTGGTAAGTACTCTGACATCGCCCTCTTTTATATTTATATATCTACTCCTTTTTGGGCTGGTAACCCTGCAATACCGGCGTTTGCAAACAATGTCCGAACCTCTGCTCCAGGGTAGAAAGAATATTTATGGGCGCTCGGCCCTGGTGTCCACTATGTTAGGATTATTAGGCGGAATATTGGGCAGCATCTTACTGGTCTTTCTGGGGGTCGATATTTCCGGGATAGCGATAGGTCATTTATGGCTCGTGGCAATCCTCCTTATGCTCATCAAACCGCGTTTCATCTGTTTTGCTTATGCTGCTGGACTGCTCAGCATAAGTAATCTGCTGTTTGCCTACCCCAGCATCAACATTCCCCAACTTATGGGCCTGGTAGGAGTTTTACATCTGATCGAAAGTTTATTGATTTTAATAAACGGATCATACAGTCCTTTGCCAGTTTATATAAAAAAAGCCGGCGGTTTGCGCGGGGGGTTTAACCTGCAGCTATTCTGGCCAATACCCCTGGCAGCTCTAATAACCGTAGGTATGATTGAGCCCTCCGGAGCCATACTCTCACCGGATTGGTGGCCATTACTGCAGGGTTATACGGATATTTCTGAGAGCCACACTTATGTACTGGTTCCGGTTCTGGCCATGTTGGGTTATGGTGAAATCAGCACTACCCAGACTCCTCGTCAGGCGGTGCGAAAATCCGCCTGGCATTTGTTGATGTTTAGTGCGGGACTGCTTATCTTAGCGGTTCTTGCCTCCCGATACAGTTTATTCCTGCCTCTGGCAGCGTTATTTAGTCCCCTGGGACATGAATTGGTTATCTGGCTGGGCATGCGCGCGGAAAATAGAACGCCCCTCTATGTTCCGCCCGGGCGCGGGGTTATGGTTTTAGACGTGCTGCCCGGTACACCCGCGTACCGGTGCGGATTACGCTCCCAAGATATAATATTAGCTGTGAACGGCCGGGAAGTGGATCGATACCTGGCTGTACAGCAACTGGTTAAGAGCGGGGGGCAATCACCGGTGCTGGAGATTGCCCAGGGAAATAAACAATTTACTCGGGAAGTATCGCTAAACGCCGATAATGATCTAGGGATAATCCCGGTGCCCGACCACGACAGCGTCTGTTATCTGTGTGTGAGTGACGATAGTGTTTTTGCTATGGCCACCAGGTTATGGCGCCGGATTAGAGATAGAATGTTCACCTCTTGACAACCAACTGAATATATTAAGAGAAAAGTGAGAAGAGGTGTCAGTTTTGAACAATCGGGGAACGACCCGCTATGTATTTGCCAGCAGTTATACCAATCAGGGCTTCTATACTTTTATTCCCGAGCTGGTGAACAGTTTGGGTAAAGTCTACATTCTAAAAGGAGCTCCGGGTTCCGGAAAATCAACCTTTATCCGGCTGTTGGGGGAACTCATGTCTCAGCAGGGGTATGATGTGGAATTTTGGGTTTCATCTATTGATCCGGTGATCCCAGACGGGGTCTATATTCCTCAGTTAGATGCAGCGGTGATCAATGGCAGCCTCCCTCAGCCCATTGACCCCAAATACCCGGGAGTGCGGGACATCATAATAAATCTGGATGAATACTGGGATAGAAGTATAGTGCAAAAGAAATATGAGGAAATTATTGAAAAACTCGATCGCATCGATAAATGCCGGAATAAAACTGTCTCTATTCTAAAAGAGGCCAGTTGGGCCAAAGACGAAATTAGCAGGGCCAATGGGGCTCATCTAAACATAGAGAAGATAGAACAACTTAGTAAGGAATTATCGGCAGAGATCATGGATAAACGTCCGGGGGAAAAACATTATTTTGCCGGAGTGATTACTCATGAGGGGTTAGTAAACTATATCGAGGAACTCAGTTCTGATTGTAAGAAAAGGTACATTTTCAGGGGGCCTACAGGGACTGGAAAGTCTACTGTGATTAATGAATTAGTTAGCCAGGCCCGGCAGAGAGGCTATTCATTGGAGTACTATCACTGTGGACTGGAAATTGATTGTTTGATTATGGTTGTAATACGCAATCTGCAGGTAGCCCTTGTCGAAGCCAGTCATGCGGAGATAGCTATCAGGCAGGGTGATACGGTGGTGGATATGACCCGGTACCTGGCCGATTATGATTCTGATCGCATGGCAATCAATAGAAGCGCGGCTTATCGCCGTTATGAGACTTTGCTTCTGGAAGCCCAGCAAGAACTGGAAAGCATAAATCAATCCACCCGGGAAGTTAAGAAGGTTTATACAGCGGCCATGGATTTTGAGAGACTTGATCATAAGCGGCAGGAAATCACTGATGAAATAAGAGGTACCCGGGGACGGTTGACCGTCCGAGACTGCTGAAAAAGTATTCTTTTGCGTGTCATTCTGAGCGATAGCGAAGAATCTCGTTGGCTAAAGTCCCAATATTACGGACTTCCAAAAGAGATCCTTCGTCGCCTGCAGCTCCTCAGTATGACATTTATGATACTTTTTCAGTGGTCTCGAACCGTCCCCTTGATTGTGAGTCCCTTCTCGTGTGGGTCATCGGTATAGTATAATATAGGGATGCATTATTGATTGCTTAGCATTTAAAGGAGTCATTATGAGTAAATTTCGCATTAGTTCGGATTATGTACCCACCGGTGACCAGCCGACGGCTATCAGACAGTTACTAGAAGGCCTGCACAAGGGTTACCGGGATCAGACTTTGCTGGGTGTAACCGGGTCGGGCAAGACTTTTTCCATGGCCCAGGTTATTCAGGCCACCCAGAGACCGACTCTGATCATGGCTCCCAACAAAACCTTGGCCGGACAGCTATATTCAGAGTTCAAACAATTTTTTCCTGATAACGCCGTGGAGTATTTTATCAGTTATTATGATTACTATCAACCCGAGGCTTATGTGCCCCATACGGATACCTATATTGAGAAGGATTCGTCCATTAATGATGAGATCGATAAGTTTCGTCATTCAGCTACTGCTTCCCTGCTGGAAAGGCGCGATGTCATCATCATAGCCAGTGTTTCCTGTATTTATGGTCTGGGCGCACCACAGGACTATTATGAACTGGCCATTTCTTTGCGCCCCGGGGCGCAGATGGTTCGCGATGAGCTGCTGAAAAAGCTGGTCGAGAACCATTATGAACGTAATGAAACCACCTTTTTCCGGGGAAACTTTCGGGTACGGGGCGATATGGTGGAGATATTTCCTGCTTCCTCATGGGACAAGGCTTTGCGGGTGGAATTTTTCGGAGATGAGATTGAACGCATAGTCGAATTCAAGCCTATGACCGGTGAAATACTGGGCAAACAGATGCATGCTATGGTTTTCCCGGCTTCCCATTTTGTTACTACGCGGGACAAGATGCTGGAGGCTGCGGAGGAGATTGAAAGTGAGTTGGCCTTGCAGCTGGAAAAATTTAAACAGGAAGACAAACTCCTGGAAGCTCAGCGCATTGGGCAGAGAACCAGATATGATCTAGAGATGATCAAAGAAATTGGTTATTGTAAGGGAATCGAGAATTATTCGCGTTATATAACCGGCCGTAAGGCCGGTGAGCCGCCCTATACCCTGATTGATTTTTTCCCGCAGGATTTCTTGCTTTTTATGGATGAATCGCATATTTCCGTACCGCAGGTGCGGGGTATGTATGCGGGGGACCGCTCCCGCAAAGAGAATCTGGTCAACTATGGCTTCCGGCTGCCGTCGGCACTGGATAATCGGCCCCTCCAATTTGCAGAGTTCGACCAGAAAATCAATCAGGTTATATATGTCAGCGCCACGCCTGGTGATTACGAAATCGGGAAAAGCAGGCAGGTGGCCGATCAGGTAATAAGGCCCACGGGCCTCCTGGATCCGGAGATTGAGGTGCGCCCCACTTTGAATCAGATCGACGACCTGATGGCAGAGATTCAAACCAGGGTCGAGAAGGGCTTCCGGGTACTGGTTACCACCCTGACTAAAAGAATGTCGGAAGATTTGTGCGACTATTTAGCCGAGGCTGGTATTAAGGTACGCTATATGCACTCTGATATTGAGGCCCTGGAACGTATGGAAATATTGCGGGAACTACGTAGCGGGCTATTCGATGTCCTCATCGGTATCAATTTGCTGCGGGAAGGGCTGGATTTGCCTGAGGTTGCCCTGGTAGCTATACTGGATGCGGATAAGGAGGGTTTTCTGCGTTCGGGCAGATCTCTAATCCAGACAGCGGGCCGAGCGGCCCGGAATGTGGAAGGCACCGTTATCATGTATGCCGACCGAACTACGCCTTCGATGCAGCTAGCGATCGATGAAACTAACCGCCGCCGCGACAAACAGATGGCGCATAACCAGGCTCACAATATCACTCCAGAGACTATCAAGAAGGCGATTTCTGCCTCTATTGAAGCCACGGTAAGCGAAGCACAGGCCGATTATAATGTTTCCACTTTTACCGGGCTTAGCAAGGAAGAGAGAACCCGGCTGGCGGGGGAAGTTGAGATTGAGATGCGTAAAGCAGCCGAGGCCCTGGAGTTCGAGCGAGCTGCCCAACTACGGGATATGATCCGTGAGCTAAACCTGCCCCCTAAAAAGAAGCGCAAAAGACGCTAAAGGCGATGGATAATCCGCATCTAATTAAAGAGGATGATTATATATGAAAGATTTTATTTTTGTTAAGGGTGCGCGCGAACATAATTTAAAAAATATTGATATTAAGATACCCCGGGATAAACTGATTGTGTTCACTGGCGTATCGGGATCGGGCAAATCCAGTCTGGCTTTTGACACCATTTACAGTGAAGGGCAGAGGCGCTATGTGGAGTCTCTGTCCACTTATGCGCGCCAATTCCTGGGGCAGATGGATAAGCCGGATGTTGATTATATAGAGGGGCTTTCTCCTTCCATATCTATTGATCAGAAGACTACCTCCCATAACCCGCGCTCCACGGTGGGAACCGTAACTGAAATATATGACTATATCCGCCTGCTGTTTGCCCGGGTGGGACGGCCGCACTGTCCCCATTGTCACCAGCCTATTCGGCGGCAGACGGTTGATCAGGTGGTGGATACCGTTCAGGCGCTGCCGGAAGGAACCCGCATTAAGATTCTGGCACCGATTATTAAAGGGCAAAAGGGTGAACATAAGAAGATTCTCCAGAATCTCTTTAAGGACGGGTTTGTGAGAGTAATGGTGGATGGTTATGAGTACACCTCTGATGAGGAAATTGAGCTGGTCAAAAATAAGAAACACGATATAAGTGCGGTGGTTGATCGTCTGGTGGTCAAAGAGGGTATCCGCAGCCGGTTGGCCGAATCGCTGGAACTGGCTTTTGAGTTAAGTGAAGGCTTGGTGGTTGTCAGGGTCATGCACGCGGAGGGAGGCGAACAGGATATGCTTTTCAGTCGTGATTTCGCCTGTCCAGACTGTGGATTCAGTTTACCGGAATTAAGTCCCCGGATGTTCTCTTTCAATAGCCCCTTTGGAGCCTGCCCGGAATGTGATGGGTTAGGGGAAAAACGCGAAATAGACCCGGGCCTGGTTCTGGAGATGGATATGACCCTGGAAGAAGGCGCGATTATACCGTGGTCGATCAGCTCGCATAATTATTTCCGGCAGATATTGTTGGGTATGAGCGAAAAGTATGGGATTCCCATGGACAAACCTCTTGATGAGCTCAGCCCGGAACAGATCAATATCATTCTTTACGGGAATAATGGGGAGCAGTTCAAAATCAATTATACCAACTCATATGGGGAGACCGGTTCATTTTACACCCGCTACGAGGGCGTAATCAACACCCTGAAGCGGCGTTATCAGGAAACTAAATCCGACCTGGCGCGGGAAGAGATGGAAAAATTTATGACTATCAGCCGGTGCCCCGCCTGTCATGGGCAACGTTTGCGGCCGGAAATACTATCGGTTTTACTAGGAGATAAATCAATTGCTGACCTAACCTCTATGGCCATATATGAAGCCATGGAGTTTTTGAGCGGTTTGCAGTTAGATCAAAGGGAGGCCTTTATCGGGCGCCAGGTCATTAAGGAGATTGCAGAACGACTGCACTTCCTTATCGATGTGGGTCTAAACTACTTGACCCTGGATCGTCCTGCCGGCAGTCTCTCCGGGGGCGAAGCGCAGAGGATCAGGCTGGCAACCCAGGTGGGTTCAAGCCTGGTAGGGGTCTTATATGTTCTGGACGAGCCCAGCATCGGGCTCCATCCTCGTGATAATAATCGTTTGCTGACGACGCTGAGGCGGCTGCGCGATCTGGGCAATACCGTGATCGTGGTGGAACATGATGAGGAAACTATGCACAGTGCGGATTATATCGTGGATATAGGCCCGGGAGCAGGGATTCACGGGGGGGAAGTCGTTGCGGCGGGGACGGTTGAAGAAATCATGCAAGTGGAGCGTTCGATCACCGGGCAGTATCTTTCTGGCGCTATGACCATCCCGGTTCCTGCTGATAGACGGCCTGGCAACGGTCATCACCTGATAATCAGAGGCGCCCGGCAGCACAACTTGAAAGACCTGACGGTAAGTATACCCCTGGGTAAGATGGTCGCGATCACCGGGGTGTCTGGTTCCGGGAAGAGCACTCTGGTGCAGGATATTATCTATCCCGCTCTTATGAAGAAGTTCCATGGCAGCAGATATCGCACCGGTACCCATGACTCCATCGAAGGTTTTAATCATCTTGATAAAGTGATAAATATAGATCAGTCGCCGATTGGCAGGACGCCCCGATCCAATCCAGCTACTTATACCGGTGCTTTTGACGGCATTCGCGAGCTGTTTGCGGATACTACTGAAGCGCGCATCAGGGGATACAAACCAGGTCGCTTCAGCTTCAATGTGCGGGGCGGCCGTT
>Ga0265294_10007667_pt1 | contig 12748 bp, 13 predicted proteins | sample MunlanPumphouse3_FD_192504 | JGI IMG/M metagenome (GOLD analysis project Ga0265294, IMG submission 192504) | Groundwater microbial communities from a municipal landfill in Southern Ontario, Canada - Pumphouse #3 | ecosystem: Environmental > Aquatic > Deep subsurface > Groundwater | place... | reverse complement strand
TTATTTGATTATTTGTCACTACTGAGTTGCCTTCTGCTCTAAGGTTCTCGATGTTGTTATATGTGACTGTTGATGACCCGCCCGCATCAAGTGCTGTAAAAGTGTTTCTTGTAATCGTCAAGGTTGTTGCCGTTTGCAGTGTTTCAGTAACTGTATATTCAAAGGTAGTTCCACCTGGACTCGAGGTAGTGTATATTACTTGGCCATTAGTAAAGTAAATTTTTTCATTAACAGTTCCTCTGGCTATTAGAGTGCCGTTCACCTGCAGGTAGTAACCGTTTAGGTTGACGGTTACCCCTGGTTCTACAGTTACAGTAACCCCTTCTCCAATTGAAGTAGGCCCATCCAATGTGTATGGACTGTTTTGTTTTGTCCAAGTTGTGCTTTGTGTGATTACACCATGAAAACTTGAAGCTGAACAATTATGAACCAAGACAATACTGGTAACTGCAATAAGTATCAAGAAAGAACTAGTAACCTTAATGCATTTTTGATTCATGATTTTGTTGTGAGCTTATTACTGTTATAAGGTTTATTGTATAGATTCCTTGACTAACCTCAGTCGATAAATCTTGACTAACACTGTTAGCGTCATTAACGATTTCATCTTTAGGTCTTTTGCTTCTTCTGTTAATTTTTTTCTCTTTGCGAACTTTGAAAAAACACTTGTTTACTTATACAATCAATGCCAAAAAGCCTATACATATTTTCCTGCTTATTCAACAAGAAAAAACAGTAGGATTTAAGACTCTGACAATAAAAAATGGAAAAATTAATCCGAATAATTTTTTTTATCTTATTTTACTAAATTTCTATGACAATTTGGAAAATAACTGAAAGCTTTTAAATCGTCAAGTTACATCTACTTTGAAAAAGGTTGACTCAATCTATGAATTTTTGGCGAGATATCCCTGCAGGCGATAATCCACCTGAACTTTTAAACATGGCCATAGAAGTTACAAGCGGTTCGAGAGACAAATACGAGTACTCCACAAAATGGGGTGCATTTGTACTTGATAGAATTATCCCTTCATCTGTTGTGTTTCCAGTTGAATATGGTTTTGTACCTCAAACATGGTATGACGACAAAGATCCCCTTGACATCATGGTGCTTAGTTATGCTCCTTTAACAGTTGGTTGTATAGTTAAGGTTCGAGTTATTGGTGCATTAATTATTGAAGATGAACAGGGATTAGATGCAAAAATCCTTTCAGTACTAGTTAACGATGCCCGATTTGAAGGCTACCATGACATAACTGATGTGCATAAACACCGATTAATAGAGATACAGGAATTCTTTGAAACTTACAAAAGACTTGAACCCCACAAATGGGTTAAAGTAAGAGACTGGAAAAACGCACAACAAGCCCGAGAAATAGTAAAGTATGCAATGCAAAAATATGTTGAATTAGGAAACCAAACTCCTGAAAGTCATAAGTGAATTTTTTTACTAATTATTTCAGGCCAATTTTTTTTATTCTAATAAACTAAACATCAGAAAATTAAAGTAGACATGCTGATTATGCCCTTGCCTTTTGAGTGAACCTTAAGATAAATTTGGCTTTTATTGACTATATCAAATATTTAGATTTGAACTGGTACCTTCATAAAGGTGCGTTCAACATAGGCATGTTAGAAGGAATCTATCTTGAAGAGGTTATATCAAGATCACCCAATTGTTGGTATAGGTGTTGTTATAGTTGATCAAGGCAAAATTGTTCTCATTAAACGGAGTAACGATCCTGCCAAAGGCAAATGGGCAGTTCCTGGCGGTATAGTTGAACTAGGTGAATCTACTGAAAATGCAGTTATTCGAGAAGCAAAAGAAGAAACCTGTTTAACTGTGGAAAATCCGAGGCTTCTTGATGTAGTAAGCCAAGTCGTATGTGATGATGAAGGTAAATTGAAGTACCATCATATAATAATCGATTATCTTGTTGATGTAAAAAGCGGTGATATTCAAGCAGCAAGTGACGCAGCTGAGCTACACTGGGTACCATTTAATCAAGTTGAAACTTATGATTTAACTGACTCTTTCCGTCGATTCTTCAAAAACAATAAGGAAAAAATAGAAAAAGTCTCTTCTTACCCAAATAGAACTTTCCTGCAATAAAAGATGCTTAAATCTGCTGAAGACATATCTTTTGATTAATTCACTTGTATAGCATTGTCTTCACATTGTTTACTTTTAATTGCATGACTGTGCTTTATGATTTGTAAAGAACAATCGAGTCTCTCCCATAGTTTTAACATCTAGTCTTCGCACTTTAGCAACTATTGGGAAATCACTCACTACCTTACCTAAAGTTAAGCAGTGATGAGGCGGTAAATCACGGGCAATGGATCTTACTGTTTCAGCGTCGACACGCGCGGCTCTGCTTACAACATCTAAATCATGCTCATTTGTAAAATTAAATAAAAAAATGTTGTCGGCCTGTCTATAAATCGTCTCCTGTATAGTGTCCGGTTGATTTGTGATAAAAGTAGTGAATATGCCATAATGCCTCATTCTTGTAACAATGTCATCCCAGTATGTTTCTTTTAAGTAAAGATGTGCTTCTTCAGCAAACAAAAATACTGCCCTAAGCTTCCAATTTGAAAGTGAATCCACAAGTTTACCTAAAACATATTCAACTACTATTTGCCGGTCAATGTTTGAAGTATTTTTAAGGTTAATTACAATTGCCCCACCTTGATCTTTAGCCTTAAAAAAAGTTTCATCAAGTAAAGTTGCCTCACCTATACAATCAGTAAAGAATCCTGAATTTACAAAAGAATGAAAACGTGAAGCCAAAGCATCACGAACATGTTGATTACAGTTCAAATCTCGGATTGCCTCACCTAGCTCTTGCATGTTTAGTTTTCCCCTCTCTTTCAAGCTCTTCCAGAGTCGTCTAAATTCTCTAGCAGATGTTCCTGGTAAATGAAGAGCATTAACGAGTATTCCCATTACTGTATTTAGTGGCAGTTGATCTAGAGCAACTTTAAAATTTTGTGACGGAGTTAACGTGTGAATTTTATCATGGTAAATATTTCTTTTACCATCACTGGTCATTCCTAAACTAGAGTATTCTCCATTTAAATCAAAAATAACTACTGTTGCTTTGTAACCTACAAGATTTACCATTAAAAGTTTTGAAAGATGTGATTTGCCGCATCCTTTTTTGCCAGTTATAATGTTTAATGTTCCATCGATGGCTGAGGCATCTATAGTTAAGAGAGAAGTATCTTTTGTTCCTCCTATGATTATAGGTAAATTGCCTTCAATTCTGGCAAGTTTCATAAGCATTGGCGTAGACAACTTTTTGATTATCGATTGAGATCTGCTAGGCAGCCAGCTGCTACTTGGGCTTAACATTTCATTTTCAAAAGTTGCGCGTATTTTACATACTAGCAGACTTGCATCTTGGATGTATGTTATGTGTGGTGCAATTTCCATCAAGTCTATGTCTTCTCCCTGAATGGGCTCTCCTCCATCAGGCAAAGTGCGCAGTAACTCCTCTAAAACTCCTGGGACAGCTGCAAATTGAACATCAATAACTTGGGCAATCAAAGCTTTAGCTGCTTCTAAGTCTTCAACTAACAGATAATCTCCTTTTTCCACGTTCTCAGTGGGAAAACTGATTACTTGGAGTATGTTTCCCTCTTTTTTGTAGAGTTTCATGCGTATGCCTCCCCCCTAAATCCGAATGAACCAAAAAGCAAGCGATGCATATCTGGTCGATTGATTATTTGAATCCCATGTTTACGATTTATAAAATGTTTTATAGCTAAAACTTCGTTAGCTGTGAAAGTGCACAAGATATGCGATAATCTCAAAGTTTCAGGATAACTCTGTGTATAAAGGTCGTTGCCTAACAGCTTATTTACTGCATCTATTCTCTCTGTTGACTCAATTTCACGATCTATATCCAAACGGAATGCAAAATTGGACCTGTTTAATCTAGCTACATAGACATCTCCAAGTAAACGCATTTGACTGTTTGGTTTTATCCATTCAGTTTCAAGCAGGTAAGGTGGATCATATTTTGGTAGCTGCTCGGTTATTAGGATACCGTTGGAACGTAGAGTTGTAGCTTTTGAGAAAGCCAAAACTGTGCTACAGTTTTTTCTTGCATTACTGAGAATTTCATTTAGGCGTACAGTAGGTGTTTCAGGTGTTCCAGCAGTTAGTGAACCGTCAAAAAGTAAAACTCCGTTTTTTATTGTTTTAGTCAGCATGGTCTGGAGCCAACGTTCCAGTAAATTTGATATTCGAGTCGGCATCTGTAGTAAAGTCGGGTTTATTTGGTTGTAGCTGCCAAATGTTTTGCTAAAATATGATCTTTCTAATGTATTGTAAAGTTCTTTTTTGTTGTCTTCTGTTATGTGGAAAATGAATGGTCCCAGACGTGTGTATTTGTAGGTGTGGTTTTGGAGCCACGTTGTTGCTCCTCTTACAGCTGTTATTATGCCTTTTGTGGTTTCACCAATTTTTATTGTAGAAGTGTCTATGGCTGCAATTATGGTTTCTTGTCGGTTTGGTTTTAGGGTGATTGGTGTCTGTTTGATTTGTAGATTTGATTGATTTTGGTTGAATGTGCTGAATTGTGGTGTTGTTGTGTGGTTTAGTTGTAATGGGTGTTGCACTTGGTTTAATGAATTGATGCTTTGCTCAAGAAAGCGTTGGGGGAGTATTGTGTCTATGTTTGGTTGTGGAAAGTTATATTTGTTAGTAATTGTATATTGTTCAATCACCATATTCACCAATATTCAATATCTTTATTGGTGAATTATTTAAGTGTTGTGCATGCGCATCTTGCACAATACAATATGCAATAGGTGACCAATTGACAGAAAAACCGCAAAACCCGCCAATACGAGTAAAAATGAAAATCGGTGACATAGAATTCGAAATCGAAGCACAACCAGACCAAATCCAAACAGCAGTAGAAAACATCCTAAAACCCATAACAGAGCACCATAAAAACCTCAACATAAACCCTTTACCTGAGCGACAAGCAACATTACCAAGAGCAGAAACATGCCGAGGCATAATCCAAAAACTCTGGGAAGAAAACTGGTTCAACGAACCCCACGGATTAGATGAAGTACACAGCGAACTAGCAAGAAAGGGTTTTCACTATGATCGAACAGCAGTAGCACACGCATTAGTAGACCTAGTAAAAGACAATATCTTAAACCGCACCGGTAAACCCCGACGATACCAATATGTGCAAAAAAGACCACCAACTTAATTTTACTTTGACTTCTTTAACCAATTAGTAAGCTATACAATCCGCTTCAGTTAGATTATTAATTTCTAATTAGCACTTAATTTATTTAGTTTCACTTGAATAAAGAAAAATACAAAAAAATCTGACTATAATGCACCTAATGTTGTAGCTATGAATAATGCATATATGAACAAGAATATCAAGCCCTCACGCCAACTAATTTGTTCTCTGGATAAGAAATACCAGAAAAACAAGTTAATTATTATTGAGAAAATGACTAGGTTCTGAAAAACGCTCATATTTAGCGTTAAAGGTGCTCCTATTATAAAAGGAACAAAAAACGTTATACCTAAAATAAGTGTTGTGTTTATGAAACTAGCGCCTATTATATTGCCTATGGCCAAGCCTGAATGACCTTTAAGTATAGATTTTACGCTAATTGTTAACTCTGGTAAACTTGTGCCGAACGCTATTATTGTTGCACCAATTACTTGTTGTGATAATCCGATTGATGTAGCTATTGAGGTTGCAGAGTCAACAAGGAAGTTTGCGCTAATTACTACTCCTAAAGCTCCAATTATTGTGAAGATTATGTATCGTTTTAGTTTGCTTTTATCTTCAATTTTTTCTTCTTCCTGTTCAGGCATTCTAACTTTTGATAGTTTATACATGTAAGCTGTGAATATTAATAAAAGAATGAATCCAACAACCCAAGCTGCTTCTGTGGATATGTAAATTAGTATTAAAGGGACTACTGAAGAAAGGAAAAGGCCAAACTCTATGCTGCTGAGTTCAGACCTATTAAAAGAATTAATTATGTTTGTATTATTTTTGCGTTTCTTTCTAATTATATTTGTCAAAACAAGTAAAGTGGCTGATAATCCAATTATTACACTAATGTTGAAGATGTTAGAGCCCAACACGTTTCCTATTGATAATGCGGCTCCTCCGGATGTTGCAGCTATGAGTGCAACAGTCATTTCTGGGAGAGTTGTGGAGAGAGAAATCAAGGTAAAACCCACAGATGTTTTACCCAGCCTAGTTATCGCTGCGACTTTTAACGCGTAACTAATAACAGCGTTGCTTGCATAGTTAAGAAACACAAATGAGACAGCAATGATTATCACATCGATAAGAAATGGTGTAAGTACTACTTCTTCCATTGCTGTCACCACAAATTTTAGCTTTAGGAATTATTTGTCAAATTAAAAAGTTTGCTATCTTCTTTTATGAAATTCGAATTTAATAAACACAAAATTACGTTATCTTTATAATCCTATACGCCTGTTCTCATTCTATTACATAAAATTTTTTAGCCCACTTATTAGTTTGTGCATGTGTGTTCCAAATCAATTGTTGCCTTATTTGAGGGCGCTACTTTATTTGTTAACCTAACTTTTATGTTAAGTCTAAATCTATCCATAGGTTATTTATCACATTGGTATTTCCTGTGATTTTGAACTTTTAAATTCTAATGATTTAAGTTAATAATTTTCTGATAGAATTTATGTTTTGAATTTTTGGATGTGCGTTTTGTTGAAGTTGCGATGATTGCTAAAATTTAGCATATATTCATCTCTATTAATGCTTAATAGTCCTCTCTGTAAGATGTGTATTCTACTTCATTCTACTAAAGGCCCATGTTCCAATTGCAATCATAGCAGCATCAAAAGCACATATAACTAATATATTGATATATAGCGGGTGAACTGGTGTCCAAGCTGAACCTAAAATTATCGTTCGCAAAGCATCAACTCCATAAGTTAAAGGATTAAACGTTGAAGCAATTTGTAACCACTCAGGAGTTCCAGTGCCAGAGATAGGGAATAATGCTCCACTTAAGAAGAAAATCGGCAGATTGATGAAGGTTTGAATTGCACCAAAATTTTCTAAGCTACCTATGAAACTGGCTATAATTAAGCCCATACTAACGAAACCAAAAGTTATTAGAAGCATTATCGGTAAAACTGTGAATAAAGTTATTGGATCAAAAGGAATTCCTAAAATAAAACCGAATGTAAAAACGATCACACCTTGAAGTAACGCTGCGCTACTATCACCAAACATTTTGCCTATAAAAATGGTAAATCTAGATACTGGCGCAACTAGGATTTCTTTCATGAACCCGAATTCTTTGTCCCAAATAACGCTTACACCCATAAACATTCCTGTGAACAAAAGTGTCTGGCCGATAATCCCTGGAAAAAGATATTGCTGATAATCTACGCCTGGGATGAGTAAACGTGCGCCAAAACCAGCTGCAAAAACAACAAGCCAAAGCAATGGTTGAACAAAGCTTATGACAATTCTTGCTCTATCACGAATGAATCTTTTGATTTCACGTAGCCAAAGTGTGTATAAAGCACGTAACTCACTCATCTTATTGCTCTCCTTTGGGCTGCTGCTAAACCTTGTAATTCTCGAGTTGAATCATGTCTAATTGAGCGTCCAGTATAATGTAAAAACACATCTTCTAAATTGGGTTCACGCAAAAGTAATGACTCTACATAAATATCATTCTGGTTTGCAAGCTCCATTATACGGGGCATTACGGCTTTTCCATTCTGTACTGTGATTTCTAATGTCTCATTAACTATGTGTGTTTTATTAATCTCTAACCATTTAGTAACAAGGTCAGCTAATCCCTGAATTTTGTTAGCTTTAACTGTTATTACATCCCCTTCTAGTGTTTCTTTAAGTTTCGAAGGGGTATCAAGAACTACGATTTTTCCATGATCCATAATTGCAATACGATCAGACAGTCTATCTGCCTCATCCATATAATGCGTAGTTAAAACTACAGTAATTTCATGTGATTCTTTTAGTTCCTTTATGTACTTCCAAATATGGTCTCTAGTTTGCGGATCTAAACCAACAGTGGGTTCATCTAAAAATAATACCTTGGGATAGTGAATCAAGCCTCGACCCAATTCTAATCTCCGTCTCATTCCACCTGAATAAGTACGCAATAAATCATCAGCTCTATCCTCGAGTTCAACGAGCTTAAGAATTCTGTTTATCCTTTCATTTTGCTCAGACGCTGGTACACCATAAAGATTAGCATGCATGTACAGATTTTCTCTGCCAGTTAATCTGTCATCTACACTTGGATCTTGAAATACAATACCGATTGACTTTCTTACTTTACTTGCTTCCTTGACAATATCATAGCCGTTTACCTTGGCGGTACCAGACGTTGGTTTTAGTATTGTAGAAAGCATTGATGCTGTTGTGGTTTTTCCTGCACCGTTAGGTCCAAGTAACCCAAATATTTCGCCCGTCTCGACACATATATTCAAGTTGTCAACGGCTTTTATTGAGTTGTATATTTTGGTTAATTGGAAAGTTTCAATAGCTTTTGCCATTTTGTTTTTCTCTTTTAGCATTAAATAATAAAGCGGATTTAAGCGTATTCGCTTCTAATTAGCATTACCTATTGGATATCGGTTAACCCAATTCTATAACTTCATTATTTGTGCATGTGGTACACCGTCAATTTTTAACACCGCATCTGGATGCACATATCCTTTAGAGATTGCTTCTTCAACACAGTTTTTGCCAACAAGATTTGCTATTGTTGAATTTCTTATTAATCCTAAAGCTTCATCTAATGTTGCTTTGCGCCCTTTATAAAACTCGTCTTTTATACGGAATACTATATTGCCTTCCTTGAGTGTTCTGCCTAAAAGGTCGCAGTCGCATACTGCCAAAATAACATTGTTGCCCACTTTTTTTATGTTTAAATAGACATCCAAACCTTTTCGCTCACAACTGTTTTACAGCAGATTTTGCGCCGCAAGCGTTGCAGACCAAAAAAGCTAACCTCTTCTCTTTAAGAATTTTTGTATCAGGTCTTTTACATACTGGACAAACAACATAACTCTCCAAGTATCTTTGTAATAAACGCTCAAAACTGTCTCTCTGGAACTTTCCTTGAAAGATAGCGCGTGCATCATGGAATGTAGCGGCTGTTGCCATTTCACGTGTTAAGAACTTCAAAATATGTTGTGGGTCTCTATCTAAAGAATCAGATATTTCCTTAAAATTAGAAATAATTGTTCTCATACCAACAGTGTGACTCATTATCCTTGGCATTTCTAAACGTTCACGTTTCACTTGAACCTCGGGCATCTGCTCTCGAGCGCGTCTTAGAAGTTCATCATAGTTGAAGGTCATGTTTACACTTCACCAAAAGAAGATGTCACCACATATTTAAGATTATTATGGTAAAGTCAAATATTGCTATGTTATTTTTGAAGACTTTTTAGTAATCAATATAAATTCGGAAGTAACAACCTAAGTAACAACTTTCGATTCAGAAGGTTCACTATTGACAGAGAAAAACCAAAGCCAAATAGCCAACATCAACCGTCAGATTGACAAGCTTAAAGAGCAAACTCGTGAAACAAACGCTCAAATTAAAAAATTCATTGAAAAGCGTGATCAACTTCACGATAAGGCAAGAAAAACAAGCGAAGAAGTAAACTTGCTTAAAAAAGAAAGGGATGCGTTAAATGAGCAAGTTAAACTTCTAAAGCAACAGCGGAATGCAGTAAGAGTCAACGTTACTCCACTTCTAGAAGAAGTTAAGACTCTTAATGAAAAAATTGATGCTCTAAAAAAACACCTTCCACGTATTGGTCAACGAGAACTGCAAAAAGAGCTTGACGCTATAGAATGGAAAATCGCAACAACAACTCTTGATTTACACGAAGAAAAACAGCTCATTGAAAACGTAAAAGAACTAGAAATTCAACTGAAAAGCTATAAAAAAATCGATTTACAACACAAGAAGATAAAAGAACTTATTGCTCATCGCAAAACCTTTGACTCACAGGCTGATGTTTACCACAAAGAATTAACCGAGATAGCTCAAAAAAGCCAAGAACTTCATAAAATCATCATAGAAAAGGTTGAATCAATTAAGAAAGACAGAGCTGAAGCTGAACTTTTACATCAATCTTTCCTGAAAGCTAAAGAACAAAACAACCATACATATGACCAAATAAGGGAACTGATTAGTCAAAACGCAGACATAAGAGGCTCAATAAAAGAACATTATCAAACCCGACGAGTAGAAGCTGAAGCAAAAAGAAAAGCTGAAGAAGAGCGAATAAAACAGGAACTGACAGATCGTGCAGTTAAAGAACAAGCTATTAAAGAGAAAATTGGTTCAGAAGCAAGAGAAAAACTTAATCGTGGAGAAAAAGTAAGCTGGGATGAATTTCAACTTATGCTTGGCGATGATAAAGAAGATGAATCAGAAACGTAAGCTTAAAGTTAAGTATTAGTAGTATAAATGATATTAGCGATTTCGAATGGATAAAAGGGAAACGCAACAGACGCATAAGCGTATCCTAATTTTATGTGTAGATAGAGATGGTGATCTCGAAACTAAAGCAGACATAAAAACGCCTCTGCTGGGAAGAGATACGAATGTTAACGGCGCAGTTTCCCTTGCCATAAAAGACCCTGAAGAGCCAGACGCTAATGCTATGTTCGAAGCAGTTAGGCTTTACGATCGGTTGAACAAAGAAAAGAAATCAGAAGAAACTTTCGAAGTTGCAACAATATCTGGATCTGACTTAGGCAGCGTTAGCGCAGACAGAAAATTAGTTGGCGAACTAAACAGCTTACTTGAAACATTCCCCGCAACTGAAGTTATACTAGTTTCAGATGGTTATTCAGATGAAGCCATTTTACCACTTGTTGAATCCCGAGTTCCCGTTTCATCTGTTCGACGTATTGTTATAAAACACAGCGAATCAATTGAAGAGACTGCGGCAATTTTCACTAAATACGCACGATTATTAATGGATAATCCTAGGTATGCTAGAATCGCTCTAGGTATACCTGGAATTTTGGTTTTTATTTTTGGTTTACTTTGGGCCATCGATAACTCCGGTATATACAAAGGCGCAATTTCATTTTATGGTATGGCTATAGTGATCGTGCTTGGAACTTTTTTACTATTCAAAGGTTTTGGTCTAGATCGTTCAGCCAAGAACTTCTATAAATGGGCAAGAGACTACGAACCTCCTCCATTATTAATTCAAATATCAAATTACACAGTTATAGCTGGAATACTCTGTATAGCTGTAAGTGTATACTTGGGAATAGCAAACGTTAACATGAGTGCAGCCCCATTCCCAGAAGATTTAGGCGGTTTACTTGGTGCTGCACCCAGAATCGCTGCATACTTTATAAAAGGAATCGAAGACCTCCTGATTGTAGGTACATGTATCGTCTTGTTAGGTCGAAGTGTCAGGCTCTATATTGAAAGAGATTCAAAACTGCTTCGTAATGCGGCATTGATTGTTTCAATAGCTTGGTTTAGATGGATTCTTGACTCCACAGCAAACCTGATTTATAACCCACTATACACCGATAAACCAATAGCAAGCATCGACAATCCATTCTTCACAACATTTCTGTTTACAATTGTAATAGGTATCCTTATCGGGATTGCCTCAATCTTACTAATATATATAATCAATAAATCAAACAAAGACTTTTTCAAGAAGAAATCTGGTGAACCAGGCGAACTCTAAAATCCACTTTAATCTTTCTTCTTTTTACCAGAGTAAACTTTAATTGAAACTGTCAAAGATTAGAAATAGACCTATTACAATTTACCTGTCACTTACAAAGTGAGGTTCACTCGGTGCTTAAAGGAATTCTCTCTGCGCTCGGAATATACAAACTATATGAGAAATGGCTTTGGCAACAAGTCAAAAATGAAGTGCCACCTGAGCATGTTGCTATTATACTAGATGGAAACCGTAGGTGGGCATCCGAAAAGGAACTTAATCCTTGGTCGGGGCACGAGAAAGGTGCAGAGACAGTTGAGAAACTGCTAGATTGGTGCCTTAAACTAAATGTTAATTTTCTTACGCTCTACACGTTTTCAACTGAAAATTTTACTCGTAACTCAACTGAAATAGAAGAAATAATGCGTATTGCCCAGGATAGGTTCTTTAAATTATTAAATGATGAACGTATTCACAAAAACCAGATTCACGTCAAAGTTATCGGAAGAACTAATATGCTCCCAGAAGGTCTACAAAAACGAATTGAGGATGTTGAGAAAGCTACAGCTGGTTATCAAAAACACTTCTTGAATTTTGCCTTCGCATACGGTGGAAGAGCTGAAATCGTTGATGCGGTTCGAGTAATAGCTGAGAAAGTTAAATCACGAGAAATAGAGCCTCACGATATACATGAAACTACCATTGAGAAATATCTCTATACATCACATATGACTAAACAGGAACCTGATTTGATTATTAGAACATCAGGTGAAGAGCGACTTAGTGGCTTTTTACTTTGGCAATCTGCATATAGCGAATTAGTTTCCTTAGATGTTTATTGGCCTGACTTTAGACTTATAGATTTACTTCGAGCACTACGTACTTTTCAGAAACGAAAAAGAAGATACGGCGCTTAAATTCATGCTCTCTTTTTAGCGCTAACTATAGATATCACATCTCGGTCTTTTAATATCGAGTCTTCTCCTATTCTTCTCTTATCTC
>Ga0265294_10007666_pt1 | contig 12750 bp, 13 predicted proteins | sample MunlanPumphouse3_FD_192504 | JGI IMG/M metagenome (GOLD analysis project Ga0265294, IMG submission 192504) | Groundwater microbial communities from a municipal landfill in Southern Ontario, Canada - Pumphouse #3 | ecosystem: Environmental > Aquatic > Deep subsurface > Groundwater | place... | reverse complement strand
GTCCAGAAATTATATTTCCCATTTAAAATTTTTAACAAATCAAATATTATTGCAAACAATATTGAAAATATTATAACAATTACCCAATCACTAATTACTATTGGAACAGTCATAAATATTTTACTAACTGGAGTATAAATTATTACTAGGGTAGCTAAAAAAGACAAAGTTGCAGCAATAAATAAATATTTATTTACAAATGGTGATCTGGTAAGTATTGTTTTATTAAAAGATCTAAAGCTATATGCCGCAACCAATTCTATTATTATTAATGTTGCAAGTGCTGTTGTTCTTGCAATTTCTACTGAATGGCCTAAATAATTAAATGTAAAATAATATGCACCAAGTATAAATATGCCCATCATCATCCCAGTAAACAAAAACAAAATTATCAAATTTTTTGTTAATATTCCTTTGTGTCTTGGCTTCTCATCCATTATATTTTTAGAAGATGGATTAAGTCCTAATGTTATTGCTGGTAGATTGTCAGTAACCATATTCATAAACAAAATTTGTAATGGTAGTAACAATGGTACAGCCCATCCAAATTTAATCGCAAGAAGAACACCAATAATAATTACAAACATTTCAGAAAAGTTACAAGATAACTGGTAAGTTACAAATTTTCTTAAATTACTAAAAATGGTTCTACCTTCTTTTACAGCAGTAACAATAGTTGCAAAATTATCATCTTTTAGAATAAGATCAGCAACAGATCTAGAAACATCTGTTCCAGCTTTGCCCATGGCAACACCAACATGAGCTTCTTTTAGAGCGGGGGCATCATTAACCCCGTCTCCAGTCATTGTTACAATTTCTCCATTTTCTTTTAATGCCTTTACTATTCTTAATTTGTGTTCTGGTCTAACTCTTGCAAAAATACTAATATTTGATATTGTTTTTCTTAATTCATCATCACTCATTGAATCTAAATCAGTACCTAACAAATAATTTTTTGAATCTAGACCAATTTGTTTTGCAATTGATATTGCAGTTTCTTTATTGTCACCAGTAATCATTTTTACTGAAATTCCGGCATTATGACAAATTTTTATTGTTTCTTTAACTTCTTCTCTTGGTGGATCCTCTAATCCAACTATACCAATAAAAATAAGATCTTTTTCTGGATCTTCTTTTGGTTTTTGAGTCTTATATGCAAGACCAATTGTTCTTAATGCTAAAACATTTAAATCCTTATTTTTATTTAGAATGTCTTCTTTATCTTTTGTTGTTAATGGTTTAATTTTTCCATCAACTATTATCTTACTACATTTATTTATTAAAATTTCTGGTGCTCCTTTTGAATAAACTGTCTGCGTATTATTTTCATTATATATAACACTCATCATCTTTTTATCAGAATTAAAAGGAATTTCATCAATTACTTCTAACTTATAATCTTCCTTAAAAATATTCTTTTTTGCACCTAAAACTAAAAGCGCTGCTTCTGTTGGTGTTCCACTTATTTTATAATTAATATCATTTTCTATTTCTTGAACAAAAGAATTATTACATAAAACACCAGTTTTTATTAAAAGATCTAATTCTTCAAAACTTTTAATTGGTTTATTATTTATTAAAAAGTCTCCTTTTTTCTCATAACCTGCACCACTAACATCAATAAGTTTATTATCTACAAAGATCTTTTTAACTGTCATTTCTCCCTTTGTAATTGTTCCTGTTTTATCTGAACAAATTACTGTTGTTTCTCCAAGTGTTTCAATAATTGACATTCTATTAACAATTGCATTTTGTTTTGCCATTTTATATGTACCAAAAGAAAGAGTAGTAATTAATGTTACTGGAAACCCTTCTGGAAAGGCAGACACTGATATTGCAATAACAAGTATTAACACTTCTATAATTACATCTGAAGTTATTGGAGAAGATCTAAACAACACTAAAACACCAGCAAAAATAGATGAAAGAATACCTACAAAAGTAATATATCTAATAATAGAGTTTAATTTATTTTGCAATGGTAGACTTTTTTCAGTATCTGAAATTAAACCAGCAATTTTTCCAAATTTTGTATTCATTCCAGTATGTAGTACTTTTGCTTTACATTTACCATTTACTACAAAAGAGCCCATAAATATTTTATTGTCGTTAGTAATATCTTTCTCATTTATTGTTTCTATTTTTTTAATTTCTTTTGATTCTCCAGTTAATATAGATTCATTTATTAATAAATGATTTTGTTCTAGTATTACTGCATCAGCAGGAATTTTTTCTCCAGTTCTTACAAATATTATATCTCCTGGAACTATTTCTCTAGAGGGTATTTCTTTTTCCTTACCATCTCTAAGAACAACACTTATTGGCATTAACATTCCTTTTAATGCCTCAACTGCTTTTTCTGCCTTGTATTCTTGAAAAAAACCAACAATAATTACTAAAAATATTACTCCAAAAATAGTATAAGCAGTTACATCTTTTCCAACAATTATCGATAAAATCGCAGCAACGAATAAAAAATATACAATAAAATTACTTTTTACTTGCCTAAATAAAATAGTATACCATGAAGCCTTGTTTGACTCCTTGATCTCATTATAACCAAATTTTTCTAATTGTTTCTTTGCTTCAATGGATGTTAATCCAGTTATTTCTTTATTCATAATTTCTCGATTTTTATAAATATATTAAAATTAAATTATATTATAAAATAGTTAATCAAATCTTTTATAATGGTTTTGCTCATAAAATTAGATTGGTTTTCTTACAAATCTTTTTAATGGTCTAAATCTTGCATTGTGATCTAAACCGGGATATTTACCAGAAGAAGAAGAGTATGATTTTCTTGAAAGTATTTTAGATCTAGTTTTAAATCCTCTTTCTTCTAATTGACTAGCAAGATTATTAAGATAATCGGTTACACAAATATTTTTGTATTCTCCAAAAGCCTTTAATTGTACTTTTTTAGAGAGAGTTTTTAGAGGTATTTCTGAGATAGGATTATCTACTGAAAACCTAGTGCTTATTATTAATCTTTCTTTAAATATTTTTTTTAGATCTACTATAAGTTCCCTAGACACCCTTTTAAAGATAAAATCTAGATCTGTATTTTTTACTGTTGGCAAATAGATTAAGAGAAGTGTTGCAGGGTCTTTTTGATATTTTAGAAGCTCTTTTCTATATTCTGTTATTGTTGTTACTAGTTGATGTTTTATTTTTGGATCTTTTAAGGCTTCTTTTATAAATAGATTTAAACTGGTTGCTTTTCTTTCACTAAGTAGATCATTAATATCATTATAGATAAGATCATACAATGGATGAACTAACATAACAATATTTTCATATTTGCCAGGCATATTATCCTCTTTTTCTAATATATTAAAAATAGAAAGAATTTATATATAAATCTTATCTATTATTAGTATGCTTGCAAAAAAAATATATGAAAAACTTGAACAATACTTTATATTAAGAAGAGGGCTTAGTGATGAATGGGTGTTTACTAAAACCAACAACTATTTATCAAATAATTTTAAAGAAAGATCTATGGGGGTAGTTTATGACTTTTCTAAAGAAATAAAAAAAGTATACACTGCTGTTTTTCCAGAAGAGAAGGTTCTTAAAAAAATAATTGCAAAAAAAGAAACAGATCTATTGTTATTTGTACACCACCCACAAGTTTGGGATATTAGAAAAAAAGAAGTTTTTGAGGAGATTCCTGAAAAATATTTAAAAATTTTTAAAGAAAGAAGAATTTCAGTTTATTGTCTTCATGTTCCATTAGATAATTTTAGTAAATATTCTACAACAAACACATTCTCAAAAGCACTAAATATAAAAGTAGAAACACAGTTTTGTGCTTATTTTGGTGGTTTGTGTGGAGTATTAGGAATTACAAACACAGAGAAGCTTTCAGAAGTTAAAAAGGATTTTGAAAAAGCTGTTGGTCACAAAGTAAAGCTATATAAATATGGAGAGTCTAAGATAAGAAATAATAAAGTCGCTTTAGTTGCTGGTGGTGGAAATGATCTAGAAACTTTAGAAAAAATACCTAAAGGTTATAATTTATTTATTACTGGTATTACAAAAAAAAATGAGCATTCCAAAAAAGCACATGAGTATCTTAAGAAAAACAAGATTAATCTTTTAGGTGGAACACATTATTCTACAGAAAAATTTGCTTGTATTGCCATGGTTGATTATTTTAAAAAACAGGATCTGCCTTCTGAGTTTATTGAAGGAACACCTGTTTTAGAAGATATGTAATTATTTATTCATATTTTATAAAACTTTAATATTATTCAATCTTAATATTCTTAACTGGAGAAATATTGATTTATAGGCACTAAATTTTAATGGAATAATACTTTATTTAAAAAAACAGATTTAAATTTAATCAAAGAATGATTAAAAAAAGGTTCTTCTAATTACTTTGCCAAAAAAAAAAATTAATATTTATTTAATATCCTATCTAGATATCTTAAAAAATCCTTAGTATCTAAAAAATAATTTGGATATGCTTTTTTCAGATCTGAAATAGTATCTGCACTAACTAATACAACATCATATTCATTTCTGTTATATATTTTGTTTTCGGCATCAGAATAAGCCTTAAGTGCTTTTTTTTCTTCTTTTTTTGTAAAAGCAGAAATATTTAATCTATTCAGAACAGTATCTAATTCTAAAAGATAAAATTGAATATTTTTCTTTTTTTTAAAATCATCAAAATATTTTATAGACTTCATCCATTGCTGCATTTTTTGTCTTACTTGTAATCTTTGTTCTAATTTTTTTATTTGTAAATAAAGTTCTTTTTCATTAAAAGGAGTTTGAGAAACAATTGGAGAATTTTCAAATCTTGCAAATGCAGAGCTCACTAATTTAAAAAAAGTTTTCCAACTTTCTTCTCCTTGATTAGATTTAATTGCTTGTCTTGTAAAAAAATCAACAGTTTCTACTGCTGTAGCCCATAAATGTTGTAATTTAGATCTAATTTGCACTTCTACTAGTAAACCATTATATTCTTGTTTACCTTTGTCGCTAGTATATTTATATACTAAATGTATACTTCTATATCCATCTAATTTTGGGCTAGAAATATAATCTTTTATATTTATTTTCTTATGTTTTATATTTCCATTAGAATAATATTTTTCATATAGTAATCTCACTAATTTAATATCAGACATCACCACTCTACACCCAGCAATATCTTGCATTTGAGTTACTTTCATAGTTGGTTTAGTGCCATCATATGATCTATTTAATTTTTTAAGAATTGATGATATTCTTTTTAATCTTTGAGCAGAGAGTGCATTTTTGTCTATTTTTTCCGAAACTCTTTTTAATCTATTTTTAAATACTTGTAAAGGATAACTATGTTTACTTTTCCAACTATTTATAATTTCTAAGGCTTCATCTATTTCTGCTTTAGAATGTTTCTTATTATTAGATAAAAGTATAGCAGAATTGTTTATTTTTGATTTTGAGATTTCATGGATTTTAGATAGGACCATAATATTATATAAGTAGATTCTCTTTTTAAATCTATCAAATTGCACAAAAATAATAAAAATAAATGTCAAATTGCGCAGAAATTATTTAAAAAAAATATTTCTTTAAAACCAATATTAAAGAGACTTAACAAGAAAAAGAGATCTTTGCAAATAGAAAGTTGTAAAAAATAGAGCAAATTGCGCAAAAAGTATAGAAAAAAATAGTAAAATGCACCTAATAATTTAGAAATTAAACAAATTAGATTCTTCTTTTAAACATATATACTAATTTTCTAATATTTTCTGCAGAATAAATTTTTTTTATAGATTATTTCCATTTACTTAAATTAGAAAGCTTTTTAAAATATTTACAAAATAGATTATATTATAAGATTTAGAGAGAAAAAATATGAGACTGGTAAGAAAAAAAACAAATTTTGTTAATCCAAAAGAAAAAAGACCAGCAAGAAAAATCCCTAATTTTGAAATTAGATTAGAAGATCAAAGAAATGTTGCTGGAAGATTAAGATCTGCTCTTGAAAGTAATCCTAAAATGTCTGTTTTGGAGTTTTTACAAAAATCTAAATTTAAATCTGTAGACAATAAACAAGTAGTTGAATTAATAAGAAAACATTTTGGGGATCTTAGAATAAATGAACTAAAAACGAATCATCTAAACTATTTATTTGGAATGTATACTAAAGATCCAAAAGTCAGAGAAGAAATTATCAAAAGAATAAACACAGATCCTTCTAGAACAGAATACAGAATAGTAAGACAAAGAATTGATTTTGCAAATAAATATAAAGAAAATAAAAACTTTAAGAAAAAAATAAAATCAGCAATTAAGATCTTAGAAAGAACTAATACTGCAAATAAGTTTGGCAACTTTAAATTTAGGCAACTTTCCCAAAATGAACCAGCATTTAAATTTTTACAAAAAGAGTGCCCTGATCTTACTTTTAATGAAATAAAAGAAATAATTTCTGATTATCTAATAAAATAGAATAACTAAAAAAAGGTGTGCAGAAAAAGTTGAGATGAAGAAAAGAACTACCGAAGCGAACACTTCTCAACACAACAACAAAGACCTAGCTTAAAGCATACTAGTTAAAGAAAGATGCAAACCTCTCTAATCCCTTCTACACACCAATAATTTTAGATAACAAAACAAATATAAGGGTATGCTTTTTTAATTATGCCGAAAAAATAGCTGGTTTTTTAGAAAATTAACCATACACTATTTTTTTTGCAGTGTCTAACGCCAAATCTCTTTTTTTCTTATGATCTTCTAAAAACTTACAAACAAATTCAGAACAACTTTTTTTACATTCTCCACAAAGTATTTTACCAGATTTACAATCCTTATACCTTTTTTCTAAAAAATCATTATCTGGGTGGTGAAATTTAAACATCTCATAAACCTTACAAATTTCTGGGTTTCCACCTTTTTCTTTTTGCTCTTCAATGGTTACACAACCACCAGTAAATGCCTTATTTATTTTTTTCTTTGCAGAATCTAGAGAATCATTTAAAAAAATCGCAGTATCTGGATCTGAGGAGCTCATCTTTTCTCCCTCTTTTAGACCTGATTGATGTACAAAATAGAAAAAAGATGGAACTTCAATATCATAATTAACCCTTTTAGAAACATCTCTAGTTATTCTTGCATGAGGATCTTGATCTAACCCTATTCCAGTAATTTCTGGTGCTTTGCCATACATAAAAGGAAGCTGCATATGTAAAATATCAGATATTTGTAAAAAAACAGAAGACATTTTACCAAGATTTACATGCCCATAAATAGCTTCAAACATATTTTGTGTTATCTTTTTTGAGATCTCATATGAAAATTGATAATATTCTTTTTCTTTTTGTGATTGTACATATATATCTTCTGGATCTACTCCCAAAGCAATAATATCAGAAACATTTTTTACTGCTATTTCTTTTGCGGTTACCATATCTTTTACTTTAGAGTCATCTCTACTAACATATGCATCAATATCACAAATACAAAATTTGCTTGTTGCCCCTAATTGTTTAAAAAGTAAAAACAAATCCACATCAATCTTGTGCCCAAAATGGAGATCTCCTGATGAAGCTATTCCTGTTAGTTGTAAAAATTTTGATTTATTCTCAATTGCTTTTCTTATTTTATTAAAATCTCTTTGAGCAATTATTATTTTTCTAGAAAATAAATAATGGTCTGATAGATCATAATCATTAAATTTTTCTAAACCAAATTTCTTAAATACATGATCGTAATTATCTATTTTGTTACTTGCCCAAGCATCTATTACTATTTTTTCTTCTGACATAATAATATATTTATCATTACTCTTTTTATATCTTTTTTATATATTAAAAAATAGAAAAAAAAGCCAAAAGTTATTTTTGGCTTACTTATATACTAAAACTATTTGAATTTATATACAAAATAGTAAACAATAGCAGTAACAATACTAAACAAAATAGCACAAACAGTCCAAACAATTTTTAATCCAGTAGTTAATTTCTTGTTTTTTGCAAAAACATCGTATACTACCCATATTGCTGCAACTAAACCTAAAATACCTAAAATTAATTCTAACATTTTTTAACAACCCCCATTTTTGTTATAACTTACATATAACAATAAGATCTTAAACAATTTATAAGTGCTTTGTTTTTTAAAAAAAAGCTAAAATATTAATTAAAAAAAAGAAAAAAAAAATTTTCACAAAAGAAAAACTATTTGATTTCTATTAATTTTTGAGAACCTGTTATTTCTTTTTTAGGAATCTTTAATTTTAAAACACCATTTTTGTATTCAGCATCAATGTTTTCTGAATCTGTGTTCTTTGGAAGGGTAAAGGACCTATAATACCCAATATAGTTACTTGAATAACTATAATATCCTTTTTCCTTATCCTCTTTCTCATTTTCTTTTTTATGTTCTACTTTTATTTCTAGATTGTTATCTATAACATTTACTTTAATATCTTCCTTTTTAGATCCTGGAATCTCTAAAGACAAAGTATAGTTAGAATCATCTTCTTTTATATCACAAACAGGTTCTCTATAATTCTTTTTTGCTAAAACTTCATTAGATCTAGTATTGGTATCTAAGAGATATGGACTTTCTGTATATAAAAAATCATTAAACAAAGAATCCATATTTCTTTGCATTCTTTTTATTTCGTCCCAGATAGTATATTTTTTCATAAAACCACCTCATTTGAAATTTTATAAAAAAGACTACATATATATTAAAATACAAAAAAAATAAAAAGATTTTTTAGAAATTTTTTTAAAGTTTTCTTTTTTTACTAACTTTTTTAAACAAAAAAACCTTTTATCTCCAAAAAACAAAATCAGAATCAGAGTATTTAGAATATATTTTATTAGCATCTTCTTTTTCTAAAGTAGTTAGATCAGACTCAACAAAATTAACTTCAAAAGTTTTCATAAAACCATTAACAATAGAGGAAATTATCTCTTCTTTAAAAACAGATCTATACTCTAAAACACCAGTAACTAAATCTTTTGCAGAACTTACTTTTTTTTCTAAAAGTTTCTTATCATCTATTTTTAGATACTTAAACATTTTTTCAACTTCTGGTTTTAAAAGAATAGTACCATGATGAAGAATAACATTATTCACTCTTGTTTGTGCATTTCCTGAAACTTTTTTACCATTAAGAGTAATGTCATTTATTGGTTTAAATTTAAGATCTAAATTAAGATTTTTAAAACCCTCAATAATAGCACCACAGATTAAAGAATAAGATTCTTCTACATCTTTAGGGATCCTCTCTTCATCCTCTCTTATAATTAGACTATAATTGATCTCATATTCTGGAGATTTATAAACCGCTCCGCCACCAGTAAGTCGTCTAAAGATCTCTATATTATCTTTTTTACATTCCTCTAAATTAAGCTCTTTTTTTGCTTCTTGAAAATACCCAACAGTAACTGCAGGTCTACTCCACGAATAAAATCTTAAGGTTGGTAAAACCTCTTTTTTTCTAACAGCATTCATTATGGCTTCTTCTGTTGCCATTTTCATAAAAGAGTCTTCTCTCTTTTCTAAACCTAATAATCTCCAAGTGTTTTGGGATTCATTCATCTTCCAAAGCCTCTTTAACATAAGAGAGGTATATCAAAGAAGGACCACCACCCATAAGAACAGCAACCCAAGCAATCTCTAAAATCTCTTCTTTACTAAATCCTTTTTCTAAAGCTTTTTTTGTGTGAAATGCTATACACCCCTTACACTGAGACTTAATTGCAATACCTAAAGCCACTGCTTCTTTTATTTTTGAAGAGACTAGTCCATCTTTATCTATTTCTTGCATCAGATTACCAAATGCTAAATATTTTTCAGGAGAGTTTTTTCTTAAATAACCAAACAGTTCATCTATTTTTTTTAATTCTTTTGTATTACTCATATTTTTCCACCTTTTATTGTTTTATCTAACCAATCAATAAGATCTTCTGATCTAAATAAATTATCTATATCTTTACTATCCTCTATTTCTATTTTAGCAATCCAAGAATTATATGGTTCTTTATTTATAATACTAGGATCATTAAACAAACCTTCATTAACCTCAATAACTTGACCAGAAACTGGGGACGTTAAATGACCTGACCACTTTAAGGTTTCTAAAGAGACATATATTTCTCCTTTATTTATTTTTTTTATTTCTGGTAATTTTATAAAAACAAATTCTTTTAGTATTTTTGCTATTGGTTCAATAATTCCAATAGTTGCAATGTTATCTTTTACCTTTATCCAACTAGAGTCTTTATTATATAAAAGATCATCTGGTAAATCATATTCTTTATACTTCATCTGATTCCACCTTTTTTTCTTTAGAGATTTTTTTTAATAATAGAATAATTCCAGTCAAACAGAGTGCAACAACAATAGTCCCAATTGCTGCAAGAACATTGTTTAATAAGCCTGGAGCAAAAACTAACAAAGCACCTAAAGAAAACATCATCATCCCTGACATAAGTTTTAGTGCTTCTCCTTGTGATTGTGTTAATTTTTTTGCACCAAAGGTAAATGTAAATATTAGAACTATTGTAAGTAATGGTAGGATATAAACTATATTATAGAATAACAAATACAAATAATAACTTAATTTATTAAGCTCATTTAAAACTAAGATCTTTGTAAAAACCATAGGAAAACCAGCAGTACATAATAACTCATACATATTTGCTGCAATTGCTAAAGTTATTGTACCAAACAACATTGAAGGTAGGGACTCTGCTTTTAAAAGGCCCCTCATCCTTTCTATTAAATTATTTCTGTGTTTATCTGATACTGATAAAGAAATTCCTTTTTTAAAAGCAAAAAAATCTTTTATGTTTATTATTCCTATTACTAATGCAACTAAACCAGCAATAGTTGTAATTAAGGTTATACTTTTAGTTACCATAAAAAAGTTTAACCAAGCAGACATAAATAAAAAATATATTAACCCAGAGAAAAAAACAAAGGTCAGACCAATAATTAACATTCTTTTTTTACTTTTTGCATAAACCAAAATAGATAATAAAAACAATAACACAAAAAAAGCACAAGGATTAAAACCATCTAAAAAACCTAAGAGAATAGTTAATAAAGGCAGAGATACTACAGAAAGATCTATGTTTCCAATAATTGGAAGAGTAAATGGAGTTTTTAAAACCTCTGTATTATTTGGATCTTCTATTGGAGAGTCTGTTGGTAATTTAAGATTAGGGTTTTTTAATTGTCTAACCTCTTTTATTACATCTAAAATATCTTCTTTCATATATGAAGCATAACCAATAAAATGATTTTTACCAATAAACATAGTAGGCACACCCTCTATTGATATTCCATAATCTAAAGCCATTTCTTCAAAAAGTTTTTGATTTTCTTCACTATAATACACACCATAGATATTTAGATTTAAATCATATTCCTCCTCTATAGTACCCAAATACTCTTCTAATTGTGCACAATGTTGGCAGGTTTCTCCAACAAATAAGAAAACATCTACTTTATTTATGTCTTCTGCGAATAGAGAATTAAAGAAAACTCCACTTGTTATTATTAAAATAATTAAAATCCAAAAAATATTTTTGTTTATTTTATCCATAATTGATCATTTTTTATAGTTTAGAGAATATAATAAATTCTTGTTTATCAAAATAGTATTGTTATTTCCATTTCTTTTTTTAGCAACTATTTTCTTAGACATCAACTTTTCTATTAATCTGTGAGCTTTTATCTTTCCAAATTTTTTAGAGATCTCTAATTGTGGGATTTCCCCTCCTTTGGATTGTATAAGATCAAAAAGTTTTTTTTCATCATTATCTAAAATAGAATAAAGTAAATTAAAATTGCTTTTTATAATATCTTCTTTTTTGGTAAGCTTTAGGCTAAACAGATAATAAAATAAAGACACTAAAAAAATAATAGATAAAAATAGAAACACAAAAAAATAATTGTAAGAAATTACATTATTACAACTACAATTATGTATTTTGATCTTATTAAACAGAATAAGATTAATTAAGAAAATTAGACCAACTAATGAGCCCACACAGAATCCTAAATATAATTTATTTTTCATAAATATCTCTCTATAGAATAATATAAATAAGTAAAGAAAAGTTTATAAAAATAACTATAAACAAAAAAACAGAGTTACAAAAAAAAGAAACCTTCAAACTAACAAATATAAACCGGTTACAAAAAAAAGAAACCCTCTCTTAAGAATTACATTAAAATATTTTTGAAATTAATTGTTTATTAATTATAACTAGTTGAATTTTACCAAAAATATCTCTTAATTCAACAAATCCTATTTTTCCTAATAACCTTAAGGTATTTATCCAACCATTAACCTTTATTTCTTTATTTAAGTTATCTGCTGTTATTATTTCTTTTATAGTATAATTCACAAATATCACAATATATTTTTGGTTTGAAACAATTTAAATAACTTGCCAATTTTACTTGAACCAGGAACGGCAATAAAATAAAAACAAAAAAAAACTATTTTAATTAAAATTTACTTATTAGCTTTAATCTTATAAAAATCATGAGAAATACCATCAAACCATTCAAACATATCTCTTCTTAGTTTACACATTTCTTCAGTTTCTTTATTATAAAACACAATTCCTTCAGCAAAGATCTTATCTCCTGTTTTTCGTCTATAGTAAAGACTCCAAAGATCTTTAAAAATATTAGATACTTTTTCAAAAATTTCTTTTTCACACAGATCTTTATTTTCTATTTCATTTTCTAAAAATTTATTCCAAAACT
>Ga0265294_10007664_pt1 | contig 12751 bp, 10 predicted proteins | sample MunlanPumphouse3_FD_192504 | JGI IMG/M metagenome (GOLD analysis project Ga0265294, IMG submission 192504) | Groundwater microbial communities from a municipal landfill in Southern Ontario, Canada - Pumphouse #3 | ecosystem: Environmental > Aquatic > Deep subsurface > Groundwater | place... | reverse complement strand
TAAACTCTTTATCTGGGTTACTATATAACTGGTATTAATAGCAGTATTAGCTACTTTAAATTTTAACTTGTAAGAGTATGTAAAATAAACATTACCGTTAGTAGTTTGATTTATGGTACTTATTTCACCATAGATATCTCCTACTTGAGTAAACATACTACCATTATCTAATAAAGCTAATGTAGAGTATATATGACCAGAATACCCAACACTTGTTATAGGAGTACTACTAGGAGATGTATTAGATCCAGTTTGTATTATAGATAATGCTGTATTAGATTGTACAAGGAGTTTACCTGTAGAGCTTAGATTCCCATTAGCAAAATACTTCATAGGATCACTATGTAAAGTAGCTCTTATAGCTGCTGTATCTATTGTGTAAGATGATATCTTAGTAGGATCCATACCAGTAATTAGTTTCCAATGAGAATCAGCTACTCTTTTAGATTCTCCTGTATAATGTATATACAGTTCAAATTCATCATCTACATTAAAAGTATTATTTAATTTAGTAGTTATTTCATCTACTGTAGGAGCTGTGAATTGATACTTACTTGTATCTAGGTTTAGATATACATAATCTGCACCTTTATAGTCGGATTCTTCTAGAGTCTTATATTCTATACCTAATGCATTTATAAATCGTTTAAAAGGTACATCACTACGTAATGTGTTATCCCAGTATATAAGTTTTTTATCATATACCTCTATAGTATCAATAGTGATTTTAGGCCATACATTATCAAATCTATGATATAAGGTACTAGCTCTATTCCATACAAACCTAGAAGGTGCTAAGAAGTCTCTATATATAAAACTAATAATACACCTCCTATGGTGTATTAGTGTTTAGGTAAGTCATAGCTGTATTCCATTGAGTTACATATGAAGGGTCTGGAGCTACTTCAGCACTTAGTAATTGACCTATCATTTGAGATGAAGCATTTACAGCATGATTACGTTTACTATCCTCAAAGCTTTTAACCTGTCTTTTAGCAAAGTCTTCCTGTGCTTTAGTATATCCTGCGTCATTACCTGCTGTACCTTTTTCTACACCATCTAATGTGGTAGCTATATCTACAATACCAGACTTTCTATAAGCATCAGCCAGTGTGCTATATTTCTGAGCATCTACTGCTTTCATTTGAACATAGTCAGTACCTTCATCATAAAGAGCTGTAGGTGTACATCCATCTGTACCATATGTAGATACTCTACCATTCTTTCTGATACTAGTAGCTAGTGTAGCTGTTATGTTAGCACATTGAAGATCTATATCTTTTTGTATCTTACATATTTCATACTTAGTTTTTTCAATATTAGCAAGTGTTAGATCTGCTTGAGCTTTCATAGCAGCTAGACTATAAGCCATTTCTTTTTCTTGTGCTTCCCATTGCATAGCACCAGTGATTACTTGTTGTGTAGTTGTCACAGCTAATTGACTTATAAACTGACTAGCAAACTGAGCATACTCAGCTTCACTTAAATGCCTTCCATCAAGTAATTCTTTAAATGTGTCTTTAGCTCTCATATAGACACTATTTATACCTAGAACTTCATCTGTTAGTGTTTTAATCTTAGCTACTACATCTAATGTACCATCAACTAAAGTTACATTAGGTAATACTGTATTACATGTTGCCATTTATTTCTCCTATTATTTTATTATATTATATCATATTTATTATTTGTACTATATTCTGCCTGCTGTAGTTAGTGTATAATTAGCTTCAGCTACATAAAAATTTACGCCACTAGCAGGTGAAATATACATATTAATTACCATATTAACTGTATCTACCATTATATATACTCTATTTTCATCATCATCATCATAAGGTGATATGTACTCTGCAAACCTATAATATATCGTAGTTGCTGTTAAGGGAACAGGAATTGAAAAATTAATAGTTGCTGGAGTAGAACTTATACTCTGTATTGTTAAGAATAAATCAGTTGCATTACTAGGAATATCAAATAATTTCCATGTTTTAGCTGTAGTAGGTCCACAACCCAAATCACCATAATTTTTATGTAAAGTTTGTTTGTCATATATTTTATATGTCATCATTGTAGCTGCTGTGTCAAATACTTTTACACTGCCATTATATATTTCAATACCATTAGCTGTATTTTTGATTTCAACTGATCCTGAAGCACCAGAAGAATTTAATAACTGTCTTGTAATACCTCCAATATCTGTAAAAGTATAATCTACATTATTAATAGTTGTATTGGATACATATGATTTACTTAGCATATTATCCAAGCCAATAGATATAGTAGAATTATTTATAAGTATACTTCTATCTGTTGTAGAAAATGGTGGAGTTATATTACCTAACACATCAATATTATACACTATTAATTGTACGGATACAGGAGTTGTAATATCAGCGTAGGATATACCAACTTTACCAAAACGCACATATTTAGCAGTTGAAAATGGTTGATTATGTGATGTAGTTTTAGCAGCATCATACCATTGAAATATACCATTAGCTTTATTATAGTTACTAACTCTAGTTACTACATTACCATCAGCAACTATGTCATAGGTCATTATATTAGTACTATTAAGTAAATAATTAATAGCATCTACACTAAACTCAATATCATACCTCTTTGTATAACTACCACGAAAATAAGAGTTTATATATGTAATAGAAACTGCTTGAAAAATTTTAGCAGTCATTATCGGTAATTTACTATGAAATAATGTATTTGTAAGTATTGTAGTAGATTTTAAATCAATTAAACTTGTATTACCTTTTGTAATGTGTAGTATATTATCACCAACAATATCTTTACCTATAAATAAACTCATACTATATGAATCTCCCCATTATTGAGATCTATTTTCATTTTATAAGTTGTACCATCCCATGTATTATCATATAGTACTCCAGCTGTTACTGTGCCAATATTAGCTGTTATTGCCGATAAATTTGCTACATCCAATTTATCCGCTGTTATACTATTAGCTGCTATCTGCGTAGCTGTTACACTTCCTGTAGTAATCTTTCCTCCATTTATAGTAGTAGTACCTGCATTAACAGCTGTAGCTGGGTTATATGCTATAGCAACAAAAGAAGTACCATTATATCTATATTGTTTATAGTTACCATCACTATCTACCCATATATCTCCTACAGATAAATTAGTAGTTGGTGCTGTAGTTTGTAAGTATGTTTTTATTCCAGCACCCACAGGATTCCATGTAGTACCATCATAAGAATACATTTTATTATTATCATCAGTATCTATCCAAGTATCACCTGCTATCATACCTGTAGAGGGTTGAGTAGTTTGTACCCATGTTTTATTTATAGTAGGAGTATCTGTGATGTTAGTAAAACTAACTTTACCATTAAACTCTACAACATGATCTACTGTATTAACAGTAAAAGGTACATAATTTTCAGTACCATTAGCTACTTTAAATATATCAGCATTAATTTTAAATTCACTTCTGGTATTTATTCCACTAGCTGTGCCACCATCACCATATTCCCAACCAGTAATACCACCACTGACAGGATCATATAATAGGCTACTAGCATAACCTGCCCAAGCTACATCTGAGAATAATTTACGAGTTTCATTAGCTACAGTTACCCAACTTCCACTAGTATATCTTTTAACTACTCTACCATATTCTGTTTTAGTAGTACCATACGTAGTTCCTGTACTAGCAGTATACCATTGGTCAGTTACAGTCCATAAGTCACCTTCTCCCTGAGCTGTAGGATGGGAAGCTAATACAGCACTAAAAGCCCTTACAGTTCTGTTTGCTGCTGTATCATCTGTGTATTTAGTAGGTTTAACCCAACTACTACCGTTCCAAGTATAAATCTCTTCATCATCATACCCAACAGTACCAACAGCAGTAATCCACATATCATTCAGATTAGGTAAACTAGGTACTGATGTTCCTGTATATATAGTTTTTTTAGTATCTATTTCATCATATACTATATCAGGAACATCGGTTAATACCCATTTATAAGTACTTCCAACTAATTGGTATATATACTCATTATTATTAGAAGGTACTTTCCATAAATCTCCTACCCACACAGCGTAAGCAGAATTTGTACCTTCTGGATGGGGCATAGTTTCTCGATAGTAAGATTCTGCTTTACCATCTACTTGGTTTTGTATATCTGTAACAAAACTACTATAAGTAGTAGTTCTCCAAGTATTTAAATCATTCTGTACAGCATTTATAGCTGCTGTATATCTTGTAGATAGTACCCAATCAGTTCCATCAATACCTTCTAAAGTACCTGTAACATATGCGTATATCTCACCCTTAACAAAACTACCCGTATTAGCAGAAACTACCCATAAATCACCATCTGTAATTGCTGTAATATATCCATTAGAGCCTATAATATTAGTAGGTACAGTTGCTTGAAAGAAAACTATTCTTTTACCATCAGCTGTATCTTGTGCCTTAGCTGCTGCTGTTAAAACTGATGTTACATCAGTGTCTGTAATTAATACCCATCCATATATAAATCCTTGATCTGGATCATCTTCTAAGTCTTCATATGTCCATCTATAAGCATAACCAGTAACTAAGTTATATGCTAAATCCCCTAGATGATTATTACGTTCTTCATTTGTAGTCCATTGTCCTGCAGGATAATTTTTTACATCAGGTGCTAAATTTGTAACCGCTCTCCATCTACCTGCTGATGGATATGTCTCTAAATTTAAATCTATATTTTGTGTATCTATTTCTGATAAAAATACATACATAGTATCTACGTGCCATACTAAATCACATCTAACTAGATTTACTCCTGTTTGTGTACTTTGATAGGTAGCATCTGTACTAACATATTCTGTATCATATGTATGAAACCACGATGTAATATTACCATCTATCTGAGATTGTAAGTCTGTAAGTTCACTATTAACAGTAGCAGCAAACGTAGTAAGTTCAGAATTAGTATCATCTACAGTGTTTTTAATAGCTGCTTCAGAGGTTATCTGCCATCCATCGTTATTAGGTCCTACAGTTCCACCTAAGTATTGGTACCATTGGTTATTTTCATATTTAAATTGTCCTAATAGCGGAGTACTAGTACCATCCCATTCACTATATGCTCCAGCAGTCACTTTTCTAGTATCTTCTAATCGTACTGATAAATCATTGTATGTGGAATTTAATGTAGATATATTCATAGCATTAGTTGATATATCACTAGCATAAGTACTTATTTGATTGTTAAACCAAGAACCAGCAGATCCATCATTAAAGTATGTAGCTACTGTACTTAAGGCTATAGCAGAAGCACTAGTAGCATCTACTTTAGTTATATCTAAATTAGCTATAGCAGCAGTATGTGAACCTGTAGTGGTAACAAGACTTTGTATACTAGCATTTATAGTTACATCTTCATTTTGTAAGTTAAGTATTTGCTGATCATATCCAGCAGGCAATGTTTCCAGATAAGATATAACAGAATCTAGATTAGTTATAGTTGCATCTGTAGCTATAATATCACTTATTAGTTGTCTATACCATTCTGGTACTGTACTATTTGTATATCTTCTTACATAAATATCATCACCAACTAAGGTATACCTACGTATCTCAGCTTCAGCAACTATAGGTGAGAATACTTCTAATTTCATATTAACCTACTACTACGTATACATCTTCTATAAGAGCAGTCATTTCACCTTGAGCTAGTGTATCCCCATGTACAACTAATCTTAGATTAGGTCTAGGTATAAAATAGTCTTCTGCATTAGCTTTCTTAGATGGCAGAGTAGCACTTTCAATAGCTGTTATTACTCCAGATATCTCTCCATTTAAAGCATCAGAAATAGTCATAGATTTATCAGTTATGTATTTAGTACCATACTTCTTATCAACTAAACTAAATGTGAATGTATCAGTTATATCAAGTACAAGAGGTACAGTAGCTCCATCTTCTTTTATTGTAATGAAGAATTCTAAAGCTTTACCTTTAATTATTATAAAATCAGTTACAGTTGCCATATTACCTCCATTAGTGTATATTACTATACCCCATAGGGTATAGTATATAAACTACATAGTTTGTATTCCATCTCTCATAATCTGAGCTTGTTTAAGCTCTTGTATTTCTTTAATAGTTAGATCTGGAAGATTCTGTATAGAATATTTATTTATCTCTTTACGTACTGTTATAGGTCTACCTTTAGAATCTTTACCTTTTACACTTATAAAACACTTTTGACTTTTAAGAAGATCATAATAAGCCTGTGGAATATGCCATTCTACATTTAGAGGTACAGTTATTTTAGGCAGTGTAAGGATACTATTACTTATACTCAAGAATGGAGTAGTATCCCAATCTTTCATACCAGGATCCATACAACTAACAATTACTCTACGTAGTTTCATAAGTGACTTACGTTGAGCTGCTGTAGCTTCAGATATAATCTCTTCTTCTGTTTTCTCTTTCTTAGGTTTAACTGTAATCTCTTCTTTAGCTGGTTTCATCTTAGCTTCTATCATCTCAATAAGTTTAGCATCAGGTGTATTTGTCTTATACGCAATTCCTAGTAAGTCAGCTTTTTCTTTTAGTAACTCTCTAGGAGTTGGTATTTTAGTTTCTTCCATTATGTTTCCTTTATTATCTTTTTATTATAGTGTGGATGATACCACACTTTTGATTAGATCTCCAAGAGGAGATCACCTATTAGCCTTTAGCAAGGGTTAAAATCTTTGCGATCCATTCAGGTCTAAGGATTAGTGTACCTTGCCAGAATTGAATTGAACTATAACCTATTTTTTCATACGGATCATCTGGGTTAGCAAATGTACCAGGTTTACGTACAATTATTTGAAACTTATCAGATGAACCACCACTTACTTGGAATCTAATATGAGCAAATGAGCCAGAACCTACAACCAACATTGGGTATACATTATAGTTAGTACCATCATTTAGGTAAGTTAGATCAGCACCAACAGTTTCACCAGAACCTATGTAACCCATCATTTCTGGAACTACTACAATTCTAAATCCAGCTACAGAACCAATCTCACCATGTAATGCATTGATATACTTACCAGAAACATTTGTTTGACCATACTTCTCAATAGGAATAAATGCTTTAACATTATGGTAGTCAGTCATACGCATAATAGTAGGGATTAATTCACTACCTACAAACATATATCTAGCTGCTGGGATATTAAGTACATCAGTATCTTTAGATCCTGTGATAGCTTTAGTATCTTTAGAACATCTGTTATCATCTAATGTAACACCAAGTTTAACTAGGTCGTCATAAGTAACAACAGAGTTAAGAGCAGCAGTAGAATTATAACCAGTAGTTGCCATAGATACAGCATCACCAGTGTACCTAATAACACCAGCAGCAGATAGTAGATCCATTTGGATAATATCTTCAGTTATTTCTCTAGCACCTCTAACAGATTCTCTGTTAATATGTGTGTAAAGATCCATATCAGTATCAAAATCCATAGAGTCTTTAGACCATTCATAGAAGAAACCAAAGTTAGTTATCTCACCTTCAATCTCTAAACGTTTAAATCCAACTCTGTTAACTCTTCCACCAGATTCAGTAAGTGTAGGTAATTTACCAGTAATATACCCAGGATTCTTACTAGAACCATATAGATTACCTGAACCAGCTACAGCAGTACCAGCAGTTGCAGTACCTTTATTAGATACAGTAGAAGATGCTCCATTAAAGTAAGCAGCTACAGCTTCAGCATATGTGTCATATAGAACATCACTAGTATCTACACCAAAATCATTTGTAAAGATAACCATTGCCTTAGCTTGAGCATCTGCAAGAGCAGCAGCAGCATCAGCACCATTACCAACTACATAAATATTCATACCTTCTGCCGGTACGATAGTAATTGTTACTTCATTAGCAGTTGATAATCCAGCTGCATCTAAACCTTGATCATTAATATTACGATCATCCAATAGTGGTAGATAGTGATATTTTTTTAGTTTTTGACCATAATGCTTAGATAGAGTTTCTGAATCACCTAATTGTGCAAAGTACTCCGTCTTAGCTGTTTCAATAATAGCTTTACGTTTATATTCGTAAGTATTAAACTGTGTTCCTATTGAACTATTTGTTCCATTTCCATAAACCATTCCCATGTTAATTCTCCCTTATTTATATGAATTTAGCACCAGAATCTAACAACTTCATAAATTCTTCATCACTCAACTTAGTTGGGTCATATTTCTTTACAGCAGTAGATGTCTTCTTAGTACTTATTCCTGCTTTTTTCTTTTGTTCATTCACAGCAGGATCTTGAACTTTCTGTACAGGAGTTTTAGGTGTAACTTCTGGTTTAGTGCTGATATTAGCCTGATCCATAGCTGTAGCAATTTCTTGATACATAGCTAAATCACTCATACCATTAGTTCTACCTAACATCTTTCTTTGCTCAATAATACCTTGTATAGTATCAAATCTACCCATTTGAATTTCTTCATTAAGTCCTTTGATAAGGTTAGGATTATCTAACATAGCTTGTTTAGATGCTTCATCCCATACTTCAGTCACCACTTTAGATGTTAAAGCAAATTCAGGTGTATCTTTTATTGTACTTATAACCTCATCAAAAGCTACCTCAGTTTGTGACACTATATAGTTTTTAGGAGTATAGCTTACAGGTGCTTCAGGATCAATATCCAAAGGATCTATTCCAGCATCTTTTAATGCTTTCTTAATTACCTCTGGGTTTCTATTACGAAACTCTAACATCTCATTTAGCTCATCATCTGTAACACCTGCTTTCTCTAGTGTCTTGATTCTACCTAGATGAGGTTTTAATGCTGTAGTCTTTAAAGCATAGTTACTTGCCATAGCTAGTGCTGTCTTAAAGTCTTCAGGATTTTTAAGTCCTGGCATTACCCTACCATTTGCTTTATAGTCAGATGTAACTTGCTCGTAGAATGTTTTATAATCAACTACATTGGTTTCCTCAGCACTATCCCTAGCCTGTTCTGTGTCTTCAGCAGTTTCTTCATTCTCTTCAGTTTCTTGAGATTCTTCTTCTTCAGCATCCTCTTCAGATACACTAGTTTCTTGCCCGTCAGCTTCTGTGTCAGTGTCTTCAGATTCCTCTTCTGTGTTAGTGTCCTCATTGACATTAGATTCTTCTTCTACGTTAGTATCATCTTCTTTATTATCAGCAGGAGAAAAACTCTCCATATGCCTTTCAAACTCTTCATCAGTCATTGCATTTATATCTTGCATTGGTTACTCCTGATCTTCTGATTGTGCTATATAAGCTTCATTATCACGTAATGTTTGACTAGCTTCATGATATGCATTAGATACTGCAAATGTATAACCTATAAAAGTATTTATACCTTTAAGATTTTCCATTAGCTTATCTACATCATATTGACCTGTATTACGTGCAATAGCTTTACCTAGATTACTTGCATATTCATTTAAATATCCTTCAGTAAATACTAACTTATAGTCATCTGAATCTAGAAGTCTTTTCAGAGCTTCACCTTTTTCAACAGCTATTAATGCTTCTTTATTCGAGATTTCGATTTGTTCGAGTTCCTCTTGACTTATCATACAATTTCCTTTGTGTCCTCTTACGAGATTTCTTATTTAGAGCTTTTATAGACATCACTTTTTAGTCTATGTAATATTATCTAATTATATATTAATTGTCAATTATAATTTATATTATATCCTATTAGTTCCATTTTCTAGCATTATCTGCAAATGTAGATCTTTTCCTAACAGCAGAGCTTTTAGATTTCTTACCTTTAGCTATGCACTCATTTGTTACACTATCATAACCTAATCCTTTACAGTAACTAGTAAATTTACCTTTATTCTTTTCTTTTATATGTATACCTAAACCTTTATCCATTACTTACTCCTTGTTGTGGATTAGTAGTAGGTTTAGGGGAAGTAGCAGTAGCTTTCATAGCTATCTCATCTAATTTACTTAGTCTTTGCATATTTTGTTTCTCTAAATCTCTTTGATGAGATATACCAGAATCTTCTCCTATGAACTTCTGATCATTAAGATCTCTTTCACTAGAAACTTTACCTGCTTTAGCAAGTTCACTTTCTATTTTAGCTTGTTTAAGTTGGATATCAACCTCATTCTCACCAGCTTTAGCAGATTCATTTCTTACTTGTGCTTCTAACATAGCTATTTGTAATTCTTGCATTTTTTGTTGCATAGGATCAACTTGTGGTTGGAACTCTTCTATACGTTTAGCTAACTCAGGCATTTTACGTAATCTAGCTATTTCAGCTCTAATCATTCTTACTTCACCTGGATCACTAGACTGTGCAGTAGTTTGTAACATAAATGCTAATTCTTGTGCTTTCTGATTATCACTTTCAGCTGTACTTATACTTAGATTTAAATCATAATCACCATTAAGATCATCTCTTTTAATAGTTCTAAATTCTTTATTAGTTATTCTGATTACTTCTTCATCATCTAACCATACAGCATTCATAGCTATAGTTTTTCTACCTATCTTTTCTATTCCTTTACTTAGTCTTCTTAATATACCAAGTTCTCTCTTACTAGCACTATCTAAAGCTCCTCTAATACCAGCAGCTACATTACCTAAGGATTGACTACCTATGCCAGAGTTATAAGCTTTCACACCAGTAAGACTTTCTGCTTCCATATTAAGCATCTGTATCATATTTATAGCACTAGCAGGTATCTCAGGATAACTTTGCATATGGATAGATGTTCTAGGATCAAATCCTTGATTATAGAAAAAGTGATCACCATTGTCAAACTTCTTCTGATTAGTTACATCTAAGAATCCTTTAGACATAGCTATTTGACCATTAGCACTTCTACCCATGATATCTATCATACCTCTACTAATAGCTCCCATTACATCTTGTTTATCTTCAAGTAAAGCACCATCTGGTTCACCATATATACTTTTACGTACAGGAAGATATTGTACAGCTACAAAAGGTAATTTCTTATCAGGGTAAGGTAATTCTTCTAACTTGATCATTACATCACTATTAGTTATCCAAACAGCTTTAATAGGTTTAGTGATACCAGTATCATCTATATCCCAATATCCGTAGTATTCATATGCAGTTAGTTTCTTTCTAGCTTTATCTTTAAATTCAAATCCATGAGGTTCTTTTTGACTAGCTAAGAACTCATCATCACCAGCATTAGGATCTAATTGATCTTTCTTACCAAATACCTTATCTAAGTTACTGTATGAACCATCTCTTTTTAAGTCACTCATGCTAGTATCAAATGGCATTATAATAAACTGTGCTTTATCTAAGTTACCTTCACAGGTAGGATCTATAACTACTCTATCATATTCACATACTCTATAAGTAGGATTATTTTTTATAGCTACCATTCTTTTCTCTAGTTTAGTACCCATAACCATAGGTTCACCAGATTGTAATTGAACCATAGCTTGTTCTTCAGTAATATTACCTCTTTGAACTTCTGTTAGTAAATACATTTGCATCTGTTCTGGAGTAGCTATTACATCAACTTCTACTTCTCTCTCTTCTTCTTCATACTCCCAACCTATCTGTACTATTACAGTACCTTCATCTACAGCTGTTCTTACATACTCATTTATAAAGTCTACTTTATCTATTTTAGTATTCCACTGGTAGTTGAGTACTATTTGGTTATCTTCAGCACCTTCTACATCTTCATATGTTCTAGGAGATACTTCAAATATATCTTTGGCACTAAGAAAAGGTTCTTCTAATGCAGAATATCTCCATTCAGCTTGTGTACGTATTAACTTAGGTTGTATTCTACTCCTACCTTTAGGAGGATTTATCTTTAGTTTAGCTGCTAAGTTCTCTAACCATTTTTCTACTTTAGTTACATGATCACTATGACTAGGTTCAGCAGATGTGAGATCATTCTCTAAGTCAGCAACAGTAGGAGGATTCTTCCAGTTTGTTAAAGTACTTTCTTTAGTTGTATCATATTCTAGTTCATCTTCTGCCATATCTCACCTTAATATTATAATTATAGAAGTATATCATATTAATACTTATTAATTCGCTGTGGAGCATATGCTAATCCTATATAAGGATTAACCTCATTTAGTATTGCTTCAGGTGTATCTGCTCCAGAGTATTGATTACCTATTGTATTCATAGCTAGTACTTTTTTATTATTTCTAACTATAGGAGTAATACCTAGTCCTTTTGAGAGTATTGAAGGATCATAACTTACACCTGTATTAGGAACAACATTAGGTTGTGTGTTGACAGCTATAGTAGGTCTTTGTTGTACTGGAGGAAGTACAGGTAACATTTCAGGTACTTTTGCTGATCCAGCTAATAACATATCTTTATTTATAGTTGGTTTGTTCTTAGCGTATTCCCATGAGCTATCAGAGTATACATTATCTTTCATACTAGGATATGTTTTACTACCTAATATCCTACCTACATCAGCCCAACTCTTTTTAGGTTGGCTATACTTAGATGATGGTAATGAAGCCCATGTACCACCAAGCTTATTTATAGCATCACCAAACCTACCTTGTACTACATCACCTAATGCACCATTTCTATCCATCAACGCTATAGCTATTCTATCCTGATTTCTAGGAGACATATCTGTAATACCTAATTTAGGTGCTATATCATTAAATGTCTGATTAGTTATTTGGTATCTACCAAAAGCAGTACTTGGTCCTTCTTTAGTTCTCAGTCCAATTACATTAGGATGTTTACT
>Ga0265294_10007663_pt1 | contig 12752 bp, 17 predicted proteins | sample MunlanPumphouse3_FD_192504 | JGI IMG/M metagenome (GOLD analysis project Ga0265294, IMG submission 192504) | Groundwater microbial communities from a municipal landfill in Southern Ontario, Canada - Pumphouse #3 | ecosystem: Environmental > Aquatic > Deep subsurface > Groundwater | place... | reverse complement strand
GTGCTATTAGTGGCGGCAGGCTGAAAACCATTCAACCGACCGGAAAAAGAATCTATATAAAGAGAGAAGACCTGCTTGAATGGATGAATCATGGGGAGGTAAAAGATGAATGAAACGTGGCTAAAACTAATCCCTTGGAATGGTACATTTGAAGAAGCCATTCAAGAAGCTGCACTTAAGATACTTCAAGCGGCCATAAAAGCAGAAATTTCAGAGGCGGACTCAATTGCAAAGGAATCAGAAATTCTCACGATTAAGGAGGCTTCTGAAATATCGGGGCTTGCAGAGATAACGCTCCGCAAGGCTGGCAGGACTGGCAGACTCAAGATACAGGGTGGCAATGGTGCCCCGCGCCGCATTCTCAGAAAAGACCTTTATGAATTTTTGGGAATGAGCGAAAAACAGGTGGAGGGTAATAATGAATAACAAAACCCAAGCAAACTTCAAGCAAACCTCAAGCAAACCTCAAGCAGATGCTCAAGCAACATTTCAAGCTTGCTTGAACTCTGGTGATGAAAAAGAACGCAGGCCAGCTTTTCTGTTTTATTATAAGGATTGGCTTTCGGACTCTGGCGTGAACAAATTATCGCGCGCCGAAAAGGGGTTTTATATCGACCTTTTATGCTACCTTTTCCAAGAGGAAGGTTATCTGTACACCCCTGAAAAACTGGAGGATGGAGATATACTGGAGATGATGAATGTATCCAAACAAGAGGGAGAAAAGGTTATCAATAAACTATTGAGAGTTAAATGCTTATATAGGAACGAGCAAGGCTATATTTACAATAAAAGGATGGTGAGAGAGATTGAAATTTATAAAGCAAAACAGGAAGCTGGCCGCAAAGGAGGAAGGCAAGCAAGAGCCAACGAAAGGGCAAGCAAAGCTTCAAGCAAAACTCAAGCAAAACTCAAGCAAGCTTCAAGCAAAACCCAAGCAGGCAGTGAAGCAGACGCTCAAGCAAAATCCAACATTGCAGTTGCAGTTGCAGTTGCAGATATTAAGAACTCTCTCTCTACCGCGCGTGCGCGCGAAAAGGGAGAAAATCCAGAAACTGGATTGCCGGATTATCACATCGAACCACCGCCGGGGATGCCCAAAAGCCTTGAGGAGGCAATCACGATGGCTGAGATGGCAGGAGTCCCTGCAAGCTTCACCACGGACTTTGCATACCCGAAGCTTCTTGCTTGCGGGTATCGGGATGGGAATAACCCCATACGCAACTTTGGGCAATGGACAAAGGTGTATCACTCGAACTGGCAGAATCTTGAGAAGCGCAGGGATGCAGAGAAAGCTGAGCGAGCCAAGCCGCAGGCGATAAAATCGAGAGGGCACCTCTTTGACGAGACGCCAACAAAAGAATTCAAATTTTAACCAAAGGTAAAAATGAATACTACAAAAAGTTTAGAAGAGATTATGGCCAGCGTGGCTCGGCAGATTAAACCGCAGCTTGTGAGTGATGCGGAAAAAGAAACCCTTGAAGCTGAGCGTCGCAAAGAAGAGCGGAAAGACTGGGCTGCCCAAGAGTACAAAAAACTGGAAGCTCCCTTGCGGCTCCGAAGACAATCGGACAACCTGCGCCATGACGGCGATTGGGGCTCTGCTCTGGGTGCGCTCAAGCAAAAACTTGGAAAGGGAGGAGTCTTTGTTTTGCGGGGGCCGAGCGGCACGGGCAAGAGTCAAATGGCGCATGAGCTTTGCAAGTTTGCAATTTTAGACAAGGGTATGACAGCCAGATTTACCTCTTTTGCCACAATCCAGCTTTTACTCAAAAGCTCTTTTCGTGACAGGTCGGATACAAGCGAGTTTGATATTATCAAAGGTCTTTTAAAGCCAGAACTCCTTGTGATAGATGAGTTTGACTGGTGTCCGCTGGGAGATAAAACCGTGACTGAAAACTACTGGCAGAACATTGCTTACTACATCATAAACGAGCGATGGGGTGATGCGAAAGACACAATCCTCACGTCAAATAAAACGGCGCAAGAGTTTGATAGAGAAACACTTGCAACAGTGAAAACAAGAATCAGCCAGACTGGTGGGGTTATTACAACCGAGGGATGGACAAACTGGAGGCTGAAATGAGAGACAATCTTTACACAATTGGTTATCAGGGCAGAACGCTTGCGCAGCTCATTCAAACGCTGCATGAAAACGCTATTACCCTGCTCTGCGACGTGCGCAAGAACGCTATATCCCGCAAGCCTGGGTTTTCTAAGGCGGTGTTACAGAGTGCCTTAGAAGCGGCTGGCATCCGGTATGTTCACCTTCCCGAACTGGGAACTGACTCAAAAGACAGACCACCCGCAGGTGATAACAGCTATTTAACCATTGCTTTTTTCACGAAATACATGTTGCAATTAAGAGAAGAACCAAAAAAACAGGAAGCCTTGCAACATATTAAGGTTTTAATGTATCGCAACCGAGTGGCCTTAATGTGTTTTGAGAAGAATGTTGAAGAGTGCCACCGCAAGATTATTTTTAACGAAATTTTAGGAACAGGAAAGGAAGAACGACATTTATGAACAATGAAATTGAGCGGCTAAAAGCCGAAAACAAACAACTCAAATCAATAGCTAAAAGCTTTTATGGAATAATTAAAGATTATTTTACTGAGCTAAGCGGTTATGATGTAACTACTGGCCCTTTGAGTGTCATGATTGGTTATTTCGATAAGTTTTTTGCCGAAGAAGAGCCAACGCAAAAGAAGGAAGAGCCAACGGAAAAAAAGGAGAAGAATAATGACTAAGCATATACATTTTATCAAAAACGATATTGCCCAGAAAGCCTTGAAGCTTTACGAGCAGGGTGAGCGCATCGGTCTTGTGGAAGACTCTGGCGATGGGAGCTTTTGCATAACCCCCTCCAAATCAGAGCAATGTTTACTTAAATTGATTAAAAAATACAAGACAAGCAGCAATTGTGCTCTGGCAACGCTTGAGAATTGTGGTGGACAAGACTTTGGCTTTGAGATAATAAGATGAAACCACACCACAACCCAAGACTCGCCCAATTCGGGCCACAGCATAGCCAAGGCGGCGTTTTAAATGGCGGGGAGTATAACCGCAGCCGGAGGGCAATCAAAACGCCCCAGAATCAAAATATGAAAGAAGTTTTACTAGCAGGAAACAAATGAAAATGATTTTAGCGATAATGCTTGTTGGTGTTTTAATGCTCCTAGCTCTCACCGTGGGGGTATGGGTGATAGCTGTAATGTGGTTTTTAATCAAAGAACTCACTGGCATTGAAGACCTTAGAGAGCTTATGGACATTTTTACCAATAAATAAAATGGAATTTGATTTTGAACAAATGCAACCGGACTTCGCGGGCGATAACTTTTTTGAGAGTGTGCGCACTGTCTCGCTCAAAGAAATTAGCCCAACACCAATCGTGCATCGTGACAAGGTGCGTGATACCGAGCGCCGAAAACTTAAATTGCTTTCTCGCCGTCACACAGCTCATGATTTTGTGGGGGAGATTACACCTGGTTTTTATATCACTGGGTTTACCATGGGTCAGTTTTCATTGATTGATGTTGTGGCTGCTGTAGTCAAACAGCTAGGACCACTCCATGTTGTTATGAGTACTTGGACGGTTGCGCGCGCTGATTGTACTGAGCTTTTAGACATGCTTAATGACGGTTCATTCAAAAGTTTTCGTCTTTTAATCGACACTACGTTTCAAAAACGGCAGCCAGCTATCACTGATACAATCCGCAAGCAGTTTGGAGCTAGTTCAATCACTGTGACACGCAATCACGCTAAACTCTTGCTTTTGTCAAACGCTCAATATAAAATCTACGGGGAAACGAGCATGAATCTCAATTTTAATCCACGGATGGAGACAGTCTCGCTGAGAGATGATCCAGAGCTTTTTGATTTTTTTCAGGGAGCGATTAATCAAATTTTTAAACATCATGGAGACCAAGAAGGTGAGGACTACCGCAGAGCACTCAGACAGTTTAGCGATTTCAAATTCACAGAGCGTGGCTGATGCGTTTTATTACCAGTCAGTCATAAGTGGCATTCCGGAGATTGACGTGCTCAAAGAGTACGCCAAACGATATCCAGAGTGTGACAGCCTCGCATCTATTAGCAAAGCTAATGATGCCTTTATAATGATAGCTAATCAATCGCCGGATGTTGTCGCTGGGAAGACAATCGCGCGGCTAGCTTATCAAGCTGGCAGAGCTCAACAGATGGGCGATATCGGCTCTTCAATCGCTGCCGTGAGTAAAATTTATGAGGTGCATAAAAAGTATGCAGACGCCCGGTCTCCACAAATTGACGGGGTTCGTGTTGAGGGATTGTACTGGCCATAAAAACGTACAGGATGAGTTGTAAGCTGCTATCATGGGGCAAGTTAAGAAAGAAGGGGAGGCCCCCTATGGGAACCCTCTATTTGTTTCGGGGCTCTCTTCAGGTACCCGCGATTTCAGACTGCCCCCATGTTTCATTTTTTTTTCAGGGCCGATTCTTTAGAGATGCCTTGAGCTGAGCTGTAGGACACCTCACGATTAGCAGAGCTAATGAGCAAAAAGAAGATAAGTAAATCTAATAAGCTTGCAGCGCAAAAGAAAGTTGTTGAAGAGGCCAGTCAACTTTTGATTCGGTTGCTGGCTGCTGGCTTGGGAAACGAAACTGCAAAAAGAAAGTTGTTGGAAGCTTTTCCGACGGTGGACTTTGAACGTTGCCTTTTAGAAACTTATTGTCACTTTATCGGTCAGGCAGAAATGCAGCGCGCAATTATCGCTGGGCAGAGCATGGCGATGTTACATGCCGCGTTTCAGTTAGCTGCTCAAAAAAACAATCCAAGCGCAATGATCTCGGCTGCTAAAGGTCGCGAGGAAGTCCATCGGAAATATCATGAAGAAAAATCAAGAGGTGCCATCGACCCAATCGAATCGCCGCCGTGGGTCGCCGCCGAAGAAAAATAATTTAAAAAAAAAACCGGAGAAAGTTAAAGGAGCTTTCCCCTCGATTCCAGGGGAAATCACTACCGACGACCTTTTATGGTTTTGGCCAGTGAATCGTCGCACCATAGGAAAATGGATTGAACGTGGTGTGATACATCGTGTTGGCTATCACTTTCCAGCGGCTGAGACACTCCGAAGAATTATCGCTGAGTACATGGATCGGTTTGGGCGCCGGTCACGGAAAGATGAAATTCAGGTTGCTCATCTTGAATTTGACCTGGCGGTAAAGAAACAAGATTATCTACTCAAGAGTGATGTTGAGATTGCGATTGCCAAAGTGTTTTCCATGTTTTCGGAAAACCTAAATGAGTTGCCAGAGCGCTTGGCGACGTTAGTTGCCCCCGAGACGCCTGAGCTTGCTGAAGAACAAATCCGCCAAGTGATCATAGAAGTCTTGGAAGGTTTTTGTCTGGCGGTAGAAACTGAATTTAAAGTTGATCCGCTTGAAATTGAACCGCCTCCAAAAAAACCGAACGAGGAGGACTTCCATGAAGAATAAGTTGGGTGTGGATACTCGTCAAGCTTTCCTCCATATTAAGAACATTCTAAAACCCAGAACGCGTGATTCAGTCACTGACTGGGCTTGTAAAAACATCGTTTTTTCCGAACCAGGGCGTACCGTGCCATTCTCCACTCGCGGTCGTGATTTTATGCGCGAGATCATTGATTGTGCTGCAGATCCCAAAATTCGTGAGGTCACACTCATCTCTGGCACTCAGGTAGGTAAAACCGCGGCGCTCATGGCAATCGCTGGGTACACCATAATCAATCGACCTTCCCGTATTTTTTGGGTTATGCCAACTGAGCGTGGCTATCGCAAGTTTTCTGACTCACGGTTTAAGCGGATGGTAAAGAGATCGCCTGAGATTGCTGACCTGATCACAGACCCGCGCCGAACACTCACTACATCGCTTTACTATTTGGGTGGCTCGATAGTGGAATTTGTCAACTCAAACTCCACTGACGGCCTTTCTGGCTCGCCTGCCAGAGTGGTTTTTTTGGATGAAACTGGTAAATATCCAATCTCGACTACTCGCGAGGGTGACGCCGTTTCACGTGCTAAGATGCGCTGTAAAGACTTTTCCAATCGCTTTATCATGATTACGAGCTCGCCAACCATCGAGGATGGTCCCGAGTGGCAGGAATTCCTAAAAGGTGACCAGAGGCGATATCACCTACCTTGCATCCATTGTCAGAAGCTCGTGACACTTGCTTTTTCAGAAACGTTTTACACCTTGCCGCGACTTGGGAACGAAGCTTTTGTTTACTGGGATCAGGATGCTAAAACTGGTATAACCTGGGATTACCAGCGGGTAAAAGAATCAGCTCATTTTCGGTGTCCATTTTGCAAAGGTAAAATCTTTGATCGTGATAAAGCTGCTATGATGCCAAATGGAGAGTGGATACCAACTAATCCAATCACTGACGCTTCCACGCGTTCTTATCACATCTCTTCTTTGTATGCCTCTTCTAGCTCAGCGACTAACGTTGGGGTGATGGCAGTCAAATTCATAAAAGACAAACGTGCAGGTCTTTTGTGGTCTTTTGCGAATGGTGAGCTGGCGGAACCTTGGATTGCGCAGTCTGCTGCTAAGCGCCGTGAGAAGATCATTTCAAGTTCCATGCAGCATGAGGGGGAGTGGTTCAAATTCCTGACGGCAGACTATCATTTAAACAGACCTCATCTCTGGTGGCTGGTGCGTGCTTGGAATCGGCGGGGAGACTCTTATTTGGTCGATTTCGGTAGTTGCAACTCGTTTCGTCAGTTGCAAGCTGCACAAAAAAAGCATGGCATCAAGGACCCTTTCGTTTTTATAGACTCGGGGTTTGACACCCAACGAATTTACAAGGAGTGTATCACGCACTCAGAGGTGATTGCTAATCCAAACGCTGGGCAGTTAGTCTCAAGTAAAATGGAGCGCTCCCCCGATTATATTTGTTATGGGTGGACGCCGTCAAAAGGGTTCGCGCAGCACCGCACATGGAGGGATGAGTCTACTGGTATGCCCCGAATTTTTGGCTGGGGAGAAGCAGAAGTGATTTCTGATAACGTTTCTTTGATGGTGCTTCATTATAACGCCAACGCTTTCAAAGATCAGTTGGAATTGATGCGCATTGGCGAGAGTCAATATGACTGGGCAGTGACAGATATCGCAGTTTCAAATCGCAGTGTCTATTTTAAACACATGGACGGAGAGCGCCGCCAGATTGACAAAGCTGGTCGAACGGTCACTTGGACGCGTATCTCAAATAAATGGCCCAATCACCTGTTTGATTGTGAGGTGCTCCAACTTGTGGCTGCTGCAAGCTATTCAATCTTATTAACGGTCAAGAGTGAGGACCCCGAGAATGAGTAAATTTAGAGTGTGGCCAGGTGAGAAACTACTCGCGCGCAAAGAACTAGCCGCTGCGTTGGGTGTCAGCTACAGTTATGTTCAGCAGATGTGCAATCGCGGTTTTCCAATGCCCGGTGGGCGAGCTACACTCAGGGAGGCTCGGGAGTGGCTGGCCGCTACAAAATTCAGCTACGGTTCAGTCTACATCCGTAAATCCACAGAAACTTAATAACTCTTAATAATACTTAACATTAGATAGGTTTATGTTGTCTGCCGGTCATGTTAGTATTTGGGCGTGGGTGAGCTTAGCGCATACGCCTTTGAGCTGGTAGATTTTATTGCCGATGCTGCACGTGCGGATGGCGTCTCTCTTCTTGACGCCATAAAAAGAGCTAGCGCTGCGCAGATCAAAAAAACGCAAGATGGCTTAGTACTCACAGGTGTCTCAGCTAACTCAGCTTCTTCCACTTTTTCCTTCGTATCTTCTTTTCGACCAGCGCAGATCATTCAGCTTCTTAACCTGTTGCGACAACTACATGCGCTTGCGTTAGCTGATCTAATGCGCGGCGGCAACGAAGACCCGACCGACGCAGAGATTTTAAACTGGATTCACTTGCACATTGGCGATTGCTTTTACACGTCCGAAATAATTGACTACAGGAGGGCTATCTTATGACCTTTGGCAGGCGCGTTAAAAACAGACTTAAACAGTTTGCCAGTAATTTTGGGTTTTACTCAGGGGCTAATCTGTCCCCTAGCCGGATTGCCGTTTATGGTTCGATGGGCGATTTTCACGTCGACACTAAATCCATGGACTGCGCCCAGCTGCGGAATACTTCTAGGTGGATAGCTGTCAACTCGCCTTATTATGCGCAGATTTTAAACTTGCGTCAGCTTTTAACCGTTGGGCCGCGTGGCCTGCCAGTGATCCCCAATTCGGGCGATCCCAAGTTTGATGAGACCATGCGGGTTGCCTGGGATCAGTTTTGTATGGACGGTGATCTGGGTAGCGATCTACCTTTTGAGCACTCACAGGCGATTGCCTCAATGGCGATGGACAGAGACGGTGAAACGTTCGCTATTTTATGCTGGGAAAATGAGCAGCCTAAAATTCAATGGATTGAGGCGCACCGCGTCCGGTCATTCGGTTTGGGCTCAGAAAACAATGTTGCCGATGGCGTCGTCCTCAATCAATATGGCCGTCCTATCGCTTATCAGGTCTCAGCGATGTTCAAAAACAATAATTATCGCAGATTTGCCGCTGAGAACGTTATACACTTTTACGATCCTGAGCGTTTTGGTCAAAGGCGCGGCATCCCGATTTGCACCTCAGTTATAAACGACTTTATTGACCTCTTTATGCTTCAATCTTTCGTGATGGATCAGGAAAAATATCGATCCTCACGTTTGACTGTTGTAGAGCTGCCCGGTGGCGAAAAAATTAATTTTCAGGAGCTCAGAGCCAAGGCGTTAGGCGGTGCGAACCCCTCTGCGCTTGCTCAAAGAATTGCGACTATTACTGACGACCAGAAAACCTCGATCAAAGAATCTTTGGGTGCCACGGTTGAATTTGTTCCACAGGGCACAAAGGTAAGTGATATTAAGAGTGATACGCCCTCGCCTAACACACTCAGTTTTTTTGATCATTTGGTAAACAAAGTATTTATCGGATGTGACCTGACGCGTCAATTTGTGCATCCAGTCAATATGCAGGGTACCCAACAGCGGATTGTGCTGGAAGTTTGTAATGAGGCGATGGTGGCCAAGTGGGCAGTGCTCGCTCATGGGTTTGCCAGAATTTACAAGCATGTTGCAAGCGCAAAAAAACATGAGACCAGGTCGCCTGACTGGTGGAAATGTTCAGTGTTACCACCGCGCGCTATCACCGCTGATCTCGGTTATGAAATGGAGATTATTGAGAAAGGGCTCAGGTATGGTCTTTTCACTTATGAGGATATCCTTGCAAGGCGTGGGAAGGACCCAAAAGAACATTTCGATCAACTTTTACAGGAATATGAAGATGTGGCCGCGCTAGCCAAGTCAAAGGGCGTGGCTATTCCAGAGCTAGTTAGCCGCGGGCTTGCCAGCCTGGCAGGAAACATTTCACCGCGTGCCACTGAAAAAAACGAAGATGAAGAGGAATTAGAAGATGCCAAGTAAAACGATGTTTGAAGTTGTGAATGTTGGGGTTAAAGACTCCATTGCCGAGATTAGAATTTACGATAACATCGGTATTAAAACCGATGAAACACCCGGCTACTTTGCAACCGCATTTGGCGCAGCTCTCGCAATGGTTCCAAAAAATGATCCCGTTAAAATCCGGATTAACTCGCGTGGTGGTGCGTTGCCAGAAGCGCAAGCGATCTGTGCTTTGATTCTTGAGCGCCGTGGTCGGACTGAGTGCGTGATTGATGGTGTTTGCATGTCTTCCGCAACGCTGATTGCCTGCTCTTGCGATACGGTGAGCATGGTGGAGGGTGGCCTTTACATGATCCATAATCCCAACGCCGTGCGTGATGGCGATGCAAACGATTTTAGGAATGCTGCTAAGGTATTAGATAACTATAAGTCTTTTGCGCTTAGACTTTATGCAGACAAGACTAGCTTGAGCGAATCAGAGCTTTCAGAGATGATGGATAAAACCACGTTTCTGGATGCGCAGGAAGCGCTTGAGCTTGGTTTTATTGATAAAATCATCGAAGAGGGGTTCGTGATGCTTGAGCCGTTGCCACTGCATGGTAACTTAAGCGTGCCCAATAAATTTAAAAAATTATTTACAAAAGGAGAAACTAATATGCCTAATAAAACTAATAATCCCGCTGATCCTGTCGTTAAGGATCCTCAGCCTCAGCCGACGCCGCAGCCGGAGCCTCCCAAGAGTGATCCGCAGCCCGCTCCTGAGCCAACCCCGCAGCCTGAGCCGCCTAAAAAGGATGAGCCTCAAGCTGATCCACAGCCTATCAGCCCCGAGCCACCGCCAGTTAATCAGGCGCAAATTGCTATAATGCAGGCGCAGCTTGCCGCACTACAGGCAAAACAAAAAGAAACTGATAAACGCAACGCAACTAAGTTTGTCGATTCAGCGATTCAAGCAGGTAAAATTGATAACTCTAGCAAAGATTTTTGGGTAACCCAAATTATGGATAACCCCGAAATGCGCGCTGAACTTGAGAAGCTGCCAGCTAAAACTGTCAAAGAAGCTCCCGTGATTGAGCCTGTTCACGGCTCTGTCTCGGTCAAGGATATCGAGGAACAGTTTCTTGCTTTGAATAAAGCTGGTAAAACTAACGAGAAATTTGGTCTTATGTTTGCGCATAACCGATTTCTCAAGGATGCGCTCGCCACTAACGCGGTCACAGTGAGCGATGATCTCAAAGAAACTTTTATCGAGACTAATATAGTCTTAACAGAGTTTTTTGAGCCATTGCGCGGTTTTATGGATGGTTTTACTACCACTTGGTCAGACTTGCCGAGGAAGGGCAAAGACACGATGCAGGTAGCAGTCGTTAAACGTCCGGATGATCCCGTTATCAATTACAATCCTGCCGAAGGCCTCCAAACTGGCAGCCGCGAGGTTGAGAGCATCGAAATTAAGTTGGATAAGCACAAAACTGTTGGCTTAACCTATAACAGTCTCACCTCAAACGCTCAGCCGCATGAACATCTTTCAAAGCATTTTGAAATTATGTTGCAAGACCTGAGAGAAGCAATCGTTAATTCCGTTCTTGAGATTGTTACGATTGATAATTTCTCGGGTGTAGTTGCCGCTGAAGGCGTGGAAAGCGAAGACTTTGACCGTGATCATGTTACTGCCGCGCGTAAAGCGTGTAATAAAGCTAAGTGGCCGCGGAATAACAGATGGATGTACCTCAATCTTGACTACGAGGAAGCATTGCTTAACGATTCCCGCTTAATTACCTGGGCAGGGCTCGCCGAGAAAGCGATTGCCACTTCTGCCGAGGGTATCTTGCCGCGTCTGCTTGGATTCGATATTATCGCTTCTGATTTCATTAATGATAACAGTGAGCGATTAGTCGGGTTCTGCTGCCGTAAGGATGCAATCGGTGTTGTGGGCGCTCCTTATAAAGTTGATCCCGCTGTCTCAAAGATAGCCGATTACGAGGTTATCAGCGATCCCGTCACGGGCCTCTCAATCGGTCGTCAAACTTGGGCCGAGGCCGCCAAGCGCAATGTAAACGTTGTTTATGAGTGTTTGTTTGGTGTCGGGGTGCTCAATAAACTCTCCTTGCTCCGAATGATCTCGGAGTCCTAAAGAAAGGAGGTTTTTTAACCATGAGTAAAACTATTCTCTTGGGATTTAAACGCGATGGCACCGGCCCAATCCTTTTAAAGGGCACCGAGACCAGCTCAGTCGCTCAGCGGACTTTCATGGCCGAGATGAAGGCCAGTGATACCTATGAGTGGCTTGAACAGTGGCACCGCGGTATCCCCCTTAAAACTAAACGAGTGCCGTATACTACGCAGCCTACCTTAACGGTCACGGTAGACGCTAAAAGTATTGTATATGGCGCCGCAAAGCCTAAGTTTACAGTAACTTGCACAGGATTCACGGATGGTGATACACCAAAACGTAACGATCTGAAAGGTGCCTTTGTCTTTGCTCACAGCTACGATGTGGGCTCCGATGTTGGCACCTACACTGTCACACCGTCAGGGAAAACCTCTCAAAAGTACATTCTTAGTTATGCCACTGGCACCTTGACGGTCAGTCAAGCGCCCTTGGGTGTCACGGTTAAATCAGAAGAAATTGAGTACGGGGATGCAGCGCCAACTTGGGAGCCGCAGTTCGCTGGATTTGTCGCAGAAGATGACGAGAGTAAGCTCGGCGGCTCGCCCAGCTACGCAGTTAAAGATGGAGGTGATCAGCCTGTTCCAAATGTGGCTGAGGCATCGCCAGGTGAGTACACCGTTGAAATTTCTGGGTACACCTCAACCAACTACGCTATCACGTTTACCGCCGGAGCCCTTACCATCGTTAAGAAAGCGCTTGCGCTAACTGTCAATGATGAGACCATCACCGAGGGTGGCTCAGAACCTAGTTGGTCTTTCACTGGCGACGGGTTCGCTGGTTCTGAGACCGCAAGCGTTCTGGACGTAACCAACGCCGTTTATACGGTTTACGAGAGTGATGGTGAGACTGAGATCACTGGCGCCTTTACTGACTTAACCGAAGGAACCTACGTGGTTAAACTTAGCGGTGTAACCTCTGATAATTACGATATTAGCTATGTGGCTGGCACTTTGACAGTCACTGGCGCAGGTTAAAAAAATGAATGCAGCGCAGAAAATGTTAAAGAGTGGGTTTGATAGCTTAATTCAAACTCATGGCGAGACTTTTTTCTGCGAAGGAAACACGGTCCAAGGTGTTGTCCGAGTGCATGATGACAACGCCTTGGATTTTCTTAATAACACCACGCCCAC
>Ga0265294_10007662_pt1 | contig 12754 bp, 4 predicted proteins | sample MunlanPumphouse3_FD_192504 | JGI IMG/M metagenome (GOLD analysis project Ga0265294, IMG submission 192504) | Groundwater microbial communities from a municipal landfill in Southern Ontario, Canada - Pumphouse #3 | ecosystem: Environmental > Aquatic > Deep subsurface > Groundwater | place... | reverse complement strand
GCCATCTGCTCAGCGATTTTCGGATTGTCTTTCAAGAATTTCTTACTTGCTTCAAAACCTTGCCCCAATTTTGTTTCTTTATAATTATACCAAGCACCACCCTTCTTTGCCACGCCACGTTCGACGGCAACGTTAAGCAAATCTCCAGTATAGGAAATTCCTTCATTATACATAATGTCAAACTCGGCTGTCTTGAAAGGAGCTGCTACTTTGTTTTTCACTACTTTAGCCTTGACGCGATTTCCGATTATATTTTCACCCTGTTTGATCTGAGCGCTCTTACGCACTTCAATTCTCACAGAAGAATAAAATTTAAGCGCGTTCCCTCCGGTAGTTGTTTCAGGATTACCAAAAACCACACCGATTTTCATACGAATCTGATTAATAAAGACAACAGTGCAGCTTGATTTATGGATAATACCAGTCAATTTTCTAAGTGCTTGACTCATAAGCCTCGCCTGTAATCCCATATGAGAATCTCCCATTTCGCCTTCGATTTCAGCACGAGGAGTTAGTGCTGCCACAGAGTCGATGACAATCACATCCACAGCATTAGACCTTACTAATGCCTCTACAATCTCCAAAGCTTGTTCTCCGCTGTCCGGTTGTGAAACTATCAAATCCTTGATATTCACCCCAATTTTTTTAGCATATTCAGGATCCAACGCGTGTTCAGCGTCAACGAACGCAGCCGTTTCTCCGCGCTTTTGAGCTTCAGCGATAACGTGAAGTGTGAGCGTAGTTTTTCCACTCGACTCTAACCCATAAATTTCTACAATTCTTCCCTTAGGAATTCCGCCACCGAGTGCGATGTCCAAAGAAATTGAACCCGTAGAGATGAAGTCCACATCCATCGATCGAGCTTCTCCCAATTTCATAATCGCCCCTTCTCCAAAACGACTCTGAATTTCTTCCAAAGTGTCTTTTATGGCTTTCTGTTTTTTATCAGAAGCAGCATTTGTTATTTCTGACTTTTTTTCCTCTTCTTTTTTACTAGACATAATTTTAATTTTAATTTTATATAAAAAATATTAATCTATTTTGCTATTTTCTTGAAAAGTCGCTTTATTATCCGTAGGCACTGTCGTATTCTTCGTGATTGTCTCAGTGTCATTTTGGTCCGAAATAGAAGCAGACGTAATTGCGTTGTTCTCTTTAACTTCTTCCATATCAATCTCGACATCTTTCCCCGTTTCCACTTCTCCGTCAACTTCTTCAACCACAACATTTTTCTCATCCGGCTTTTCATAAACAATGTTAATTTCCCGACGTTCTGATTTATTAAATCTATTTTTAGCTTCCACTATCAAAGAGTTTCTTCCCTCACTCAGGGTTATTTTTTCCATAAAACCACCATCACTGCCGACAGTAACGATTTGTCCGTTGATTTCTAGAATCGCATCGTCTTCCGTTTTTCCACTCAGCCACAAATCCTTTTCTTTCGTAACCATTGAGTCAGACATCGGCTTTTCAATAAACAGATAAGGCTTAGAATTGAAAGAATTGATTTGATGAACAAAATAATAACCCAAAACAAAAATGATAAACAAACTCGCCGCAAAAGTCAAAATACGTGGTGTAATCGTAACATAATCTGAAAATCTCCTTTTGTTTGATTTTGTCATTTCGCCCCCTTCTGAATGTTCATCCTTCAAAAAAAATGACATCTCACGACTATAGATTTTGATCAATTGTCCGCCATCTATGTCTAGAAAATTTGCATAACTTTTAATAAAACCACGCACGTAAACTTGAGGAGGCAAACTGCGATAATCGCTTTTTTCCAGACTTTCCAAATATTCATATTTGATGCCAAGCTTACGACTGATTTCATCAAGAGAAAGATTCCTATCTTCTCTTTTCCGACGAAGACAATCCCCGGCAGTAAACGTTTCAGCAATATTTTTAATTTGAAATTTTCTTTTGAACATAAAACTATATTATAATCCTAAATTAGCATTTTCCTCTTCGCCAGACTCTTCCTCTTCCGACGAGGATCCGCTATCGATGTATACTTCACGTGGCTTAGCACCTTGAGCTGGACCTATTGCACCTTTGTCCTCCATCAAATCCAGAAGTCGAGCGGCACGCGCATAACCGACACGAAGTCGCCTTTGCAAAAGTGAAGCAGAAGCCTTGCCGGCGTTTGTAACGACTTCCAATGCCTCGCCATACAAATCATCATCCACGTCGCTGTTTTCTCCCATAGGATCAGAAGCAAATTTTTTGCTTTCTACGATTTCGCTATTATATTCAACATCGCTTTCTTTTTGTGATTTTATGAAATCCACCAGTTTGCGAACTTCTTCTTCTGAAATGAAAACACCCTGAATACGTTTTGGTTTATTAGCATCGCTGGAAAGATAGAGCATATCTCCATTCCCCAGAAGCTTCTCCGCACCAGAAGAATCCAGAATAGTGCGGGAATCAATCTGACTGGCGACACAGAAAGCGATACGAGTCGTGATATTGGCCTTGATAAGTCCGGTAATAACTTCGACCGATGGACGCTGAGTGGAAAGCACTAGATGAATTCCGATTGCGCGTGCCATCTGTGCGAGCCTCACTATGACCGCCTCCATTTCTCTCCCGTGAGTCGCCATCAAATCCGCCATCTCATCAATAACAATGATGATATAGTGAAGAGGGTCCTGTTCCTGAAGACGAGTGTGAACCGCTTCATTATACGATTCTATATTCCTACAGCCATATTTGGAAAGCAAATCATATCGATTTTCCATCTCCTTGACCGCCCACTTAAGCGCATTAATCGCCTTATCAGGATCAGTGATGACCGGGGCAAGAAGATGAGGAATGTCGTTATAAGGAGTTAACTCAACGCGTTTCGGATCAATCATTATGAATTTAAGTTCATCAGGAGAATTTTGAAAGAGGAGCCCAGTGATGAGAGTATTTACACAAACTGTTTTTCCACTTCCAGTTGCACCCGCCACCATTAAGTGAGGCATTTTCGCGATATTAGAAATGACAGAATTGCCAGCCACGTCTCGCCCCAAAATCATACTAAGATTAGATTTACGATTCTTAAATTCCGGCGACTCTAAAACGTTTTTGAGCGTGACCATTGCCACTGACTGATTCGGAAGCTCAATTCCGATCCAACTTTGTCCAGGAATCGGAGCTTCAATACGAAGCGATTTTGCAGCCAACGCTAACGCCAAATCATTTTGAAGAGCAGTAATCCTGCTCAACTTCACTCCCACTGACGGCTTCAAAGTATATTGCGTTACCGTCGGTCCAACATTCACTTCTCCCATCTCAACTTCTATCCCAAAATCCGCGAGCGTTCTTTTTATAATATTGGAGTTTGCCTGAATATCGCCACTCGTCGGTTCACTGTCAGAACCATTAAGAAGACTGACCGATGGCAACTTCCAATTGCTTTTTTTCGTCGCATATTTATTAACGAAAACTTCTTCTACTTCTTTTTCTTTGCTAGTAATTTCCTTATTTTTTTCATTCTTATTTTCAACGCTATTGTCAACGTTTTCCTTCTCTAAAGATTTTACAGAAAAAACCGGAGTAGTCTCCAATGGAATCTCTGCACTTTTCCTACATTTCATCTTTCCCTTAAGAGACGAAAGTATGCCCGGTTTCGCGTCTTTTCCGTCTGTATCTTCTGTCTCATCTGTCGAATCATTTTTAATCTTTTTTCCTTTAGATTTTTTGTCATTAGGACTTTCCGCGACAGGAAATTTGAAAAAACCGATAATCTGCAAAAACGAAATTTGAAAAGTAAAAATCACAGATATCAAAAGCAACGACAGAGCAAGCACCACACCGCCCCATTTTCCTAAAAGACTAACCAAAACCCAAGCAAACGCCGAGCCTAAAAATCCCCCGCCATTTCCACTGCGAGCAATTTCAAACATATTTTCTAAAGGATAAGAAACGTGCAAAAGAGTCAAAACGGAAATCACGATTGAAAGGATGCCCAAAAAATAGGACTGGCTTTTAAAAATATTCTCCGAACGCACCACCTTAACGCCCCAGAAAAAAAGTAATATCGGAAAAAAGACAAAGCCATAACCAAAGATTAAACGCGTAAATCTATAGATGTCATTTCCTAACGTGCCAGAAAGCGACAAAAAACTGAGAGCACTAATCGCAGCCATAGTAAACAAAAAAACGCCAAAAATATCTTTACGAACATCTTCATCAATATCGATGCTAGGCAAGTTCAATCTAAAATCATTGCCCTTCTTCTTCCTTCTTTTGCGGATCATATTATAAAAATTTTGATTTATTACCCTTTAAGTATAACGCAAAACAACGTTTAAAGCAAAGAATCAAAAAATAACACTCCATAGGTATTAAAGCCAATTGGAGATGTTATATGAGAGAAAAACCCAAAAAATCCTACCCAAAAACCAAAATAGAAGCCACAACGCTAAACTTTGATTTTTTACTCCTTTCTCCTTTTCATTTTTTCTATTCTCTGCTTAATCTATATTATATAGATTTATCGAGATGAAGCGATTTTTCAACAAGCTCAAAATGACAGATACGAAAAGATTACTATTTAAGAATAACTTTTCCTGAGATGATATTATCTCGTTTTGATATTTATATAGGGAAAGACTGACACTGAGGTTCGTTGGGTTTCGAGGTCCGACCTTAAAATATCTGAAAGGTCGGACCTCAACTATTCACTCAAAAAAAGAAAACAGTTGAAACCCTATTACGGCAAATAAATATCGTGATGAAAAACATTCTATCGAAACTTAAAAATGTTATGGACTGAGTCGGAGATTGCGCTCCCGCAAGAAATAAATATTTTCAGACACAATTATTTAAACGGTCTCTTTGTTGGCTTTGAGGTCCGACCTTAAAATATCTGAAAGGTCGGACCTCCTTGAAAGGTAGAACCTCTTGATTTGATATTTCGCTCAAAAAAAGAGAACGGTTTAAAACCGTTCTCTGAAATACATCCATATAAATATATTATAAAAACCTATTGCACTTTTGTTTCTGGATCTTCTTCTTTCTTATCCGTGCCACCGAATCCACGAGCGTATCCGGTTCCAGCTGGGATGAGACGTCCGATGATGACGTTTTCCTTAAGCCCGCGAAGTTTGTCCACCTTGCCAGAAGTTGCAGCACCGATGAGCACTCGCGCAGTTTCCTGAAATGATGCGGCGGAAAGAAAACTCTCAGTCGCAAGAGAAGCTTTTGTAATTCCCAAAAGAAGCTGTTCAACCACCGCAAGATTTTTCTTCTTATCGGTAACGCCACTATGTTCTTCGTTCCATTTCTCCACTTCCTCGTTGGCATCGGCTAATTGAGCCTTTTCAATCACATCGCCAATTAAAAGATTAGTGTCTCCTGGATCAAGAACACGCACACGAGAAAGCATCTGCTTGATGATGATTTCAATATGTTTGTCATCAATTGCTTCACCTTGAGAAGTATAAACTTGTTGAACTTCTTTTATAATATACCGTTTAACTTCTTCAACTCCCTTCAACTCGAAAAGCTCGTGAATATCAACGTGCCCCTCAACAAGCTGTTGTCCAGCAATCACCAAGTCCCCCTTATTAACAAGGAGCGCGATATCGCTGTCCATCGTATAACTCTTAATCGGTTCGCCTTCTTCACCAACCACAATTTCAGATGGGACATATTGAATCTTGATAGTTTTCTTATCGCCGATCTTCTCGATGTCCACCACTTTTCCATCCACTTCAGAGATGATTGCCTTTCCTTTGGGAAGACGAGCTTCGAAAATTTCTTCTACACGAGGAAGACCCTGTGTAATATCTTTCCCAGCCACACCTCCACTATGGAAAGTTCTCATCGTCAGCTGAGTTCCAGGTTCACCGATTGCCTGAGCAGTAACAATTCCCACAGCTTCTCCAATTTCAACAAGCCGATTTTTTCCAAGATCGTGTCCGTAACATTGTTGGCAGCAACCACGACGAGTCTTACAGCTCACCAGACTTCGCACATTAACTTCTTTCACTCCTGCTGCTTCCACGGCTTTCGCCTCATCTTTACTGATTTGATTACCTTTCGCCACTAACAGTTTTCCGGTTTCAGGGTCCTTAATATCTTGAAGTGAAGTTCGTCCTGCAATACGATCCTTGAGACTTCTGTTCAAGTCCTTGTGTTCGCCAGCATAAACCATAGTTCCCTCAGTATCACCACAATCATTTTCAGTAACAATGACATCCTGTGCCACGTCCACTAATCTTCTGGTCAAATATCCAGCAGTTGAAGTACGAAGTGCAGTATCGGCCATACCTTTTCTAGTTCCGTGAGTAGAAATGAAATATTCCAACACGTTAAACCCTTCTTTGAAACTACTTTTAATCGGCAACTCTATCGTCTCACCGGAAGGGTTCACAACCATTCCTTTCATACCTGCCATCTGTGTTATAACTGCCCAGTTACTTCTCGCCCCAGAACTAATCATATACGAAACAGGACTGTCCGCACCGATTGTTTCTGGAATAGCTTTTGCAATTCTGCTTTTGACTTCATTCCAAATTTCAACAGTTTTCAATTTTCTTTCTTTATTGGTCAAAAGTCCTTCTTCATACTGTTCCCTAATACTATTGACTTTCTTGTCGGCCTCAGCGATTAATTCATATTTAATTGGCGGAATTTTCAAATCATCCATCCCCCAACTAAGTCCAGATTTAGTGGAATATTCAAAACCGAGACTTTTGATTTTATCCGCAAGTTCTACAGTTTTATCTCGACCCACTTTAATTCCAGCCTCCGCCATCAACGCCTTAAGCGCACCAGAGTCCATCACTTTATTAACGAACATAAGCTCATCGGGAAGAATTTTATTGAAGATAATTCTTCCTACTGAAGTTTCAAAAAGTTTTCCTTCATTCGTGTCGCCATTCTCACACCACGCATTCTCACGAAGCTTAATCTTTGTCTGAATATCGATTATTCCCAATTGATAAGCCAAAATAGCTTCGTCAAAAGAGTTAAAAGCTTTTCCCTCTCCTTTTAATCCGTCCATCATACGAGTGATGTAATAACATCCCAAAACAACATCCAATCCTGGATAAACGATAGGATCTCCAGTCGCAGGCTTTAGAAGATTTTTAGAAGAAAGCATAATTTCGTTAGATTCTCTTTGCGCTTCCACGGTCAAAGGCAAATGCACAGCCATCTGATCTCCATCAAAATCAGCATTAAATGCCTTACACACCATAGGATGAAGTTGAATTGCCTTGCCTTCAATCAGCACTGGATGAAAAGCCTGAATACTGAGTCGATGCAGAGTAGGCGCACGATTCAAAAGCACAGCCTTACCCTGAATTACCCCCTCCAGAATATCCCACACTTCATTGTCCGCATATTCAATCAATTTATTTGCGCTGCGAATGTTATAAGCATCACCACGCTCAATCAGCTCTTTCATTACGAACGGCTTGAAAAGTTCCAGCGCCATCGTTTTTGGAAGACCACATTGATCGAGACGAAGATTCGGACCAATTACAATCACACTACGAGCAGAATAATCAACTCGTTTTCCCAGCAAGTTTTGTCTGAAACGCCCCTGCTTTCCCTTAAGCATATCAGCAAGAGATTTGAGCTGACGTTTTTTACCAGTTGCCGCCATCGTCATCTGTCCTTTTCGAGCGCTGTTATCAATGAGAGCATCAACTGCTTCCTGAAGCATTCTTTTTTCGTTACGCGCAATCACTTCTGGCGCACCGAGAGCAATCAGCTTCTTCAAACGATTATTACGATTGATAACCCTGCGATATAAATCATTCAAATCAGATGTCGCAAAACGTCCACCATCCAATTGCACCATAGGACGAAGATCTGGTGGAATTACCGGAAGAACAGAAAGACACATCCATTCAGGACGAAGATTAGCCTTAAGCAGTCCTTGTGTAAGACGTAGTCTTTTCATCGTTTTCTTCTTTTGCACAGAACCATCGGGCATAGTTTTCACTTCCTTCTCCAGTCTATCCCCTAATTTCTTCAAATCTATATTCGTCAAAGCATGCTGAATTGCCTCCGTTCCAATTTCCGCCTTAAACATCGAACCATATTTCAACGACAAGTTTCGATATTCAATTTCAGAAATTACGGTATTGTTCTTAACAGTTTTTACTTCCTCCTTAGCCTTGTCCCGTGCCGCTTTCAAATTATCTATATCATTAGTGTCGGTTTTTCCTTTACCATTTTTAAGTCTAGATTTATATTCCCCATCAATTTGTTCAATGATTGATTTCTTTTCCCCTTCGTTGACCTCAGTGATAAGATAACTGGCAAAGTAAACCACTTTCTCCAAATCCTGAACAGACATATTGAGCATAAGACCGATACTAGAAGGGATGCCACGCAAAAACCAGATATGAGCGATAGGCACGGCAAGCTTAATGTGCCCCATTCTTTCACGTCTCACGACTGATTTTGTAACTTCGACGCCACATTTATCACAAACCACACCTTTATAGCGAATACGCTTGTATTTTCCACAATAACATTCCCAGTCTTTGGTCGGACCAAAGATTCTTTCGCAGAAGAGGCCTTCTTTTTCTGGTCGTTGCGTTCGATAGTTGATTGTTTCAGGTTTCATTACTTCGCCGTGCGACCAAGCCAAAATTTCTTCTGGACTAGCCAACTTGAGTCTCACTGCTTCAAAATCTTCAACTTTTGTGTTAATAGACATATGCTTAAAACTTAAGGTTATTTATTAGGTTAGGCGATGCGATCTTTAGTATCTTCAGTTTCGTCTAAATCTCCGTAGGGAGGCTTTTCTTCCAATTTGTCAGAGATATCTTCATCTTCTAATTCATCTATTGCTTCATCGACTACGTTTTCTTTAATACCTTCTGCGTCTAAAGTCTCTTTTAAGGCATTTCCCATTCCCTCATCTTCTTCATCTTCCGTTTTCTTTTCGCCTAAAAGTTCAACATTAAGAGCCAAGGCCTTAAGTTCATTTACCAAAACATGAAAGGATGCAGGCACGTGAGGACTACGGATAGGCTCGCCCTTGATAATTGATTCATAAGCCTTTGACCTTCCGAATACATCGTCCGATTTGATAGTCAGAACTTCCTGCAGAGTATGTGCTGCGCCATAACCTTCAAGCGCCCACACTTCCATTTCTCCAAATCTCTGTCCACCGAATTGTGCTTTTCCACCAAGTGGCTGCTGGGTGATGAGCGAGTACGGACCGATAGAACGCATATGAATTTTGTCGTCCACCAAATGGTTAAGCTTTAGAATATAGTTAATACCCACTGTTGCTTTATTGTTGAATTTTTCTCCAGTATGTCCGTCATAGACATCTACTTTTCCATCCTCAGGAATACCCGCCTTCCTAAGTTCTGCTTTTATTTCTTCTTCCGTAACTCCAGCAAGAGCAGGGCAAGCAGCCTTATAACCTAATTTATATCCAGCCCAACCCAAATGAGTTTCCAAAATCTGACCGATATTCATACGACTAGCCACACCCAACGGATTCAAAATGATATCCACCGGGGTTCCATCTTCCAAATAAGGCATATCTTCTTCCGGCAGAATAGTCGAGATGACACCTTTGTTTCCGTGACGTCCTGCGAGTTTATCTCCAACTGAAATCTTACGCAATTGCGCCACACTTACCTGGATAGTTTTTATAACTCCAGTTGAAAGTTTGTCGCCTTGTTCGCGAGAGAAAATTTTCACATCGATAACTTTTCCCTGTTCCCCGTGTTGCAAATATAGAGAAGTATCTTTCACGTCGCGCGCCTTTTCTCCGAAGATAGAACGTAACAATCTTTCTTCCGCCGTCAAATCACTCTCACCTTTTGGCGTGATTTTTCCCACCAAAATATCACCAGAACGGACTTCTGCACCGATACGTATAATTCCATCTTCGTCCAAATTCTTAAGTTTGTCCTCTCCGATATTTGGAATATCACGAGTTACGACTTCCGGACCGAGTTTTGTGTCGCGAATATCTATTGAAAAATCCTCAATATGAATCGAACTGAATTTATCCTCCTGCACTACGCGACTGGAAATAATAATAGCATCTTCAAAGTTGCGTCCGCCCCAAGAAAGATAAGCAACCAGAAGGTTTTGCCCAAGAGCCAATTCTCCATGGTCAGTTCCCGCTCCATCAGCCAAAAGTTCGCCTCGTTTCACTTTCTTGCCTTTTTCCGTACGAACCTTCTGAGCGATACAAGTAGCCGCGTTGGAACGTATAAAATTATATAAATTGTAATCTGTGATTTCTCCGTTTTTCTGCTTCACTGAAATATGAGCACCGTCAACTTCCACGACTTCTCCATCTTCTTTTGCCAAAATAACGTGTCCAGAATCAACAGCCGCTTTCCTTTCCATTCCAGTTCCGACATAAGGAGAATCCGGTTTAATGCAACAAACGGCTTGGCGTTGCATGTTTGACCCCATCAATGCTCGATGCGCATCATCGTGCTCAAGAAATGGAATAAAAGCAGTAGCGACACTTATAGCCTGACGAGGAGAAATGTCCATATAATTAATGTCTTCCGCCTCAGTCAATCCTGGCTCACCTTTAATTCGAGCTTGCACTTCATTTTCTATAAATACTCCTTTTTCATCCAAAGGCACACTGGCATGCGCAATACTTGCCTCTTCTTCTTCCGCAGCGTCAAGATATACGATATTATCAGAAACTTTTCCATCCTTCACTTTTCGATAAGGAGTTTCTAGAAAACCATAATCATTAATCTTAGCAAAAATTGAAAGATGCCCCACGAGCCCGATGTTCGGTCCTTCAGGAGTCTGAATCGGACAAATACGTCCATAATGACTGTGATGAACGTCACGCACTTCAAACCCCGCCCTTTCACGAGTAAGCCCACCTGGACCCATAGCTGAAAGTCGACGTTTGTGCTCAAGCTCAGCTAAAGGATTTACCTGATCCATAAATTGACAAAGCTGACTCGACATAAAGAATTCTCGAATAACAGCAATAAGTGGACGAGTATTTATAAATTGAGCAGGAGTTGCGGTTGAAGGATCAACGGTGCTCATACGGTCTTTAACATTTCTTTCCAAACGCATAAACCCCAACCTAAATCTTTCCTGAACGAGCTCACCAACCGTGCGTACTCGACGATTACCTAAGTGATCAATATCGTCAGAGATTGCCTTTGGAGAGTTATTAAGACGGACGATTTCTTTTACAGCCAAAACAAGATCTTCTACACGAAAAACTCTATTCTCCACAGTGTCCGGAACATCTATTTTTAGCCTCTGATTGATTTTGTGCCTTCCTACTTTACCGAGATCGTATCGGTCAAATTTATAGAACATTCCCTCAATCAACTGTTTGGCGTTGTCTGCAGTAGCCATATCTCCAGGTCTTATTCTCTTGTAGATTTCAATAAAACCTTCTCCTTGAGTTTTAGCCACATCTTTCTTAAGAGTTTCTTCAATAAATTTTATCCTCCCAGTATCAGCGTCTTTGAAAAGTTCCAAAATTTCTTCGTCAGTTCCATAACCGAGAGCACGAATCAGAGAAGTAACTGCGATTTTTCTCTTCTTGTCGATGCGCACATAAATAACCCCACTATTGTCGGTTTCAATTTCCAACCAGGCGCCACGATTCGGAATATATTTAGCACCAAAATAACGATGATCCTCTTTCTCCGCAGAAAGATAGAAAAAAACTCCAGGAGACTTGATAAGCTGACTCACCACAACTCTCTCCACGCCATTAATAATAAAGGTACCTCTATCAGTCATAATCGGAAACTCTCCAAAATAGACTTCCTGCTCTTTCGTGTCTTTCGTCGACTTATTATAAAGCTTAACCTTGCATCTCAAAGGAGCTTCATAAGAAACATTCTTCTTCTTCGATGTCTCTTCGTCATATTTCGCTTTGTCCAAATAATAATCAAAGAAATCAAGTTCCAGTTCTCCGTTAAAACTCGTAATCGGAGACACTTCTTGAAGCAATTCTTTCAAACCTTCGTGGATAAACCAGTGATAAGAATCCAACTGCGTCTCAATAAGATAGGGAGGATCCATCGCTTCGTTTATCTTCCTAAAAAACTTTCTTTCCGGTTGTGGGACGGGAATGTTTGTCTTTGACATAGTGTTAAGGTTACTTTTGAAAAGAGATTTTCTGAAAAAAGAAAACGTATATATATTGAAAAAAGTGCTAGGAAAAAGACGATTTTTTTGTGAACACAAAAAACACGCAGATACAGCAATAAGCTGTAAAAGCAGCCTTCCAACCTTTTACTTCTCTATTTTGTTATACACCATAAACTTTTTTACTCAAAACTGAGCGTTAAACTCCATTATAAACAAAAAATAGATGTTGTCAATACAGTTATAAGTATGGCGTCAGAGACGATTGATATACCGCCCCTCCGTTTTAAACCGAACTTTTATTTTTGTATACTTTTCAGCAATTTTCAGAATATACATAACTCAAAACAATTCTCTTTTAATGTGTATAATCGCATTATAGCACGTTTCCTAAAATTAGCACAAAAACATCCATTCAATGGATTACCCTGCCACAAGCGGACGAAATGTCCAGCGGAAATCTATTTTATTCTTCGCCTCAAGAAGCAAATAATTATACCCACGAAAGATTAAAAGAACAAGTTTTAAATCTTAGAGAAAAAAACTATTCAAGCGCGAAATTTATCGTCTTAGAGATGATTTCCCCAGTCTGCCAAGTGGTAAATCCACACCTACCGACAGATTCAATTTTTTCCATATTCAGCTCTCCCCTTTTTTGATCGTAAATGAAATAAGGAGAGTC
>Ga0265294_10007660_pt1 | contig 12754 bp, 11 predicted proteins | sample MunlanPumphouse3_FD_192504 | JGI IMG/M metagenome (GOLD analysis project Ga0265294, IMG submission 192504) | Groundwater microbial communities from a municipal landfill in Southern Ontario, Canada - Pumphouse #3 | ecosystem: Environmental > Aquatic > Deep subsurface > Groundwater | place... | reverse complement strand
GCTTCCTGACCTTCTTGTTACCGGGGTTATATTTCTGCTTATATACAAAGAACCCAACCTTTCAACAGCCACCCTGATAATGGGAACCTACCTTACTATGTATTTTCTCGGAAACGGGTCTGTTAAAAACTTAGCGTGGCTGTCGATGGGAGGCGTAGGAATGATTTTTGCGCTTATTTTCAGAGCGGGCTATCGCATGCGACGTTTATTGGCATTCATTGATCCATGGGAAAACGCACAAGGAAGCGGGTATCATATTATACAGTCTCTGGTCGCAATTGGTTCGGGTGGCCTATTCGGATTCGGCCTCGGACAAAGCAGGCAAAAGTTCTTTATTTTGCCTGAGCGTCACACAGATTTTATCTTTGCAATAATTTGCGAAGAACTTGGTCTGATAGGCGGCATATTTGTGCTGTTGCTGTTTTTAGTGCTTATTTGGCGCGGTCTGTATATAGCAACACGCGCACCCGATATGTTTGGTTTTTTGCTCGCTTCGGGGCTGACATGCGTAATAAGTCTGCAAGTCATGGTTAACATAGGCGTAGTTTTAAGTCTTATTCCGACAACGGGCGTTACCCTACCTTTCATCAGTTACGGCGGCTCGAGCTTAGTGTTCTTGGCAATGGGAGTCGGAGTATTGCTTAACATTTCAAAATATACTTCAACGAAAAGCATGTATGAAGAACACAAACCCTCACTGTTCTCGGTGCAGTTCAAAGCGCCGGGGCACGGGATAAGGAAAGCAAAATGAAAGTTGTATTCAGCGGAGGCGGAACGGGCGGCCATATTTATCCCGCATTGGCAATTAAAGAAATTTTAAAAGAAAAATACGACTTTGAAGCCGGATACATAGGCGTTACGGGCGGACTGGAAGAAAAAATAATTGAAAGAGAAAAAGACATTCGATTTATGGGCGTTGAAGCCCTTGGAATGCCAAGAAAACTCAGCTTGAAATGGTTTTCGTTTCCTTTTGTGAACTTAAGAGGGATTTACAAAGCTTACAATCATTTAAGAGAATTTAAACCCGATTTGGCGGTTACAACCGGCGGATTCGTAGCATTTCCGGTGCTCGCGGCAGCCGGAATTCTAAATATTCCGGTTGTGATGCACGAACAAAATGCAGCCATGGGAGTAACAAACCGGCTATTTGTTTCATCGGCAAAAAAAGTTTTTTTGACCTATGAATCAGCATATAAACCCGATAACAACAGAATAATAGTAACAGGAAACCCCGTCAGAAAAGCGTTTTTGAACCAAAACAAATCAGACGCAAATAATCTTTTTGCAAAAAACAAAGATATTTTTACCGTAGCCGTGGTCGGTGGTTCAAGAGGCGCTCTGTCACTGAACAAACTTTGCATAGAGCTCGCACAGACTTGGCTTGAAGAACATAAAAACGTTAAGCTCATACATATTTCGGGCGAACGCGACTACGAAATGGTTAAAAACGCAATCAAAAACCCTCCCGAAAACTACACATTGCTGCCTTATCACCACGAAATGAAAGAAATTTTCGATGCCTCAGACCTCTTGATCTCAAGAGCGGGCGCAACTATTTTGGCAGAAATAGCAGTATGCAAAAAGCCGGCAATACTGGTACCTTACCCTCACGCAACCGACAACCACCAAGAAAAAAACGCTAAGGTGCTCGAAAAACTGAACGCCGCAAAAATGTTACGCGACGACGAACTCAGCTTAGAAACCATCTCAAAACTGCTGACAGAACTGCAAGACAAAGAAAAACTAAAAAAAATGGGTATTGCAATGGCTAATTCAAGACCCTCAAATGTCGAAAGTAAAATATTAGAAGAACTCTCGGTTTTGCTTGACTTTTAGCCTCGTTTTAATCCATATTAGAATGTGAAAATCAGTGGATGGAGGTTGTATTTGTGGAATCTTTTGTTCCCTTAATTGCTTTTGGCGTTATTATACTATTTTTCGTTATCTCTTATTATGTCCCTCTCGGTCTCTGGGTCAGCGCGATTGCTTCAGGCGTCAGCGTTGGGCTGGGCGACCTGATCGGAATGCGTTTAAGACGAGTTTCTCCAAGAGAAATCATTGACCCCGCAATCATGGCAAAAAAAGCCGGAATAAACGTAGGGCTCTCTGACCTCGAATCACACTATTTAGCAAAGGGCAACGTGTTTAAAGTTGTATCTGCTTTAATTGCCGCGCAAAAAGCAGGAATCAACTTATCTTACAAACAGGCCACAGCAATAGACTTAGCCGGGCGCGATGTTTACGATGCAGTAAAACTCTGCGTAAAACCTAAAGTTATTCAAACTCCGTTAGTAGCCGCAATGGCCAAAAACGGAATCCAAGTTAAAGCAATAGCAAGAATCACCGTTAAAGTCGATATCAACAAATTGGTCGGCGGCGCAACCGAAGAAACAATATTAGCGCGTGTCGGCGAAGGTATCGTTACAACTATCGGTTCTGCAGCCAGCCACGAAGAAATATTAGAAAACCCCGACAAAATTTCAAAAACCATACAAAGCAAAGGCTTAGACGCCAATACCGCCTTTGAAATATTGTCAATAGACATAGCTGACGTAGATATAGGCGAAAACATCGGCGCAAAACTCCAAATAGACCAATCTGAGGCAGACATGAAAATCGCCCAGGCAAAAGCTGCCGAAAGACGTGCAATGGCAGAAGCCAGAGAACAAGAAATGAAAGCCTATGAACAAGAAATGAAAGCTAAACTGGTTGAAGCCGAAGCCGCTGTACCACAAGCAATCTCTGATGCCCTCAAAGACGGCAACATGGGCATACTCGACTATTACACTCTTAAAAACATCAGCTCCGACACAGAAATGAGACGTTCTTTCTCAAACATGGCAGATCCAAACACAAAGAACGACAAGAACGGAAAGCAATAAAAAGCAGGAAGTCAGGTTAATATAATGGAAGAAATCGTCCTAATGGTATTGTTTCTGATTCTTTCGCTAATTTCTAACATCAAAAAGAAACCTAAAAATCTAGAAGAATTAGACATAGACTTCGGCGAAATCGACATGAGCATAAAACCCCGAAAAACTTCCGGGTTCAAAAGTGCTCCTATCGACACTTCTACACAAAATGCCACAAAGACCTATGACCCGGAGCCATTTAAAAAGAGGCTCTCCAACAAACATAAATCAAGCGAAACGGCAAGGCAAGAACAAATTGCCAAAGCATCCGAAATTTTGAAAGATATTCAAAATAAAGTCGATGCAGAATCAGCGGCGGCAAAGCCCGTCGTTTCGTTTGAGCGCGATGACCTGCTTAAAGCTTTTATAATGAAAGAATTAATGCAAAGATACGATTTAAACAGAATCTACGAAAGAATACCCTCTTTTAACAAAGATGAATAATTACCTTACAAACAAACCGGGCAAATTTGCCTGGTTTGTTTTTCGCTGTTTAGCCAGATATCTTGTGAGCCTTTTTATACCATGTTTTAGGCATTTTGGCGAAACAGACTTAAAGAGAGGGGCACAAATATTTATTATTAAAAACTTTGGCCTGCCGACCTGGCTGTTACCGCTGACAATTTTTAAAAAACCCCTCAGATTCGTAATCGCAGACCTTAATTCTGATACAAAATGGTATGACATGGCTTTATCGGGCGGCCTAAACCCGATTCAACTCTCAGGCTCATTTGAAGAAGATTATAAAATTATTAAATCTCTTATAGAAAATAAAGAAAAAATTATATTAGTTATTTCACAAGATGAAAACGAATCATTAAGCACCGAACTGACAAAAACATTAAAAAAAATACATTTTAAAGAAACCCTCTTTATGGCCCTTTCAGGAGCAGATAAAATTTTTCAAAACAATTCCAAAATTCCTAAGGTTCTACCGGTAACGATGCTGTGTGCAATGCCGTTCATGCCTAATTGCAAAAACAACTCAAATAAGCCTTTTATTGAGCTTATTTTTTTGGAAAAAGCTTCACAAAATGTTGCTATATGCGATGAACCTTCGATATTCGCAAACCATAGAAAAAACTTATAAATATATCACAATAAAATAACAATCTGCCGATACAGCGTTAGTGTTTTAAATCAAAACAAAACCCAAAAAAGGAGTTTTAGGTATGTTTGATCATATTGTAAGTTTTGCAAACTGCTATTTTATTGCTCTGTTCAGCTTTCTTATATACATAAGAAAAAGTTTTTTGCAAATGCCGGGAAATGAAACCTTGCCCTCACTCGACCTGAATTATACAGATGAACAAGCTCAATACGACGCAGAAAACGAGATTATTGTTAACAGCAACATTTAATTATGACTAATTATGAACTTCAGATTAAAAAGGAACTTGAAATGGCACGCATCGTCCAGGACGGAGCAATGCCAAGAGAAATTCCCGATGTAGATAATCTTGAAGTTGCGGCGTATTTCCATCCGGCCAGATTCATAGGCGGAGATTTTATAAGGTTTTTAGGCTCAGAGAACAAAAAACGCTTAGGCCTGCTCATCGGAGACGTCTGCGGGAAAGGTGTACCCGCAGCGCTTATTATGGCAGTAGTATTTTGTCTTTTTAAAGAGAAATCATCTTTAACCAAAGACCCCGCAGAATTAATGTCAGAAGTAAACGTTTCTTTAAAAGAATTTTTGGGTGCGGGCTCACATTTTAATTCAACTGCATTATGGGGAGTATTGAATATTTCGACAATGGAATTTGCTTATGCCAACGCAGGGCACGATTTTCCTTTGCATTATTCCGCAAAAACAGACTCATTCAGCGAACTTCCATCTACAGGCACGCTTTTAGGGATTTTTAAAGAAAGTCAATACACAGCAAAAACAGTTAAAATCGAAACGGGCGACAGATTATATTTTTATTCTGACGGTCTGTTAGACTATTTTGAAGCATTATACAAATGCGAAGACGGGTACAAGTTTTTAAAAGAATATTTTAAATCTAAAAACAATGACAGTCCTGCAAATATTGTTAAAGAGTTGGCAAAATCAGTTAACAACTCAGGTGAATGCGCAACCGACGATATAACACTTACTGTAATTCAAATAAAATGAAAAATTTAAGCATTAAACTTCTTTTAATCTGTATATTTTTTAATATAACCCAAATTAACTACGCACAAACGACTGCAGACGGCACGTTCAGACTCAGACAAACCGCCGAAAAATCAATTAAGATAAATTCAAATACAAAAGCAGCTAATTTTTTCAGAGCATCCGCAATCTTATCTGAACTTAAGCCTCTAAGCTCAAAAATAGGGTTTCAAGTTTTCAACTTTGAAAGTAAAACCTATGAATATAAAGAAGGACTGTTCCTTAAACAAGGCCGCTTCTGCAAAATATTCGCCGAGCAAGAAGCCATAACCAAACTTAAAATTAACACCCAAAATCTTGCGTCAGATATAGTAAAAACTTTTGACGAAATTATATATCCGCTGATTGTAAAATGGTTCGGAACACCTCAAATTCCAATTGAATTAAATCTTCCCGATAACGATATTTACATTTTCCTTACAACAATTAAAGGACAATTTTCTGAAGGCTATGTAGCCGGATACTTTGATCATCGCGATTTAGAAACAAAAACCGGAAACAGAAAACCGGTGTTGTTCATGAATTTAAACGGCAATGAATCAGATAACACGAACGATAAAATGAATTCTTTCTACCGAACTTTGGTGCACGAATTTCAGCATTTAACCAATTACACTTTAAGAAAAGCCTTAAACCTGAAAGAGCAAGAAAGATGGCTTGACGAAGGCTATTCAATGTTTGCAGAATACATTTACTCCGGATGTGTGGGTAACGACAGCCAAAAGATACCGCCGGCACCGCATCTTGAAAAATACCTGAATGAGCCTAACATAGATATAGCAAATAATTCTGAAACCGCATGGTTTCAAGAGCCGGCTCTGTATAAACAATACGGAGGTTCATTTATTTTCGTGGCTTATCTTGTCGAAAAATACGGCGGTGACACCGAAGCTTTACAACAGCTTTTCCTAAAGGAACTGGTTAAGAAAAGAGAACCGGGAATAGCAGGCATTGAGCACATGCTAACCTGCTTAGACAAAACATTTAATGATTTGCTTTTTGACTTTAACGTAGCTCTGACTATTGATGACCCTTTTGCAAACAACGGATTATGGTCTTTTAAGAATAAACTTGAATCATTCGGAGAATCAGGTAAGTTAATCCCTATAAGTAGCATAAAAGGCGCAAAAACAGATAATATATATGTTTTGCCTTCGTCTTTTAAAAATTTATCTGAGATAAATACAGAACATTACCCTTACACAATGCAACCGATCGAGATTCCCGTTTTTGAGGGAGAAAACATAGTTGTAGTAAAGCCCAAAGAGCCTTAAGAGACAATACCTTTATTGGCTGATTGCAGTTAAAACTGCTTCGTAATCGGCTTTGGCATCTTGAAATTTTTCCAATTTTTTGCGTGCTTTCTCTTGATCGCCTGAATTGATGGCTTTCACATAATCTTTATAGGCTGATTCATAGGCCTCTTTATACTCTTTTAGGTCGTTACCTGCGATATTTTGAGCCGCTGACTCGATATGGCCGGGTATCAAAAGGCTTTGTGAACCCTGCGCTTTTGAAATTACGTTGCTCGAAACTAAGACAGAAGAAGAACTTTTACCTGCAGGCATATAAACATTCGGCAACGCTTGTTTTGCTTTGTTATCGCGCCTAAACCAAGAAGCAACCTTTGTAAAGACCTTCTCACCGATGATTCCGCCTAATATACCGCCTAACATAGAACCGACGACAGGAATAGGTATCATCGCGCCGAGCATGGAGCCTAAAACGCTTCCTATGGATTGCCCCGAAACAGCGACCCAGTCAATTGCTTTTAAAGATTCCTTAAAAGTCATTCCTGAACCCAGGCTGCTGCCGAGGTTCCCGCCAACAAGAGCTGTCATACTCGGAATAAGAGCTCCGGCAATGCTGCCGACAACGGCGGGAGCAAAAGCTTGAATCAAAGGAACCACAACCTGACCGGCTGCAGCACCCAAAGAAGAACCCACAAAATTGCCCAAAAATTGCATTGAAAAAACTGCTTTTGAAGCGGCTTTAAAACTGGGCTTTTCGCCGTTCATTAACTGGCTTGCCAGGTTTATTGCTATGGATGTACCTGCTGTAACAGCCATATTCTTAACGCTGAAAGACTGCTTAATTGAGTCAGCCGCTTGTCTTACGCCTTGCCCAAGCGCTTTTTGGCTTTTAAGAACAGTTTCGCTCAATCTGACGGAACGATACCCCTGAGTATTGCTACCATCAAGCACACCGTCAATTTTTCCTTCAACTACGGCTTGTTTATAAAGAGATTCATTTAAAGCCTCGTACTCTCTGAGCTTTGATTCGTAAGCCGCCTTTAACTGAGATTTAGAAGCGGGGTCAGAAGCGCTCAAATAGGCCTGTTGGGCATCGTGAAGATCTTTGTATCTATATTGGGCACCCGAATCAACCGTTGCGTATTTGGTGTTTGTCAAAAATTGATCTATCATTGAACTGCGATCTTCGGGAAACATTTCAATAAAGTCATGTACAAACTCAGTGTAATTTTGCGGTTTAGCTGTTTCAAATACTTGGCAAACTTTAGAAAATGGATATTGAATATCTGATGAGTCTAATAAATCGTAAAATAAAGATGCATTAACGCCTTCGGTCGAAAGCATATCCGAGGCAGACCTTAAAATACCGTCATTTACCGCGCCGGTCACACCCTGATTTTCAAAAATATAACGATTTTGCTCAATGTTATTTTGTGTCTCGAGGCGCCAAGAAGAGCTCACGTCATTATTTGCACGAAATTCTTTGGTAGAAAGAGCTTCGATCGCTTCTGCCCATCCTTCAGAGATGGCGAATCCACCGTCTGAAACGGTATTTTTTGAATGAGCGCCCCGGTAAGAGGTTGCCGGGTAATTGGGTGATTCGTAAAGTTGATCCATTATCATGTGGCCGATTTCGTGAGAAATGACAGAGGCCCCCGAAGGATCTTTCATACCGCCGGTAAAAACTTCGCTGTTGCCTGCCACAACAATGCGATTAACATTAGAGTTATCGCGATAGCTGATTTGCCCCGAAGCGTCACGCTCAGCCAAAACAAAGCCTGAAGAATCGTGGCAGATATAACCTGATTCGTCAATTTCGAGATAAACAGGTTTTTTTAAATCATTTACAAGCCACTGAGCAAAAGCCGGGTCTTTTGTTCCCTCGCTTACGGATTTTTGCAATTGATTTATTTTATAGTTTCGGGCTTCGATTTGCATCCCGACAGTTCGCCTCAAGCCCTCGTTGTTTTCTATGTAAGTTTTCAACTGCTGAAATCTGGGGTCAGAGCTCTCTAATGCTCTTAAAACAGGAACCTTATTGCCAAGAAAATCTTTGGTTTCACTTATAGCGCCGCTGTTAAGGGGAGCCACTATTTTGAATTGTTCCATCGCAGCTTCGCTTGTCAAGTTTTGCGAAGCTATTACACGGTTATTTGCATCTTTTACAAAATAAGAACCTGAGTCAACATCGTAAGTCGGAGTATAAACTTTTTGAATTTTGCCTGCAGAATCGGTGATAACATAACGAATACCGCTTGAAGTAACGACAAATGTTCCTGCCGCTGTTGCAACAGTACTGATAAACATGGCTAAAATCAGCAAAATCGCTATTTTTACCGACCTGAATTTTTTCACAAAACTACCTCCGACGGCCAAAACTCCTGTACATTTATTTGATTATAATGATTTTACTTCTGATGCGCAATAACAACCGCAGTTTGTTGACAATAAACCAACAAGATGATATTAACTATATATCAAATTTTCACCCGAAAGGTATTCGATTTATGGCAGTTAATCTAATTGGACGCAATTTTTTAACATTAAAAGATTTCACCCCCGAAGAAATTCGCTATTTGCTCAACCTGGCCTCTGACCTTAAGAAACTTAAATATGCCGGTATCAAACCCAGGAACTTAGAAGGAAAAAGTATTGCGCTTATTTTTGAAAAGGCCTCTACCAGAACCAGATGCGCTTTTGTTGTAGCAGCTGTAGATGAAGGCGCCCACCCCGAATACCTAGGCAAAGATGACATTCAGCTCGGAAAAAAAGAGACCGTTAAAGACACTGCCAGAGTATTGGGCAGAATGTTTGACGGCATTCAGTTCAGGGGCTTTAAACACGAAACAGTCGAAGAACTGGCAAAATATGCGGGTGTCCCTGTATGGAACGGCCTTACTGACCAATATCACCCCACACAAATTTTGGCTGACCTTTTAACAATCGAAGAATATTTTGGAACCCTCAAAGGCATCAGCTTTGCATACGTAGGCGACGGCCGCAACAATATGGCCAACTCTCTTATGATAGGCTGCGCAAAAATGGGCATGGACTGCCGCATCGTTTCGCCCAAATCATTGTTCCCCGAAAAGAAGCTTGTTGAATTAGTAAAAGATATCTGCAAAGAAACCGGCGGAAGCATCACTATAACCGATGACGTTAACAAAGGCGTAAAAGGCGCGGACGTTCTTTACACAGACGTATGGGCAAGCATGGGTGAAGAAGACCAAATGCAAGCACGCATCAAACTCTTGTCTCCCTACCAGGTCAACATGAAAATGGTCAAAGCGACAGGAAAAGAAAAAACACTGTTCCTGCACTGTCTACCGGCGTTCCACAACAATGACACCACCGTTTCAAAAGAAGTGGGTGCCATGGAAGTCACCGAAGAAGTATTCGAAAGCAAATTCTCAAGAGTATTCGATCAGGCCGAAAATCGACTGCACACAATCAAAGCAGTTATGGTAGCAACCTTAGGCACTAAATAACAAAAAACAAAACAACCGGTCGCTTTCAAGCTTAAAAACTTAGAGCGGCCGGTCTTTTTTTTAGGTTAAGCAAAAGGTAAATTTTATTGCCTAATTTATCGTTAATGTTTTTTAAAGTTTTGCCGAAACAAGATTCTGAAAAATTGTAAAATATTGAAAGGAACTCTTGTTCCATGAACAGACGTCGTAATTCTTTAATTTTAAGCGGATTTTTGGCAATGATTGTGAGCGCGTCTTCTTTTGCGCAGTCTTACGATGCCATGTCATCGGGCGGTTTTGGCGGCAACAATTTTTATTTTGAAGCGCAATCATTGGGCGAGACAGGTCATCAGACCTATACTATCAAGAGCGGCGACACTTTGGGCTCCATTTCAAAGAAGTTCTTCGGAACCACAACAAAGTGGAAAGAAATTGCGTCGGCCAATAATATCAGTGACCCCGGCAAAATAAAAGTGGGCCAAATGATTGAGATACCCACAACAAACCTCGAAAGAGGCGAAGGAAACCTTGTCAGACACAGACCGGTTCAAACTTACACGCAGCCGGTGACAGAATATCAACCGACAGTGCACTATCAGCCTGTTACCTCTTTGCCGCCGATTGTTAATACTTCTTACGATACGGCACCTGCCCAGCCTAATGTTGCGCCTAAAAACTTGCCGTTGCCGCCTGTTACAAGAAGCGACGACACTGTTTTATATTCGGGCTCGAGTTTGCCGCAAATAATACTTCCCGGGGAAAAGCAGACGAAAAAAGAAGTCGATACCGGAAACCACGTAACCTTTAACGGTCTTACGGGGCTGATAAATACATTTGCAGCCTATCCGTTAGGCGAAAATCTGTTTTCAACGGCATTCGGAATGACCTGGAACAAGATAGTGAAGCGTGAAGGCGAAAGACTTGCAACCGGCGAAGACGGCGACTTTTGGGAATTCCCTGTATTAATGACTTATGCGGGAGAAAACTTTGAAGTGGCGTTCAAGATTCCCTTTGAATCATATGATGTTTACGCCCCAATAACCTATAATTTCAAAGACGGCAGCGATTCGGGAATGGGCGACTGCCAACTACGATTCAAATTCACCTCAGAGAGTGACGAAATGGCATCTTGTTTAGGGTTAGGAGCGATTTTTCCCACCAGCGACATCGGAATCGGCAACACAGACACCAATAACGCATGGGAGCTTTTTGCCGGGCTGTCGACTAAGCGCAAAGAAGGCGGCAATCTACATCTTAATGGCGGATATCAAGCCGGTGACGGCAACACGGCTCATGAGGGCGTGTTTGTAAATGTCGGTTTTGACTACAGAGCGAACGATTCTTTTACGTTCATTGGCGAAGTGAACTTTTATAATCGAGTCAACGCGGGAAAAAGCACCGATTTGAATCTTGGTTTGCGTTATCATGTTAAACCCGGAATGTCGCTTACACTCGCCGCTCCGATTTCTCTCAGCAACGATATGTTTTTTGGTTATGACTATAGACTTCAGGGACTTTTACAGTATCATTACTAAAATACATCTTTTATTTAATGTTTTTGCTTGTTTAGCCGATGATTAAATAGAAAACTTATGATAGCTCAAAGGAGCCGGTATGGTTAAAAAATTTCAAATTATGCTGACTTTGGTTTTAAGCGTTATGCTTTTAACACTCGTCGGTTGCGGCACAAAAAGCACCCTCAGGGGGTCTATTGTGGGAACAATCATTGACTCTCAGACAGGAATAGGCATAGCCGGCGCTACCGTAGTAACATCACCATCGACCGGTTCTGTTATAACCGACATTAATGGTGCTTTTTCAATTAACGACGTTAATGCTGGAGTTTATACTGTAACGGCGCACGCGAGCGACTTTAATTCTAATTCTGTTACTTGCAGTGTTGACAGCGGGTTGTCTGTAACCACCAACATAGTTTTGGTTTCGACCGGCGGAAGTTTTTCAAGAAACATTTTGCCGATTTTTACCGTGAACTGCGCAATTTCAGGATGCCACAACGACAGCGCCGCTGCCGGCAGACTCAGATTGAACAGTTATTCGGCTGTAATGACCGGCGGTAAATCTGGGGCGGTTATCTACCCCTTCGATTCTTCAACCAGCAGGTTAGTTAAGCGCATTAAGGGCACAGAAACCCCTAAAATGCCGCTGGACAGAGCAAGCCTTTCCACCGCCGACCAGGGCTTGATTACCAATTGGATAGCCGGCGGAGCTCGCAACAACTAAATAATTTTTTGGGGTATTTTTGTGGAAAAGGCAACGTTTTTCGGTACCATAGCAGTATCAATATTGATTGCAGCCAGCATTATGATGGCAGGCAGTTTAAAAGCGTTTTTTGATATTCCGTCAATAATGATTGTTATTGGCGGCGGTTTGTTTTCTATGTTTATTGCCTACAACACAGAAACCGTAAAAAAAGCGCTCTATATGGTCAAACAAGCATATATGGCCCCCGACGAATTTGATTATCTTAAAATTATCAGTACTATCCTCACCACTGCCGACGTGGCCAGAAAAGAGGGTGTTCTCGCTCTTGACGCCAAAATGTCAGAAATCGACAACGAATACATGCGACGAGCTTTGCAAATGGTTGTTGACGGTGTTGATGTAGGCATAATTGAAGATATTTTAATGACAGAAGTAGACGCCACCGCGAACCGCCACACAGAAGTAAAAAGCGCCATCGACTTTTTTGGCGCCTCCTTACCCGCATTTGGCATGATCGGAACGGTTATGGGTCTTGTTTTGCTTTTAGGCAACCTTGATGACCCCGCAGCTATTGGCCCGAATATGGCCGTTGCACTTATTACAACCTTTTACGGCGCCGTTGCCGCAAATGTTTTGTTTATACCTTTAGGCAAAAAGGTAGACCAGAGAAACAACATAGAATCTCTTTATTTGGAAATAATAGCCAGAGGGTGCTTGATGATTGCTTCCGGAATACACCCAAGA
>Ga0265294_10007659_pt1 | contig 12755 bp, 7 predicted proteins | sample MunlanPumphouse3_FD_192504 | JGI IMG/M metagenome (GOLD analysis project Ga0265294, IMG submission 192504) | Groundwater microbial communities from a municipal landfill in Southern Ontario, Canada - Pumphouse #3 | ecosystem: Environmental > Aquatic > Deep subsurface > Groundwater | place... | reverse complement strand
AAAAGAATCTGCATTTAAAAATAGTCTACAATGAAAAAAGAGTCTGCGAAAAATACAGACTCTTTTTATGTCTTTTATCTCTAGCCTAGTGTTAAAACTAAAACTCTTTACTTACACTAGTCTATCTTTTTCAATTTTAGTCCTAGTCAGCGTATTTTAACATAGCCTCTACAATCTCTGGGTACTTCCAGCTTGATTTGGACCTGTCTAGGATACCAAAGAGCTCACCGTCTCCAGTAAAGGCATGGTTGTCCCACCATAAACAGGTCATGCCCCTGGCCCTGGCTGATGCCACGTAATATGCAGAGAAATCCACCCTGTCCTGAAGGTTGTTCTTTTTATTCCTAGCACCAAACTCACCTATTACAACTGGGACTGCCTGGGAAACAAATTTCTCGTGCAGCTGGGTCATAAACTGGTCTATCTCCCTGACACTGCTGGACTTATTAATGTCAAAGCTACTAACCCCTCCAGCCTCTAAGGCAAAATTGTAAGGGGTATAGGCATGTATGGAAAGGATTAGTCTATCCTCTACCCTATCCTTGGGAAGCTCAAAACCCTTATTAAGTGCTCCTTCCACTGAGGCTGCGTAGCCTGGTACCATAAGATAGCGGCTCTTATTATTAGCACCACTGGCCCTTACAGTATCGACAAATATTTGGTTAAGCTTGTTGATGCTAGCTACTGCATCCTTGCAGCTCTCATCATTTGAATCTAGCCACCACTCATACTTACTGCCTACCATCCGGGGCTCATTTAAGGATTCAAATATTAGGTGTTCGTCATAATCCTTAAATCTTTCAGCTAGCTGGGTCCAAATACGCCTTACATAATGGGAGGACTGGTCCATGTATTGGCTACTTGGATAAATAAAGTCCTCACCCATATCGTGATGTATATTGATAATGGCATAAAGGCCATTGTCTATAGCATAGTCTACTACCTCCTGGACCCTGTCTAGCCAGGCCTGGTCTATGGTGTGGTCATCGCCTGAGACATGGTTATGCCAGGATACTGGTATACGTACAGTGTTAAAGCCGGCATCCTTTACTGCCTGGATCATCTTTTCAGTAGTCTTTATCCCTGACCAGCCCTTCTCATAATCCAACTTGTTGGAAAGCCAGGTACAGTCATGGGCATCAAAGGTATTGCCTAGGTTCCAACCAAGCTTCATATTGTTAACAAAGGCCTGGCTATCTGTATCTGGAATATCAAATGCCTCTATGGAAAGGTCAGGTATTTTGATTTCACTGGTCTTTGGATCATCCTTTGGCTCCGGGCTCTTGCTTTCTGCTGGTTCCTGAGTTTCTTCGGGTTCCTTTGTTACATCTGGGCTCTCACTTGGCTCAACTGTAGGTGTAGCCGTAGCCTTATCAGCATCCCTAGAGCATCCTGCAAACATGCTCATGACTAGGGCTAGGACTAGTATTAGCCCAATTAACAATCTTTTCTTATTAGCTATCAATTTTCATTCCCCCTGTTTTTTTATGTTTTTATCTAAAGCAGTTTCTTTGCTACTGCCCCTTGCCTCCCATTATCTTTCTTTATCCCTAAGTAGTCTCTTTACTTTTTCACAGTTCTAGCTCTCTTGCTGCTAGACCATACTATTAGAGCTGTTGCAGCTATGACGCCTAGGATAATGACTATAATCCAAATCAGTAGGCTCTTGTCCCCCTGCTTGGTCTCTTGTGGTTCTTTTGGCTCCTCCTCGTCCTTACTTTCATCCTCTGTGGGCTCAGGAGTGCTTGTTGGATCAGGTTCATTCTGACCTGGGGCCTCCTGGCTTGATACACCCTCTATCCACTTACCGTTTTTTATAATACTATATTCAATTATCTCACCACTCCAAAAATGAAGCTTTAAAAGGACCTCTTTATCATCCTTTAATTCATTTAAAAAGTCCTCTGTTAACCTTATATTATTGTACTGGTATGAGGGGGTAAAGGCATAGCTATACTGCTTAAAGCTAGTCCAGTCTGGTGAACCTGCATTGCCCCCTTCTAGGTAGACTGCCTCTAGGGTTTTTAGCCTGTCACCATTAAACTTGGTCGGTAGCATAAAGCTATCCTTGGTCCTTCTTACATCTAAAAGAAGTGGGGTCTTATACTTTATGATTTCTATTGCCCAATCAGGGCCTGAGCTAAAGCTACACTCTAGCTTGGCCTTGAGCCCTAAATCCCCATCTAGGAGACTGGCTAAAAGGTCCTTTAAAAGAAGAAGCTTGTCCCCCTCAAGCCTATAGTCTTTGTCCTTTATTAGTTGCCTATCATCTATCTTTAAACTGACAAGCTCATTACCGTTTAGCTTTAAGTCTATTGTCTTGTCCTCTAGGTCCTCCCCCTCCTTTATAAAGAGTAGGTTGGACTTAGCATTAGATGACCGCCCCTGTACGCTATGGGCTATTGTTTCATACAAGGCCGGGTTATTCCAAACTAGATTATTCCTGTCAAAGTGCTGGCCATTATCCCATAGCATATGGGTTATGCCCTTTAGCCTCGTATAATAGGTGAAATATTCAAAGTATTTGAGGACCTCTCCTGCTTGGACTCCATCTATATCATCATCAAAGGCTAGGAGTCCATATTCGCCTATTACAACAGGTATGCCCTCCTTGACAAAAACCTTTTCTAGCCTGTCTATAGTAGTTTCAATATCTCCCTTTGCCTGGTCGTCAAAGCTAGTTGCTCCTCCTAGATTTACACTAAAGGGCCAATAGCCATAATAATGGACTGTAGCTATAATATTATCATCCTTAAGCTCATCTATTGTTTCCTTTAGCCTTCTTAGCCTATCAATAGTGTGACCTGATGTAATAGTGGTAAGAACTAAGGGCCTAGTTTTATTTTTCCCTCCTGATCCCCTGACTATTTGGTAAAAGGATGTGTTAAGGTCATAGAGATAGTCAAAATAGTTTTCTGTATCCCGTCCCCAGTCTTCATCAAACCTTGGCTCGTTAATAGCTTCAAACATTAGCTTGTCAGGATAATCCTTAAAATAGTCACTTATCTGGGTCCAGGCGGCCCTATACCTATCTAATACCCCTGTCCTATCTGTCTTCATATTGTAGATCCAGTCAGAATCATGATGCATATTAAGCATTACATACATACCTGCATCTAAAGACCAGTTTACAATCTCAGCCACCCGGTCTAAAAAGTCAGGGTCTATCTTGTTATCATCATTCATTCTATGTCCCCAAGTTACGGGAATCCTTATGCTTTTAAAGCCTTGCTCTGCTATGGCATCGATAAGCTCCTTGCTAGTTAGGGGATTGCCCCAGGACCTTTCATCCCCTGTTGCATCTAAGCTGTTGCCTAGGTTCCAGCCCGGCTGCATATCTTCTACATAAGTTTGCATTTTACTCTTGCCTTCTGCCCTAGTAGCTAAAGGACTTAGATATGTAAATAGGATCATGAGTGTTATCAAGATGCCAGCTACTTTGGAAAACGTTTTCCGTTTCATATAAGATCCCCCCTGGATTTCATCAAATTATGCCATCTAATAATATTATATAACAAAGACCTGGTTTTCTCTATAAATTTTGCGAATAATCCACCAATATAAATAAGAAAAAAAGACCTCCCCTAAAGCTTTTGCCTTGGCCGGAGAGGTCTAATTCGACTATTATTTAAAATCCAATCCAGATTCATTAAGCCCTTAATTTATCTGCCTTTTTTACCATTGTAGATAAGGCTAGATTATATACTCTTCCTTCTTTTTAGGCCTACTATCTAGCTCCTGCTTTTTCTCCTCATAACCAGGCCTTCCTAGTAGGGCATAGGTAGCATTTTTACCCTCTTCTACACCGGGCTGGTCAAAGGCATCAATATTTAGTAGTTCACCTGCAAAAGCAGTCTCAACCTCAAGTAGGTAAAGGAGCTGGCCTATGGTAAAGGCATTTACTACTGGCAGGGTAATGGTCCTATTTAGGCGTTTAGCCTTTAAGAGGGCATACTCTGTTGCGGCCTGCTCGGCATGGATAAGCTCATTTAATGTATGTCCACCAAGAAAGGATACTGCCGGTATATCCTCATAGCCCCTAGCAATTTCCATGGTCTTGCGGTATTCTCCTACTCCAAGAAAGGTTACAACCTTGTCAAAGGGTCCTTCGGTATAGAGCTGGACCTGGGAGTGCTGGTCGGTTACTCCTAAGGCCTTTACAGGAGTCTGGCCTACAAAGACTTCCTTGCCCTCTAGGTCATACCTTTTGCCTAGGCTCTCAGCCCAGAGCTGGGCATACCAGTCAGCCATATACTTTAAAGAATCAGCATAGGGCATCATAACAGATATGTTCTTGCCAGCCTTCATGGCTAAATACTGGAGGGTTGCTGCCATATAGGCCATATTCTCGTACACATTATCCACACTAGAGAGCTCATCTGCATAGGCAGCCCCTGCTAAGAGCTCCTCTATATCAATGCCGCATACGGCTGCAGGTAAAAGACCTACTGGGGTTAGTTCGGAAAACCTGCCACCCACTCCCCTTGGGATAAAGAAGGTCTTAAAGCCCTCTTGCTTTGCAATTTTTATAAGGTTACCATTTTCAGCATCCGTGGTTGCTATAATATGGTCCTGGTACTTGTCTCCTAGCTTTGTCTTTAACATGTCCTGGATGATTAAAAACTGGGACATGGTCTCAGAGGTACTACCTGACTTTGTAATTACGTTAAAGGCTGTCTTTTCAATATCAATAACATCAAAGAGGGCATCCATTCTCTCAGGATCCACATTGTCAACTACATAAAGCCTAGGGTAGCCACCCCTGTCTTCTTTTGATAGTTCATTATAGTGCATATGATTTAAGGCCTGCTGGACTGCTATTGGCCCTAGGGCAGAACCCCCGATACCTAGTACAACAAAGGCATCAAACCTGTCCTTAATTTTATTGGCTGTATCTATAAGGTCCTTTACTATATCCTTTTGATTATAGGGCAGGTCCCTAAAGTCCATTTTGCCAGCCTTTCTTTTGTCCTTCATAGCCTGGGCAGCCTCTTTTAGCCTATCGGATAGTTGGTCTATACTAGCCTTGGATATGCCCTGCTCATCTCCAATTACCTCAGACATCATATTGTTAAAGTCCATGGTAATCTTCATACTTTCCTTCCATTCCCTCTTTTCATATCTTTTCATTTAAATCTTCCTTTCAAAACATATTCCTTACAATAATATACCCCTATGTAATAGGTTAAAGCTTAAAACAAAAACTATTGTATCATAAAAATAGAATAATTCTATAAAAATGTGCCTAAAGAATGAGGGTCTAGCTGGTCTTTTGATTATATAAAGGTTTTTTGGGTCATAAAAAGGCCTCCTTTACTAGAGCCTGAATCATTTAATCATGGTATCTACCTGCCACTTGTCCCCTCTTAAACTTAGGATTATTGCTCCGTTTAGGTCATTTCTATAAATCTTGGTCCCTAGCTGGTCTAGCCTTTCAAGTACCTCTATACTAGGATGCCCATAGCTATTATTTCCTACCTGTATAACACCTATTTCTGGGGAAAGCAGGTCCAAAAAAGCCTGACTACTTGAACTATTGCTGCCATGGTGGGCTACTTTTAATACGTCTACCTCCTCTATACCCTGGCTAACTAGATAATCTTCAACCGGCCCTTCAATATCTCCTGTAAACATAACAGACCTGTCCCCATAGTAGAGTACCTTTACCAGGGAATAGTTATTTTCATTTCCGCCTGCTAACCCCTCAACTACTCCATCATCTGGATAGAGTATTTCAAGTCTTAGCTTATCTCCTAGCTTAAAGGACTGCCCCCTCTTGGCCCTATGGGTCTTTATGCCCTTTTCCAAAACTATTGCCTTAAGCTTTCGATAGGTCTCGTTTTCTTCACCAGGGGGGTATTCGAGAAACTCCCTTACCCTTAGCTCCTCGACAAGGGGCAAGAGGCCACCTATGTGATCATAATCGCAGTGGGACATAATAAGTAGGTCCAAGGAAGCAACCCCATTTTTAAGTAGAAAGGGAATTACTACATCTTGACCTATATTGCTACCCTCCCTGCCCCCACCATCTAGGAGTATATCAAGACCATCTGGCGTCCTTATATAGGTACAATCCCCTTGACCTACATCTAAAAATACAATTTTAAGCTCCTTTGGCCTAAGCCCTTGGTATAGGCCACTGGCTACTAAAAATACAAAAGCTATGACTATTGCAGTGGCCAGGGGCCTTTTAATAAAGGAGGGCCTGTCCCTAGATAGTATAAGGATTATTATAAAGAAAATAATAATTGCAATTATAGGGGGTGAGACCACCCTAACTGCTGAAAAGGGCAGTCCTGCTAAGGCGGTATTTATACCAAGTAGGATCCTTGTGATAACCTTTATTGGTATCCCTATATAAAAGGCAAGTCCAGGCAGGATAATCCCTATGGGCATTATTAAAAAGCCTGCCATTACAAGTAGGCCAAAAACCGGTATTAGGAGAGGGTTAGTCAAAAATGATATCAAGGACAGGCTATTGAAATGATAGGCTATAAGGGGCAGGGCACCTAGCTGGGCAGATATGGTGACAGCAAACAAGGAGGCTAGCCTGTCGGGTAAAAAGCCTAGCTTGTCCTTTATATCCCTGTAAAGTAGACCTATAGAAAATACTGTTATAAAGGACAGTTGAAAGCCTGTATCTAAAATCTCCATAGGCCGAAAGATCAGTATAAGCAGGGCAGCTGTCCCTGCACTATTTAGGATGTCAGGCTTTCGCCCGATTGCCTGGCCTAAAAAGACAATTATAGCCATTATAGTTGCCCTGACCACTGATGTGGCTGCCCCTGTTAAGAGGCAATAAAAAATGATAATTGAGGACCTAAAGATAAAAAGACCCCAGGTCCTTAGCCTTAGCTTGGCCGATAACTTGTTTATCAAGAGAACTATATAGCCTACATGAAGACCAGATATGGCCAGTATATGGGCAAGGCCTGTCCTAGAAAAGCTGTCACTTGTATTAGGCTCAATCAGCCACCTTTGGCCTAGAACCATAGCCTTTAAAAGGTCGCCCTCCTGGCCTCCAACTGCAGCGTCAAGACCAGTAGCTCCAAGACTAGCCAGCCTAGAGAGCATATTATTAGGCTCTAAGGGACTAGCTTTTTTAACTAGACTCATATCATCAGGTCCTATAGTCATAATCTGGTGGATCCCCCGCCTTGCCAAGTAGGCCCTATAGTCAAATACACCAGGGTTACGTGCCTGTCTAGCTAGCTTTAGGGTCCCTTCTAGCTCAACTATGGAGCCTGGTCTATAGGCCATAGGATTTCTTATTTCATCATAGTAAACGCTTACCCTTATCTTGCCTAAAACCCTGTATGTAATATCTCCTTGCCTTAACCTGTCCACCTTTACTATATAGTGGCTTACATCCTCCTTTTCCTGGGCCTGACCTAGTAGCTTGCCTGTAACCCTTACCTCCATATCAACAAACTGATCTAGGCTAGACCTACTATTATAAAAAAGGCTACCCCTTAGGATGCCAAATAAAAGGATAATAGCCAAGAGGCAGTAAAATAGGCCGGGCCGCCATAAGAAGGCTAGGCCTATAAAAATAAGCATAGCTAAGTATATAAGTAGTAGCTTGCCACTTACATAGATGGACAATACTAGGCCCAAAATATAAAAAAATAATATCCACAGTATAGGTCGCCTTAGCCAAATACCACTAAACCCCTTCATATAAAGCTTCCTTTCAGTTTTCTATAAAGTAGCCTAGCTTATAACTAACTAGCCTATCCTCTAGCTATCCTCTAAACATATCCATTACTAGTGGGTCCTCCCACCATTTATATAGCCTGGATTCTGCTTTACCTAAATTAATAATTAGCTAGTGGCCTGTAATTTTGTTTTTTTATTGAGTAGTCATCATTCTACAGGGCCCTAAATTACTCTATCTTGCCTGCCTATTTATAGGACAAAAGTAGCCTTTGAGCAAAATTATATCATACTCTGGTAAATTATTCATAAGTCTTGTTCTGTATCTATTATTTGACAAACTATATTAGAGGGTCAATAGGGGTAATACTATATTGAAAGAATAATGAGGTGACTGCTTTTATGATAAGCCTACTGAAAAAGCTTGTAGGAAAAAAGAAAAAGCCAATCATTAGAGAGGCAAGTACTGACCAGCTAAAAAACATTAAGCTGACAGCTAACATAGATGACAACATTAGCCGCTTAAAAATTACTATGAGTAGTTCTTATGACATAGTAACTAGGGAGCTAGAAATAGGAGCCCATGGTATAAGGGCTTCCCTTATCTACATAGACAATCTTGTAAATTCTATTGTGGTCCAGGATAACATATTAAGGCCCCTGACCATATACTCACTAAATGAGCCAAAGGGGCCAGGAAGAATCGATATTAACAAGCTAAAGGACTCCATGATAAGCATAGGAGAAATAAAGGAGGCTGAATCCTTTGATGATATTGTCCTGGCTATATTATCAGGCAATGTTTTCTTATGCATACAGGGCTATGACAAGGGCCTATTAATAGGGGCTAAGTATTATCATGGTAGGACTATAGGTGAGCCAAATACTGAGTCATCAATAAGGGGACCCCAAGAGTCCTTTGTAGAGATATTAAAGGTCAATATCGGTCTTATACGCCGGAGGTTAAGGGATCCTAACCTGGCTATTGATGCCTTTAAAATAGGCAAAAGGGCAAAGTCAGACTTGGCTATTGCCTATATAAGGGGCCTTGCTGATCCTGAAATTGTTGAGCAAATAAAGCAAAGAGTTTTAAAGCTAGATTTAGACGGGCAAATATCTGCTATTCAAATAGGCCAGATGATACTAGACAACCCTAATTCCATATTCCCAATGAGCCAGATCACAGAAAGACCAGACAAGGTGGTATCAGCCCTAATGGATGGTAGAGTCATGCTTTTACTAGAGGGTGCTCCAGATGCCCTACTCCTTCCTGTGACCCTCCCGATCCTTATGCAGAGTGCGGATGATTATTTTGAAAGCTGGATAATTTCATCCTTTATCAGGATATCAAGATATATGTGCCTTTTTATCTCAACCCTCTTTCCCGCTAGCTATATAGCCATTGCTACCTTTAACCCAGGGATGTTACCTACAAACCTAGCCCTTTCTATGGCAGCTAACAGGACAGGAGTTCCCTTTACAGCTGCTATTGAAGCCTTGATTATGGAGTTTACCATAGAAATACTCCAGGAGGCGGGGGTACGACTTCCTAAGGTTATAGGCCAGACCGTATCTATCGTTGGAGGACTTGTTATTGGCCAGTCAGCTGTACAGGCGGGTCTAGTTGGCCCAATTATGGTTATAGTAGTAGCCCTTACTGCCCTAGCCTCCTTTACAATACCAGACTATAGCCTTGGACTAGCCACACGTTTTCTGAGACTACCCTTTATCATATTGGCTATTAGTTTTGGAGGCTTTGGTATAGCAATTGGTATGCTAACTTTAATTACCTATCTTAGCTCATTAAAAAGCTTTGGGATCAGGTACCTGGCTCCGATTACCCCCTTTAACCTAAAGGATTGGACTGATACCCTAATCCGAGGATCAAATCCCGGTCAGAATAAAAGGCCAGAATTTTTGAAAACCCAGGCTAGAGGGAAAAGCAAGGCTTTAAAGGAGGCAAAAGCCGATGAAGGATGATAGCTTAAGGCCTGTGCAAATAATGACCCTTACTGCTAGTGCAATATTTGGAGTTGACATCCTGCTTGTACCACAAAGGATGGCAAGGATAGCAGGTCAGGATGGGTGGATTTCCTTAGGGTTAGGTGGCCTCTTGTCCCTGGCTTCAGCTAGCCTCATATACTATTTAGTCTCTCTATACCCTGAAGATGACATGCCAAATATCTGTATAAAGGTTTTAGGTCGTCTCTTGGGCAGGATAATCATGCTACCTACCCTACTATATACCTTTATCTATGTCGCCCTATCCTTTCGAATATTTGCCCAGGCCTTACTTACCTTTCTCCTGGACAGGACCCCCATATATGCTATAGTTCTGCTTATGCTACTGGTCACAGCCTATGCTGTATATAAGGGTATTTATACAATGGCCAGTGTCTGCGACCTACTATTCCCCCTTGCCCTTATTACCCTGATAGTTTTGGTAGCTACAACAATAAGCCAAGGAAGGCTTGATTACCTAAGGCCTATACTTTTTGACAATAGTGACAAGGTCTTAAAGGGAGTTTTGCCTGGCCTTCAGGAGTATACAGGCTATTCTATAATTGCCTATATATATAGCCATAGTCAAAAGGGAGCTAGGACCTATAAGTGGTACATGGTCGGCATCCTGATCCCCATCATTTTCTACATGCTTATAACCCTTGTATGCATTATGAACTTTACTGCACCTGGCCTTGAAGGCGTTTTATATCCTACCCTGACCCTTTCAAAGTCCATTGAGTACACCCCCCTCTTTATGGAGAGGTTAGAGGCCTTTGTTGCTGTTATATGGATTTCTATAGTTTTTGCTTCTGGTATGGCCTACTACTATGCAGCAAGCCGTAATATAGCTGTATTCTTTGGGGTCAAGAGTCAATATGAAAGGTATATAGTATTTGCTTTTATACCCCTGCTACTCATCCTTGCCATACTTGAGCCTAATGTCTTAAAGTCTATAAAGCAAATTACCTATTTAAAGACTATACAGATTCTTGTTGCAGGCTTTGTTGTTCCCCTGCTGATTGTTATTACACTAATTAAAAGGAGGTCTTCTATAAAAAAATGAAAAAGCTAGTCCTACTACTTATGATTTTATCTCTCCTTGTTACTACTGCTTGTTGGGATATGATAGATATAGAAAAGAGGGCCTATGTACTCGGTGTAGCTATAGATCTTTATCCACCTAACCCAAAGGGCAGGGAGAGCGATAAGTCAGAAGCAAGGCAAGAGGAAGAAATACCTCTAGAGAAAACCGGCCTTCATAATGGAAGACCAGAATATGCCTTGACCGTACAGATACCTATCCTGCAAAAGGCCCAAAGCTCTAGCTTTTCAGGGGGTGGTGGCGATCCAGAATCTGATGCTACTTGGCAGATCACCCAGATAGGAAACTCCTTTATAAGTATGAACCTAGAAATGGCCACCCGCACCAACCTAATCCCCTATTATGAGCACCTACAGGCTATTATACTATCCGAGGATGTTGCCAGGGCTGGATTAAAGAATGTTATTGACTTTTTTGTCCGTGACCCCGAAATGGGCCGGCGTGTAAACATTTATGTAAGTCATGGTGAAGCAAAAAAAGTCCTTGATGTTAATCCCCGTACAGAGGACTACTCCTCTATTTATCTTTCCCAAATACATAGAAACACAAGAAAAACCTCAAGAATGGTAGAAAAAGCAGGCCTAAATAAAATGCTAAACAATATAGATCTGGGCCTGGACTTTATCCTGCCTGCTATCCAGTCAACAAAGGATGAGATAAAGTCTAATGGTGCAGCTATCTTTAAAAAGGATAAGATGGTTGGCTGGCTGGATGAACTAGAACTAGAGGCTGTAAAATTCATCTTAAACCGCTATAACAAGGGCCTAATAACTGTTACTAGTTCGGCTATGGATAATGCTATTATTGCCCTTGATATAGGCAAGTCAAAGACCAAGATCAAGACATCAATTGAAAATGACCTACCCCGCTTTGATATAGATATTGAAGTCTCCGGCTCCTACGCTGAAAATACAAGGGTCTATACCCAAGGAGACCAGGATATAGACCTTCATAAGACTCTAGAGAAAGATTTTGAAAAAGAAATTGTCAGCCTTTGCGAAAATACTATTAAAAAAATGCAGGAGGAATACGGGGTGGACATATTTGAATTTAAACAACTGCTAAGGACCAGAGAGCCTGCCTATTGGAAAGAGGTAAAAAACAAGTGGGAAGACCTATATCCAAAGATAATTGTTAAGGTCAAGGCCAGGGTAAAAATTGATCTGATAGGGCTGACTAGCTAAAGTGCTTTTCTCCCTCTCTTGTGACTGTTCCATATACTAGGGGGCAGGGGCCAGATGCCTTTGCCCCTATCCTAATAGCCCTCTTAAATAGGTCTTGGGCCTGGTCAAATCTATCCCTATCGTTTAGGTGGAATAGGGCTAGCTCTTCTCCCTTTTTGACCTTGTCCCCAAGCCGCTTCTTAAGGACAAGACCAACAGCAGGATCTATTTTTTGGTCCTTTCTTGTTCTGCCAGCACCTAGAATAGATGCGACTGTCCCTACCATTTCAGTATCTATAGAGGCTATATAGCCCTCCATATCAGCAGTTACTGGCATTATATGTTTTGCCTGAGGAAGGAGGCTAATATCATCGACTACCCTAGCATCCCCTCCCTGGACCCTTATCATTTCAGCTAGCTTGTCTAGGCCCCGACCGGATTCTAGGGCATCTTTTGCCATAGCCTTGCCCTCATCTATAGTAGTGCAGCCAGCCCCTGTATATATCATATGGGCAGCTAAAAGGAGGGATACGGCCTTTAAGGGACCCTCCTCTCCTAGTCCTCTTAAAATACTAATGGCCTCCTTGACCTCAAGGGCATTACCCACGGCCAGGCCCAGAGGCTGGTTCATATCTGTAATAATAGCTGTAGTATTCATAGCTAGCCTTTCCCCTATCTTAACCATCTCCCTGGCCAGGTCAAAGGCATCCTCCCTTGTCTCCATAAAGGCCCCACTGCCTGTTTTAACATCGAGTACTAGACCACCTGCACCTGCTGCAATCTTTTTGCTCATAATTGAGCTGGCTATCAGGGGCAGACTGGCAACTGTA
>Ga0265294_10007658_pt1 | contig 12755 bp, 28 predicted proteins | sample MunlanPumphouse3_FD_192504 | JGI IMG/M metagenome (GOLD analysis project Ga0265294, IMG submission 192504) | Groundwater microbial communities from a municipal landfill in Southern Ontario, Canada - Pumphouse #3 | ecosystem: Environmental > Aquatic > Deep subsurface > Groundwater | place... | reverse complement strand
AATTCGGAGCGCGCGCGGCTTAATAAACTGGTCGATGGGTTGAATGAGCACAGTGAGGCGTTTGTAGCTAAGCATGGTGATAGTTATTTTTGTACCGATGTTATGCGGCAGATTTTAGATACATCATTGGCGTTAAGCCGCGTTAACAGGAAGTTCGAAAAGCCATTACAACACATTTTACCTTGGAGGTAAATCTTATGGGAGAAGTGTATGAGTTTATTCAAAAAGCAGAACAGCATCTGAAAGCGGAGAAGATGGTTGAACAGCGCGTAACCGCAGGTTATCGGCGCGCGCGCATGATGTTTGAGCCGCTAGTTGATGAATTGATGAAGATCGATTGTGGCGAGTTTGACTGCAGCTTCTGCCCGTGGCATCATGAGGAGAAAGGGTGCGTCTTAACAGCACTCGCCAGCATATTCAGTGATCGCCCATGTTAGAGGATGTGTTTTGGAAGAACTTTGAAGGGGTCGCGAAGGCTTCGTACTCCTTTAAATGTGAGGAACTGCTGAGGCAGTTGGAGAAGAATGAAGAAAATGGTATTAATGTAGTTGGCCTGAAGGTCGACTATGCTGCAAGAATAATTGAACTAATTGTGGAGGCACCCCCTGAAGAAGCTGAGCGGGTGTTGAAGAGCGGCATTGAAATCGATGAGGATGATGATCTCGAAATCATAGACATAACGAGGTAGATGTAGATGGAGTTGAAATTTGCATTCGAGAAGGAAACAAAAAACACGTATAGATTTGAGGAACTTTCGGCATCCCCCATGATTGGCTACCTGTATGTGAAGAAGGCCGCCTTCATGAACAAGAAACCGGAGCGTATTACCATTATGCTAGAGGTTGATGAATAACATGAAGAATTACCACACATGTAAGGAAGTCCTAGAGAAACACAAATCAGGTATTCCAACAGATACTTACAACCACATTATCAACGATCTTGATATCGCGTTTAATGATACCCTTAGAAGGGAGAATATATCCATGTCCAGCGCTATGGCAGATTTACGGGAGGACATCGAACTATTTAAGCGAATCATTGACCGCCTCCTGGAGGATTAAGATGCAGCGCATTGTTCCCGTTATCGGTACCAACAGCCCTTTGTCACGTGACACTGCCTATCCAAGGTGTGATTATAAGTCTACTAGGAGGTTGCAGTTATGACTAACGATCTCCCGCGCATCACCGACATCTTAGATGGCTATATGGATGTAGTAACGCCCGCTGTGTATGAGAAGTTGTATATAGATGTGAGGACTGCGTTCGATGAGCGTGATACCTTTTGGTCAACGCAGTGTCATGAACTGAGATTGCAACTCGATGAAGCCAAAGGTGCACTCGAAACGCAACTCACCATTAATGAACTCCGCGCGATCAACCGGCGGTATGGGTTGATGATTGATCATTTAATGGAGAACATACAATGATGAACATCAACCCCCATATTCATTACTACATCGGGTATGATGATAAAGAAAAAGGCAAATACTGTATCGTCAAAGTCGACGTAGCTACTGACTCCATAGTTGCGCGCGGCTTTAAAACTATTAGCGCCGCGAAAGGGGAGGCCAAGAAATTAGGTCTGCGCATCAGCCCGAATCCATATCTAAAGGCACGTAAACCTGCTAACAGGAGGTAACTTCATGGACATAGCTGCCCTGTACTTCGAGTTGCTGTCGCAAAAAACCGTAACTTACAAACAAAAGCAGAAGAGCTCATCGAACTCCCAAAAACAGATGACCGACAGAGAACTCGCATACTGGAAGCGCGAAATTACACTCCTGCGGGACGAAACTCGAGGCGTCTGCAAACTCAACTGGCATAGTAGTTACTACCATAAGGCGCATGTATTATCGCGCAATCACTACGGCGACAAGTCTATGCCAGACGAGCTCTGGGATTACTGGGTATGCTATGTCAAACAGATTCAAGAACAACTCAAACAGGAGGGATACATCCCAGATGACGAACTACTACATCAGAAAGAAAGCAACGCGCAACTGGATAGAAGTCAGCAAACCCAGCTTCTTCAAACTCCTCTATCATGAGGTTCACGTATATTCTCATGTGGAAGTTGTGCGCGCCCTCAAAAACTTTCCGATTGAAGGTCTCGACCACCACTTCCGTATAACAGAAGGAGAACAGATATGAACTACATCCTACAGGTAGAAAGACGCTCCCCCACCCACGTGTGGTTCTACCTCCGTGTAAATGGCGGAGTAACAATCAGCAAACCGCAGTGCATGCGGTGTGATGAGTTTGATGACTTTGCAAAACGCTTAGAAGCAGCTATCGAGGCCTAACTATGCTAGTAAGTGAACTTGTACAGTGTGCCGGCCTCATTAAAAAGGAGAAGCTGGTCTAATGCCCGTTTTAAAACGCGTCCTTACTAATATCTCTCCGAACGACATTGAAAACACCGTTCGAATACTCCAGCAATTCCACGCTAACAACATCCCATTTTCCCTCACTAATCAGGGAATTCGGGATTCTCGCGCACTCTCTGAGGGATACATCGCAATCCCTAAATTCTACATCAGCGTGGAAGAAAAGTATGCTAAGCGCGCAATCGAACTCATCTACCTCCAGAACAAATGCTCATATCTCGATCTTGAGAACAGCTGTGTATCATGTGGATGTAACTCTGAAATCGAGTGTCTCTCATCTCACAAGCTTACCATAACACCAGAATGCTGGAATGTCAAATCGGGTAATATATTTTACCCACAGCGCGAGGCATACAAAAGATGAATGAAATCTGGGGATTCTGTAAGCGGGTCGGGTGTCAGCGTATATCCTCCTATTACAACTCGACCCATGGGTACATATGTACTGAGTGTAAAGTAGAACTCAGCCGCATCATTACAGATGTATTAAGCATCTACCCGGACGCTGACATCGACACCATCATCGCAACGTACATGAGAACACCGAAAGGCCGCCCACTCGAGTATGATGATTAACATGTCAAAACCTCGCACAGAGTGGCGCTTATCAGAATGGAACTGCAAATACAGTACCAATAAAACGGCGCCACCAATGTCTATGGCAGAAATTCAATCTGCAATCGAATGGTTAAGAGACAACTATTATCCAAAGCCTGTAGACTGCCCATGCTCAGACTGCCCGAAATATCGTCCATCTTGTAAGCTGGGCGTTTGTCGAATTGCAATCGGTATGTGTGGTGATTTTTAATGGAAGTCCAAGGCATTAAGCGAGATCGCAAAGACGGGCTCACCTTCTTTGTAACTGTTAGCGATAAGAACACCTACAGTACGGTACGCATTAACACCTTTACAACTCCTAATACAGCTAGCATCATGAACCGCGACATCAAAGTCTACATAGATCAAAACAACAATGCATTCATGTCTCAAGCTGATGTTATCCTCATCGAGTTTGCGAAAAAAGCAGTAGACGCCTTCAGACAAACATACAAGGGATGATTAACATGATTGAACTCACACATCAGGAAGCAATCAACACGTGCTCCTTTAATCTCCTCGCAGTAGCGGCCTCCCTAACTAACCCGGATCTCATGAAGTTCCGAGAAGTGCACGGCCTCGTCATGTGTACTTCTGTATATGCATTCGACCTCATGGAGAACTATAATGTTACGACAGAAGAAGTCCTTAACGCTATCCCGGAAGGCGGAGCACGAAACGCAGCAGCCGAAACGCTTAAGAACATCAACGAAACCATTACCATCCTTAGAAGAAACATTGCGGGGTAATCATAATGCGAGAAGAGCTTGATTTAAATAATAGTGTATTGGATATACTCATGACTATGTCGGAGGGCAACCCAGGCGCGGCAACCGTTCTCGTGGAACTCATGAACAACTATTCAGCGGGCTTCATGTTGATTCTAAATTTAGATGACATGAATATCAGGGGACCACAGATCTGGGTTGCATATAAAGACCACTGTAACTGCGACATCGATATGTTTTGTGAGCGTATCAAGAAGCGTGACTCCACCATAGTCGATGCCGTGAATGCAGAAATGAAACTCGACCCCAGCTTCGAGTGGCTCGCGGTCACACACGGTGCCTCTAAGCCAGGGGTACGATCAACTTTGAGGTTACATCATGTCCGATGACCGAAGCTTTATCCCCCATTGGATGCGCACATGCTGGTGTAAAAAGCCAGCAATTGGGGCTCACATCAGTAATAGCTACAACAGGAGATGTCCATACCTCTGTGAAGATCACTGCAACCCGATCCTGCTTAGCATGAAGCCGAATTCCGAACTCCTTGAAACCTACAACGGCAAAGTCATCGGAAGATTCATCCGTTTCCCCGAATCTACCCCCTTATACCCCCAGCATAACATCCTATGTGTACCCCACGTAGGATACCATCTCAGTCGCTACAACACCTTTACTCATACCTACAGTCTCTTTGAAAGCAGTAGAGAATACAACTACTTATGGCTCCTCATCGCCAAATATACATCATATTCAAAAGAGTACGACGAATTCATCGAAGACCCCAATGGCTTTCGAATCGACATCTGCCCGAATTGCGGACAGGGAGCTCGCGATTGCGACATCTCTTGGGAGCGCGAACCGCATGGCGAATATCTCCCCAACTTCTGGATATGCCCGAATTGTGGAGAAAAATGGCATTACTAACACATGAGATGTTATGATGAAAGAAGAAATTAGCCTTAGGAAACTCAAGCAGCGCCTTGAGATCGAGCAGAAACGTAGAGCCTTTAATTCCTTCATGGACTCCATTGGTAAAACTATAATACTTAAAGATACACAGTTCTTTAAACGTAATAACCGCCTGATCGTACGTATCTATTATCCAGGAGTTGTAAAAATACATGCGCTTACACAGATATTCCGCGACAATGACATCTATGGATATTTAGATTATGTATCGCCTGCTCGAGAATATGCAGAATTCGTCATATACATATGGGTTGAATAAATGCTTAAACCAATCGTTTGTCCGTTCTGTAGTGCACCTATTAACGCTAATCACAAGTGGAGCAATGAATTTACTTACACTTGCCGCAACTGTGGAACCTTCGGTCGCATAGCGACGTGGGAAATTCGTAAACCATCTTTAAGCATCATGATGTTAGACACTTCCACAGCACGTCTATATGCCATGAGATCACGCGATCTATACCTCGTGGAGTTTTACGAATGACCCGACCTGTATTTTGCCCTAACTGTGGTATACATGTCACACATGTACAGCGTACCATCAAATCATATAGAATCATTTGCACCAATTGTGATAGCGTACTAACAGCCACAGATCAGACAGACCAATATAGAGAAGAATATTTCTCTACTGTTAAAGAATTGCGTAAGTGCGTAGACTTAACCTTCCTTTTGTATCGCGTTATAGATCTCTGGAAGGCAGAAACAACTTAAGGAGTTTATAAATGGGAAAAATCAACCACATCTCACTTGGAACCACTGTATCGATCCCCCAGTACCGAAGTCTACACATCGATATTGGAATCGATTATGGCCCAGGTGAAGCAGCAGACATCAATGAAGCCCGGGAGTTACTTGCAGAACACCTCATAGCAATATCAACTACCCTTGAGCCTGGCTCAGAGACGCAGTTAGCAATTCTCCTCCATGTTCGTGACGTCCTTGGGTATAAACAAACGCCCTCTACATTAGAGCGCATTAAAACCCTCTTCAGGAGGCCTAATAGTGAAGAATGAAATCATTATTGTCAAGAAGGACAAAGTTGTCATCAAGTCTCGGTATGGTACTAAGGTCTACTATACGGTAAAGGGAGAGGAACCTGAAATACCGGCTCTGGAGTTAAAGCCCGGCGGCAAGATCAAACTGGAGGATTAGATGTTCTTTCACTTCATCAAACTCATTTTGTTGGCAGCAACCGTCTTTATTGGCTTTCCCATTTGCGTACTGCTTGGGTTGTTTGTTGCGGTGCTATTGGGTAATGCATTGATTGGATATTGGACAACGGTGATATGCGCTGTTAGCATCGTCTTATTCGTGATCGTGGAAGGCGTTATTACAATTTATCAGATGGTGAAGATGGTATGGAAGTAGAAGATTACCTTGTGAATTTAATGCCGCACGAGCTAGTGCTGGAGATTGAAGGGCGCAAGTACATCGTAGATAGTGTGGAGGGCGCGGCAGTTCGCGTCTCCTATGACCTCGAGGAAATCTTTAAGATCGGAAACAAGATCCCAGTGTATCGGGAAGTCCCCGGCTCTGCTGTTGTAAAAGGTCTCCCGGATCCAGAACCGGGGAAGTATTTCGTTGCTTCCGCTATGGTTGCTAGGGCGGCTCACAGGCCCGATGTCTTCTCCCCTAACACGCATCCTAAATATGTAAAGAGAACCCGTAGAGCTGGGCCGATCGAATCAGTATACGGCCTCATATCCTACGTATAGGTGATATGTATGCGCATAGCAATATGTGGAGCGTCAAGCGCGGGAAAAACTACGCTTGTTAAAAGACTAGCCCAAAAGCACCCTTCGTGGACAATAGTTCCTGAAGTAGCTAGTGAATTTGATCGCAGTTCCCGCAACACGCCCCACATCCAGCGGATGATATTAGAACAGCAGATAGCGCGCGAACAGTCTGCGACGGGCGCCACTATCCTATTAGATAGGTGTGTGCTTGACAACCTAGTATATTGTTGGCAAGTGTGTCATACGATAGTGTTCGATGATTGTCTTTGTCTGATCAACAAACACATGAGAACGCGGCCTTACGATCTAGTAATCTTCGTTAACGAGATATTCCCGCTTGTTGACAACGGCCTTAGAGACATGGATCCCGTCGCGCAACGGCAAACATTCAGTCTTATGTCCGCGATGATCCCCGCTATGTGCAATGCGTATTCAACGCCGCTTATGCGAGTAGTCGGCCACACGAACGAGCGCATTCGTGCAATCGAGAGTTATCTGCGTGGACTGCGTGCATTTGATCCATGATTCTTTAGGGCATAAAAAACTTTAAATAGTTTAAAAGGGAATATAAATATCGCAAAGCTTAACATCTTTGCAGGTGAACACAATGCCTGAGCCCGAACAGAAACAGATGACAGCGAGCGAACTCTACGCTCAGCTTGCAGAGGAAGCGAAAGCCAAAGCCACCGCCGGAAGCGTTAGTGTGCGTTACCGCGGCTACGTCAACGAGATCTCCCAGAAGACTGGTGAGAAGCGTCTCGTCATGCCGGCAGTTCTGCGCCTGGCAAAACAGCTGCACCCGAATGACAAGATCGACCGCTCCTACTTCATCAACGTGATCGAGAAGTCCTGGGAGACTGAGAAGGACGCAGAGGGAGTCACGTGGATCCTCGTCGACAAGCCGAAGGTCCCGGAAGTTGCTCCCACTATGCCTGCGCCCGCGGAGTAACCGGTAGTTGCTCCACCAACTACCCTAAGAGGTGATTACAGTGATTCCATTACTCAGACCGAGAAGTATACAAAACGCACTGAAAGCCAGCAGCAAAGAGATCGTCGAGGCCTTCCTTCTCATAAAGGAGGATGCGGCTGAAGTCGATACCGTTGTTGTAGGCCGCAAAGCAGTCAACGTATACACGGCCCTCTACTTCTACATTCGTAATCACCCCGAATTTGGAGTGAAGGTCAAACAAGTTGGGGGGAAAATCATGCTCTACAAGGTGCATTCTAATGACACCACCTCTCCCTTCGCGAACGCAGAAGCATAGTGAACTGACTAACAAATTTAATGAATTCTTCGAAACACACTGGAATGTAGACGACCTCTACACCATAAGTGATTTCGCGCATCTTTTTGACATTGATAACCGCCTTAGTAGGTACTATCTATTGCGAATGACCGAAAAGGACGGTAAACTCTGTCAAATCAAACACAAAGGTAGAACGTACTACGCTCATCGCGTACACAAGAAAGCATTTGATCAATTTAAATTCCTTGGAGTGAAAGTCTTATGACAACCGACATTAATGACTACGTTAAATTCCTTGTTGAGAAAGGTAACTACACGAATGAGAATGCACTCAGCATTGTCAACAAACTGAAGAACAAGATCGCCGAACTTATGCCCAACGAATCCGATGAGGCGCGCGAGCAGATTCTGAATCTGAAGATCCGCGACCTCGTGATGGCTTCCTCGGCAGAAAAATACGATGCTATCATCGTCGCCATGGATGCTGTAAAAGATGGCAATGGCTACAATCGTTACCTCGCCGTTCAGGCCTTCCAGGCTAATCCCGCGCGCGCCATCGCAGAGGGCATCGTCATCAAAGCAGACGACTACCTGAAGCAGCTTATCAGCGCGGGCAAGTCCCCAGTTGATGCTAAGAAGATCGTCGACGAACTCACTTCTGAGGGCGGCATCATCGCGCTCGACACTAACCGTTTCTTCGACCAGGCGCAGACGAAAAAGAACAACAACTTCGGGAAGCCGCTCCCCCTCCGCATGCAGCGCGAAGCATACGCAATCATCAACAACAATCTCATCCGTGTGTTCGCGCACGCTGATGCTCCCCTCAAGATCGGGTATGCGTTCACCCTCTTCGGCAGCCTGAGCCGCAACGGCAACCTGTCTCTTGCCAAATCCCCGGCTGTTAAGGAAATCGAGGCTCTCGATGACCACAAGCTGTGGGACGCGATGTACAACGCCGCGCTCAACAGTGATAAGCTCGCGGAACTCAGCAACCTGCAGGCCGTGAAGAAGAACCACATCGCGATCGTGAAGGGCTATGTCCTCAACGCAACCGTCACTTCGAGGGGCGACCCCATGCTGTTCATCGGCGACGAAGCCTGTGAGCAGGGTGTTGCGTGCTTCTCCGGCTGCCCCGAGATCGCGAAGGACATGGAGTCGTTCGGCAAAGGCAGCGAAGTCATTATCGTGGCGCGCGTTACCAAGAATACCGGGCAGGACGGGGTAGAACGTAGCGCCCTTGCGGCCCTCGGGATCATCGCGAGTCCCCTCAGTGCAAAGCTTGTTGACATCTCGAGCCAGCTCGATGAGATTCTCGTTGAGTGAAGGCTCAACACCCTTTTTAGGTGATGCTTATGGGATGGGGTAATGCTGTACCTAGCGGTACTGGGGGAGATGTTACGGCATCTTCAAATGCGGGGCGAAGTCTCGATGAGATTTTTAAGCCTGCGGTTAGTCTCGAACACGTGCCGTATCTCCGGATGGCGATATATGGGAGAGCTAAGATCGGGAAGACTCACTTTGCGTTAACTGCAGCAAAGACGGGGCCCGTCTGGATTATCGACACGGAGGGCGCCGTTAACATCAACATCATGTCGGTGCCTCCCGAACTCCGGAGTCGCATCCATGTTGCCGATATCTTGTGCTTTAGTGACAAGAAGAACCGGAAAGTTGATCTTGTTGCATCTCTTGACGCGCTGCGCGATGCGATCGACAAGCTCACGGATTACATTAAAGACAACCCTAGCGAGGTCGGCACTATTGTCGTCGACAGCGCGACCGACATGTGGGACTGGATAAGCATCTGGCTCGAAGAGGAAGGTGCGTCCAGCTTCTCGGCGGGCGGCAAGATGCTGCGCACCGAGTGGGGTAAGGCGAACAAGAAGTACGCTGAGCTCATGTACATGCTACTGGGAAGCGGTTGGAATATCATACTGACCTTCCGCGCCAGAGAAGCTGTCAACAGCAGGGGCGAGTCTCTGGGCTTCGATAACGCGCGTTGGCAGAAGAACACAGACTACTGGATTGATCTCATCTGCGAGTACCGGAAAGATGGTCTTGACCGCTCTCTCCGTGTAACTGGCGGCCGCTTTGGCGACAGCATTAGCCCGCTGACAAACCCCGATTGGGACGATCTGTTGGATCACCTCGAGAAGCAGACCGGCGTTACGTTCGCCTTCAGGGAGTAATGATTATGTCCCTCACTTTTTATGAAATCTGTGATGTGCTGAAGGAGCTGCATCGTGCAAAAGAAGCATCGTATAATGGACACAGTGTTATTGATGACCTTCCGGAAGACGTGTGGCGCGCGCAGATTGCAATTAAAGGACAGCGCTTATTTAGAGCCTCGACCCCGCAAAAGCAGGTTGACGAAGCGTTCGATACGGCCGTCTACGCGATCTTATGGCTTGAGAAGCAATCGAAGGCGGGAGTAGATCTCGAACCCATCCTTGGCGCCGGCGTCGCTCATGTTCCAATGCCCCCATCTCTTGCCCAACGTATGAAAAACTCCTACATCGCAAACCAATTTGGGTGATCATGGTGAAAGAGATCGGAAGACCTCGGGGTGGCGCCGTCACCCTTATTCTCCATGAGATGTTTGATAACAGTCGCCAAGTGGTAAAACACCGAATCAACTGCCACCACGTGAAGGTAGATGGTAACCTCTTTATCATCTATGGCATTGATCGCAAATACGGTCATGATAAGATTCTGCGGACCAACGACTTTATTGAAATAGAAATCCTCCACCACGGAATGGAGGATACTCCATGACTAACTACATGCCGATACTGCCGATCTGGGGGTTAGACCTCCTAACAGAATGTAAAGTCAACCACTGTTTCATCCTCCCTGCGCTTTGGAACATCCCTTCATATCGCGACTACTACACATCCAGAAGCTGGAAAACGGTGATCATCGACAATGACATGTATGAAACGCCGGATAAGTGCGCGGACATCCAGCAGATGATTAACATCGCGGACAGCCTTGACAGTGAATACACCTTTATAGTAGGCCCAGAGGACATGGAAAACGGCGCAAACACTGTACCGATGATCGCTGAAACCATTAAACGTCATGGCGACAGCAGCGACAACTGGAATCTTATGTCTATTCTCCACGGGAAGCCTTCTGATATCATCAACCAGTATCAACAGATACATGATCTTGGAGTGTTCGCGTTTGGCGTCGCTGTATCTACGTGGCGGCAGGGATATGACCGCGGCGCCATATTGCGTCTTATTCGCCCGAAGGTTGGAGATTACTTCCATGCGATGGGTCTCGATAGCCTTTGCGAGATAGTAAATGTTAATCACGCAGGATTTGATTCAGTAGATAGTTCGTTCGCAGCGACGTGCGCGTTCAACAATATCAACATGTTCAACAGGTGGAATGTAGTAAGGAGGAATCTTCCGACTGACCCTGCGAGGGTAGATCTCACGAGTGACACCGCGAGTTCTGACATACGGGAGCAGACTTCGATTAACATTCAGTTACTTCGTGAATATGTATTATCCCCTGTGAGGTTTTATCGTGAATTCATGTCAGTTGGGCCAAGAACAACTCTACGTGTGGGAAGACAGCTCGTGGATGAAGTCCCGTGACTTCAAACCCATCGTAGTTGTTTTTGGACGCAACATCGCGGATCCTAACATTGTTAAACAGTTTAACATTGGGGGGTTCGAGCCATACTTCTACGCGCCGGCAGATGCGATCGGACATCCGCGCGGGCTAAAGAAAATTGATGGCGAGCACATTAAGGATGCACTTGGGCGTGACGTCCTCAAGATCACTACAGATCTCCCAACGGATATCCCGCGCTTTCGGCAAGCTTATGAATGGACGGACGAGGCAGACGTACTCTTTGATATCAAGTTCATGATTGATCATAAGATCAAGTACGGCTTCCGCGATAATGGTGATGGCACCATTAGTAGTGCTGAGGTAGATGCCCTCTTACCTCGCATCATGTTCTTTGATATTGAAGTTCGATCGCCGCCCGCCATAGTGCCGGATCCCAAAGATCCCATATATCCAGTAGTTTCAATTCAAATCGGAGATTCATACACTCGTGAGATCGTGGTCTTCACCTCTGGCGTGCCGCAAATAGCAGCAGATCAGCGCGCTTATCAAGATGAGGGCGCGATGCTAGTCGCGGTAATGGAGTATATTCAACAAAAGAACTTCGACGTACTCTCGGGTTGGTATTCAAATGGCTTCGATATCCCGTATATTATCAATAGACTGCGCGTCCTCGGAATACCAGCCAAAAGACTAACTCGCTTCCCACACGGATATTACAATTGTAAGGCAGAACCTCGCGGAAGAGAATGGCTTATCAAAGTGCCGGGTAGACAGTGCCTCGACATGATGGACGCCTTTAAAAAGTGGTATAAGGCGGAAGGAGAACTAGAAAAGTACGATCTAAAATCGGTTGCAGCTAAATTCGTAGACTTCGAATACACCGACTATGGTGCGCACATCGACAAGATGTTTAATGACGGTGAGTGGGAAGAATTCCTCCAGTATTGCCGGAATGATGTTATCGCGTTGATGAAGATCGACGATAAACTGAAGCTATTTGATTTCTACGAACACCTTAGAATGAAGACCGGCGTGAAGCTGGAAGACACGATGAAGAACTCGAAGATGATCGAGTCCCTCCTCTTCCACTTCCCGAATATGAAACCGATGCCTACCCGACGGTATGATATCAAGTCAGAATCATACAGCGGCGCGCTCGTCATTACCCCCGAAGTTGGGCTACATCCAGATGTTGGAGTCTTCGATCTAGCAGCCCTTTACCCTAACATCATCCGCGCCTTCGAAGTCAGCCCAGATGTAGACAAAGTCATCCCGATTGTGATTGTCGAACTCATGGAAGAGCGTGAGAAGCTTCGCGAACTTAAAAAGAAAGGTCTAGCAGATGAATCCACAAAGAAGAAAGAAGTCGTCGTTAAATTCCTTGTCAACAGCTTTTACGGCGTCCTTGGCTGGCCAATGTTCCGCCTCTATAAACCGGAGATGGCGCTATTCATTACATCTACGGGTCAAGACATCAACCGCTTCCTCCAAAAATGTGCA
>Ga0265294_10007657_pt1 | contig 12756 bp, 9 predicted proteins | sample MunlanPumphouse3_FD_192504 | JGI IMG/M metagenome (GOLD analysis project Ga0265294, IMG submission 192504) | Groundwater microbial communities from a municipal landfill in Southern Ontario, Canada - Pumphouse #3 | ecosystem: Environmental > Aquatic > Deep subsurface > Groundwater | place... | reverse complement strand
CAAAAATATTGCCGAAATAGGTAAAGAGAGAATAAAAAGAGTAATTAAAACAATAGATAATAGTGATGGTAAATTAGATTTAGGTTTTAAGGTTTTAAAACTGGATTCATCAAATATCAAGTCATGGGATTCTCAAACACAAGATTTGGAAGAAGATTTACTGAGTGCTATTAATAATATTGTAGAAAATAGGACAGAAGAAGATATTTTGTATGAAATCTTGCTTAAATATGGACTGGAGCTGACGCTCCCAATTGATAATGTAGAATTGATAATTGATAATGGTAAGAGAAAAGCAAAGCTTTTCAATATCGGTATGGGGGCTATGATAGCTTGTTTGGATGATAATATTACTCTTGAAATAGTAGAAGGGATAGGGAAGCTTAAAGTTCAAGAGAATCCAGAGAATTGTAGGGTAGTCTTTATGGATAAAGGCTTTAAAGATGATGAGGTTAAAACTAATGCAATGAAGATATTAGCAAACTATGGGATTGAAGAGATAAGGAGTATATAATTGGAGATGGGGAATTTGTAATGAGTTGTAAAAATATAGATATTTCTAAAGAAGAAATCAATGACTTTTTACTTTTCGTTTATTTTGGTAAAGATGATAGTCATATTGATAATTGCATAAATAGAGCTTATAGAGATTTTAATAGAACTTTACATAAATTTGGCAAGTTAGAGAATAAAAAAATAATTTATTTAGAAGCTAAAGAATGTATAAAAGAGACTTTAATCCAGGCTTCTAAAAATGTTGCTATCAATAATCAAGAATCTTTTGATAAATGGCACAAAGAATTTTGTCTGAGCATAGTAAAGATTTTTGCGGATTATTCTTATGACAAATTTTATATAGGTCAAGCTCAGAAATGGATTAATATGACCATTAAATACTTCTTTGTTTTTCAGGATAAAATCAAGGACTTTGAGAAGCTCTATCAATACTCTCATATTCCAATTGATAATATTATTATTGATAAACTTGAGTATAAAGACTTTAATACTTCCTGGAGTCGCAATAATGACTATGATGAATATTTATTATTTCAAAAATATATTCGCTCTATTACTGGAGATATGACACCTTTGGAGTTTGAATTCAGGTTATTTACACAAAAAAAATAGTTTAACATATTTAGGGACTAAACATGGACACAAAAATAAAATTTGATGGTAATTTAGAGTTTCAGAAAGAAGCCATAGAATCTATTACTGGTATTTTCGAAGGACAAGAGATTTGTCAAGCAAACTTTACAGTTCTTGCTCCTATCAAAGAGTTTGAAAAAGAGACGGAGCAGTATTTAATCAAGGAAACCCAAGAAGTTCAGGGCTTTTATAATAAGCTTAGCTTGCTTGATGACGAAATCTTAGAGAATGTGCAAAAAATACAGCTGAGGAATGGACTAAAACAAACCCAAAAGATAGATATGAAAAACCTAAACTTCACTGTGGAGATGGAGACAGGTACCGGGAAGACTTATGTCTATCTGCGTTCTATTTTTGAACTAAACAAACTGTATGGCTTCACCAAATTCATTATCGTAGTGCCTTCTATTGCGATTAAAGAAGGAACGAACAAGTCTTTAGAAATTACCAAAGAACATTTCAAGGGTTTATATGATAACACAAATTATGATTTCTTTACTTATGATTCTCAAGCATTAGAACAGGTTAGAAGTTTTGCTACTAATGACTATATTCAGATTATGGTAATCAATATTGATGCTTTTAGAAAGAGTTTTACAGACCCAACTAAAGAAGATAAAGCTAATATTATTCATCGTGTAAGTGATAAATTAGGACATGCTCCCATAGAACTAATTAAAGAGACTAATCCGATTGTGATAATTGATGAGCCTCAAAGTGTTGATAATACTGATAAATCTAAGGAAGCTATTGCATCTTTAAATGCTCTTTGTTGCCTAAGATATTCTGCTACTCATCGTGAAAAATACAATATGATGTACAAACTTGATTCTGTTGATGCTTATGAAAAGAAACTGGTAAAACAGATTGAGGTATCTTCTTTAGCTGTACAAGATGAACATAACGCACCCTATATTAAATTACTTAAAGTGGATAATAAAAAATCTCCTCTCACTGCTCAGGTAGAAATTGATGTTGCCGACAAAAAAGGTGTAAAACGAACTACAAAAAAAGTTAAACAAAACTCTGATTTGGCTGAAATTACGAAAAGAAGTATCTATTCCGGTTATATTATCAATGATATATATTGTGAGAAGGGAAATGAGTATATTGATTTTACTTCTAAAGATGAAGTTCTTTACTTGGGGGCAACCATTGGTGGGACTGATGATCTGTTGATAAAACAAAAACAAATAGCTACAACCATTGAAAAGCATCTTGATAAAGAGTTAATCCTTAATCCTCAAGGTATCAAAGTTTTAAGCCTCTTCTTTATTGATAAAGTGGCAAACTATCGCTACTATGATAAAGATAAAAATCCTCAGCAAGGTAAATATGCTAAGATTTTTGAAGATGAGTATAAAAGAATAGCTTCTAAGGGAAAATACCGAACTCTCTTTAATTCTGTTAAAGATATAGAAGAGGATGTTAAAGTTATTCATAACGGTTATTTCTCTATTGACCCTAAAGGTAATCTTAAAGATACTAAAGGCGACACTGTTGCTGATAATAACACATATTCCCTGATTATGAGAGATAAAGAGGAGTTATTAAACTTTAGATCTAAGCTAAGATTTATCTTCTCCCATTCAGCTTTAAAAGAGGGCTGGGATAATCCTAATATCTTCCAGATCTGCACGCTAAACGAAACGACTTCAGAAATGAAAAAAAGACAAGAAATTGGTCGTGGTTTAAGATTATGCGTAAATCAAGCGGGTGATAGAGTTCATGGTTTTGAGGTAAATACATTAACTGTGATGGCAAATGAATCCTACACCGATTTTGTTACTAAATTACAAAAAGAGATTGAAGAAGATACTGGAATAAAATTTGGCATTTTAGACTCACACTCTTTCGCTAATCTTGTAGTAGGTTTAGATGGGGATGATCCCAAGTATTTGGGAGAACAAAAGTCTAAGGAGCTGTGGTCTTACTACAAAGACCTTGGCTATATAGATGCCAAGAACAAAGTTCAAGATAAATTAAGAAGAGATCTACGAGATAATAATCTTGATATTCCTGAAGAGTTTCAAGCAGTAAAAGGTCAAATTATCAAACAGTTTAGACGAGTTGCCGGAAACCTTAATATAAAAAATGCTGATGATAAGAAAAAGATAAATGTTAACAAAAAGGTACTGCTAAGTCCTGAATTTGAAGAAATCTGGAATAAAATTAAATATAAAACAACCTATCAGGTTAACTTTGATACTGAAAAACTGATTGAGAAGTGTGCCGAAACAATAAGATCTCAAATTGTTGTGGGAAAGGGAAAGTTTATTGTCTCCACTGCGAAAGTTCAAATAGAAAGAGGTGGTTTATCAGTAGAAGAAACTTCTAATAAAATGCTAACAATAGATGACTATGCTCATAATCTTCCTGATATTATATCTTATCTGCAAAATGAGACAAATTTGACCAGAAAATCTATCTATAAAATATTAGTACAAAGTAAAAGATTAGAGGCTTTTAAGATTAACCCTCAGAAATTTATAGATCAAGCAATTGGGATAATAAAATCTCAGATGAAACACTTCATTGTTGCTGGCATCAAGTATCAAAAAATAGGTAATGACAGCTATTATGCTCAAAAATTGTTTGAAGAACAAGAGCTATTCGGACACCTCAAACAAGATATGATTGAAAGCAAAAAATCACCTTACGACTATGTAAAATATGATTCAGCTGTAGAATCTGAAATATGCCAGGATTTTGAAAAGAGTAGTAATGTAAAACTATACGCTAAACTACCAGCTTGGTTTAAAATAGATACTCCCCTTGGAAGCTATAATCCAGATTGGGCTGTTCTTTGGGAACAAGATAGTACAGAGAAATTATACTTTGTGGTTGAAACAAAAAGTACTCTTGACCTTTTCGAAAGAAGAGGGAATGAAAATGATAAAATCTCTTGTGGTGAAAAGCACTTTGAAGCTCTGGGAAATGATGCTCAGTTTGTAGAAGCTAATAGCTTTGAGAGTTTGAGGGATAAGGTAAGTGAATAAGACTTTAAAGAAAAATACAAGGAGTAAGTAATGAAAGATTATGAAAAACAGTTTGAAAAAAAACAGCTTTTTGATTATCACTTAAATGAATTTATTAATAATGGTGCTTTTGAGAGCTTTCTAATGCAGGGACTCAGATCTGTAAATTTTATTGAACCTGAAGATATAGATAGTTTTTTTGGTTTAATATCTTTTTATACAAGCAGTTATGATTCTATTGCTGGAAGTTATAATGGAGAAAGTGTCTATTTATCATTCAAATACAGAGAGATGAAATACTTAATCAATAAAGAGTATGACATGATAGAGGACCTTGATCAAAGGTTTGATGCTTTTGCTGCAAAACTAGCAAACTTATATTTTCAAACTAAAACTAATGAAGAAGAACATAACACCGAATATTTTGACAATGATGATGATGATAATGATGAATTTGATATATAGATTTTGTCATGATGTTGCTCTTAAGTATAACTGTATGCTCCTTGCTTGAGGCTTGCTAACTACATCATTAGACAGGTAAAGAAATATATACTTTTCTTATTGTTATCTTTTTTATTTAGTTTATATGTCGCCCCTGCAGGGCTATCTTTTAATTTATATATCTACAAGGGGTTTGCACCCCTTGCTGATAAATGTCGTCCTTGCTGGACTTAAGCCCATATTAATCCCCTTCAGGGATAGGCTAGGGCGGGAAATCTGTACCTGGGGTTAATCCTTGAAATACAAGGATACAACACCCAGGCTAGTCTATTTATTCCTCTCTGAGGATTTAAGAGAATACACACCCAGGCTAGTCTATTAATCCCCTTCAGGGATATTTCAATCGGGGGAATCACACCCAAACTAGTCTATTTATTCCTCTCTGAGGATTTCATTGAAGAGGTTAACCACAAGGGATTACCCCTACGAAATTCTTTCCAAATCTCCAAATCTAATTATAGTGTCGTAGCACTCTTTAAGATCTTCATAAATAACATATTCATTAGGGGAATGTTGGTTGTAGTAGCCTATAGAGAGCACTATAGGTGACTTTTGGTACTTTCGTGCTAGTACAGTTACATCTGTAAAATACCCTTGGGTAAGAACTTTATCTGCAAAATTATCTTCAATTAAATTAATTAATTCTCTGTCTGTATTATCATAAACTGCCACATAATCTCTGGCAAAACAATCTAAGCCTATGAGGTAGGAGACATTATCAGCAATCACCTTTTGATGAGGCATTGCCTTGGAGCCAACACCCAGCTGTTCTTCTAAATCAAAAATCACGAAGATAAACTTATCCCAGCTAGCTGATTTCATTACTTCTGAAATCAAGTAACAACCATTACGACAATCTCCACCAATTCCCTTAGCCGGAAATGAAGAGCGGAGTACGGTACCTCTCTCACTTTGGGTAGCAACTATTTCAGTCGGCTTCTGATAATACACAGTATCTGTGTGAGCGGTTAGCAAAGGCAGCTTATCCTTGGTTAAATCTATATTTTTGGGTACATAAATCTTATGCAAGCCACCTTCAATAACATCATATTTACTCTCAATTTTGGCACCGGCTTCTATTAAACTTAAAACATCTTCATGACTTTCTGCTTTATAAAAACTAAATAATTCTTGCATCCTATCTCCTTGTTTTCTCTGGTTGAATATCTCTCGGGTTTAGTAGGAACGATTTTCGCTAATCTTAATTAAGTCTAAACTTGGGTTGTCTGTTTATTATCCACACTGGTGGTACTCTAGCTCTTACTTCCGGGTTCATTACCCCTCCTCAACTTCAGTGTTAAATCTTATTAATTTTATCTCTTTCCCTAATTTCTTAGCTACTTCGAGAGAATTAGCTGTGCCTTTTGACTTACCGTCCCAAAACACCACACACATATCACAACTTGCAATTATTTCCTTGTTTCTAATTATCCCGCCGCTTCTGCCATATCTTTCCCAGTTTGGGTAAAATATGGTTATGGGTAAACCATGCTTTTTAGCATAATCTTCAGCACAATTATCTGCCCCTTTTGCCCCGCCGGAGATTATATGTGTTATTTCTGTTAGCTCGTCTAAAACCATAGTTACTTTACTACAATCTGCAAAACTTCTACTTCCAATAACTGCAACTTTCATATAAACTCCTTATGTTTAGGGTTACTCAATATCTCTTTGAGAAGTAATCATATTCATATATGACAGTTATTATTGTTCGGTTATTATGTCAAGTATTATTATTTCAGAGGGAAGTTTGGCTAACTATAAGTGCTATGAATAAAGGGTTTAAGATGGTAAAATAGTTTTATAAAGATATGAAATTAATGAATTAGAGGTTTGTTTTCGTATAACATATTTAAAGAATATTGCGAAATTAAATTCGCACATTATAGAGTTAAATCTCGGAGGGATGATTATATAATAGCAGGGAAAGGTTAATTTTGTGTCTCGTACCCGGGGGTAATCCTCGGAATACAAGGATTTAACCACCGAGCTAAACTACTGATCCCCAAGGGGATTTAAGAGCTCCTTCGAAGTTTTCTCTTGACGGTTTATAATCATTGGAATATAAAAGGTTCAAACTTGAAAAAGGAGATTCATTATGCATATTTTAAGTTTATTAAACTCTGTTGTAATACCAATCACAAGAGGTAAAGAGACCTACTACTTTTTCTTAGATTCGGGCTGTCCTTATTCTATATCGCCCGTTTTAACTTCTCTTAATCAAGATGATATTGGGGTTGACTTCCCTTTTCATTTGGATATTCATAATAGTAATATTCAAGCTATTTTAACATCTATATCTGAACTTTTAGGAATAACCATATCAGGAATGTTGGGTTTGGATTTCTTTACTAGTTTTAATAACTTTCTCTTTGATAGTCGTAATAATTCTCTAGAATTCAATCTGCCTAAATTTGATTATGATTATGCTATCGGGATAATTAACATGGGGTATCTGTTAACCACTATCTCTCCTATAAATCAAAACAATGAAGAGATGGCTCTTATAGATACAGGAGCATTTACTTGTATGACTTTTAATGATGATCTTGCAGATTATCCGATATCACAGGGTTGGAAGTACCCTAGCACTATGGGAGAAATGACAGTTAATTTTTATAATGATATACCTCTTTATCTTGATCATGAAATGAAAGGTTTATTATCTTTTGGTCGTCCTACTAATCTTCCAGCTATGCCATTTAATTATGTTTTAGGATTAAATTTCCTCACCCAATATACTTGTCTCTTTGATTGGGGAAATAATCAATTAAAATTGTTAAAATCAAATAAACCATCCCAGTTAAACAATACCCCAAGTTTAACTTTAGGCTTTCAAATTAAGATAATCAATGATGAGATAATGGTTTCTAATATATTACCTAATTGCAATTTAGACATTAATATTGGTGATATAATTAGCCTGCCTGGACTTGATATGTCAAATCTGGAAAGAATTAATGAGATTTATAACCGCTTAATCTATCTAAATGATAACAAGGATGTTCACCTTTTGGTTAATGGGGTAGAAAAAGTATTCACTCCTATAAATTTATTTAATTAATATAAGATAAGATCTTGTTCATGCCTCTTAAAGTCCTGAAAGGATGGCATTTGTCAGCAAGGGGTGATAATCCTACATAGCTTTAGCGAAGATAGGATGCAAGCCCCTTGTAAAATGAAAACCGGATAATAGCCCTGCAGGGGCGACATAAATTAATGAATGGGCAATTGCAAGAATTTGTTATATCAAATCCTATTTATCCCTTACAGGGAAATATTGGCTTTAGGTATCTTACCCAGGGTTACATCCTTTTAAGAGGATTTACCCTGGGCTAATTTATTTAACCCCCTTCAGGGGTTTTAGAAATAATAATCAGTAAACTACTAAAAGTATAGGTTATTATTGGTACAATCTCGACCCGCTCTTTTTAAAAGGAATAGTAGGGAAGCTTTAACATATATAGATATTTGAACAGCATCAAATAAGAGAAGAAAAAGTATCATTAAAAAAGCATTGACAGTATTATTAGGTTTGTTATTTTGATATATAACATTGTAAAATGAGGTGAAGGTGAAATTAAAAGATATTGTGAAATATACAGGTTCAGGCCTTGTGCTTACCAGGTATCAGGCAAAAAGTGATCAACCGGTAAAGCAACTATATAGAGTTCTGACTATTAAGAGTTTAGATAATTATGGCAAGATGGATGAGACTCAATTTGAAGAATTGAATGCCGGCAGAGATATTCCTGATAAATATGTGGTCCAACCGGGAGATGTTTTTATTAGAAACAGTATTCCTTTTACTGCTGGCTTCTTCCCTGAGGAAATAAGTCAGCCCACTCTTGTCTCTTCTAATTTTACGATATTAAGGGTGGATAAGGCTATTCTGCTTCCTCAATATTTAGCTATCTATCTGAACAGTCTCGCCACCAATGAATTCTTCAATAGGGTAACCTCACCTAGCAGTATGAAGTTCATCAAGGCAGAGACTATCCAAAAGGTCGAAATTGAGCTAATCAGCTTAGAGAAGCAACAGGCTATAATAGAACTTCATGAGCTTATGCAAAAGGAGTTACAGTTACTTAAATCTATTTATCAAAAGAAGGAAGATCTTTACCGGAAAATTATCAATGCTAAAATCGGGGGTGAAGATGTTAAATAATAAAATCCTAAAAAGTCTTAAGCTCTATGAAGATTTCAATGCCAAAATTGCCACTTATGATAGAACTGATAATAGCGATATCTTTTTACTTTTTATCTTCTTTGTGATGAGGTATAAGCAGCTGGTTCATTCCTATTATGAACAGAACCATACCGAGAATGAAGAATTTATTTTTAAAAAAGTGGAAGCTGAAATGTGGAAAAGTAATTCTGATCCTGAATTCAATCAGCTTAAAGTATTCAAGACACACTCTTCTGCCTCTACCTTCATTAATGTTGTTAATAAATTATTTAGATACTATTCAGGAACATTGAAAAGTACAGATTTACATATCATGAAACTAATCAAGGTTGGCTATCTGATAAATGATAAGGAGGGCTACACTGCTCTTTACGATCTTAAAGATAAGCTTTTTCCATTGCTTATAAATAGTGAAAAAGATTCATTTGAACCACTTCTTTTTAATGATGTTATTTTAGAAATAGCAAGCAGAGTGAATAGAGAGCAGTTTTCCACCCACAAAGAGTTGAATAATATAGTAGCTAATCTACTTAAAGGACTAAAGGTAAACTCAATTTATGATCCTGCGTGTGGGTCTGCTTCTCTTTTAGTAGAATCAGCTTTTAATGCTCAGGAAAAGATTGTGATTTATGGACAGGATAATGAGGAGAAGCTAATTCTCTTTGCTGAATTAAACTCTATTTTAGCAGGTTTAGAAGCTAATTTCAGAGTTCAAGACTCTTTCAAGAATGACAACAAACACTACCCTAAGGTAGATATGGTTATTTCTGAACCTCCCCTCTTTGCCAAAGATTTGATTAAGCTTGATGAAGCTGTCATTAGGGAGGAGGAACAAGAGTATTCTCAAGAACAAAGTAAACTTCTTAGTAGTGATGAAGTCTTCATCTTAAATATGAGCCGCCGGTTAAAACAATCCGGATTGATGATCTTAATTCTTCCTCATAGCATTCTTTATAAGGAAGCAGAAGAGAAAATTTATCGGCAAGAAATTGTGGCTCACTATAATAGTTTGGATGCTGTTATTGTGCCGTCAGTGAAGGATGGCAAGAGAATTTTAAGTAATTATGTTATTTTAGTTTATCGTCCCGGAAGGAATAAATATGATACTAAGACCAAAAAGATTAGCAAACTTGAAACCGATATTATGATAATCAATGATGATAGTGGAAGTGAATTAACCCCTGAATCAATTGCCTCTATCTATCTAAACAGACAGGAAATACCGGGGATCTCAAGAATAGTGCCTCAAGCTGAAATAGTTAATAATGACTTTAACTTAAATATTTCTCTCTATCTGCAACAAGAGAAAAATGCTGAACTTTCTTATGAAGAGATGTTAAGCGAAATTGAAGATGTGGAGCAAGAGCTAAAAAAAGTGCAATCTCAATTAGAGAATGCACTTAGGGGAAAAATTTAAGCTAAGCTTATGTGGCTGTAGCGGTCCTTGGAGAGAGCTTCATCCATTAAAGCTACAGGGTTTTCATACACTTGCTTTAATACAATATTCATAACATTTTGGGAGCTACCACTAAGTAGTAAAGCACCCGATTCATCAAACTTCACAGGGAAGTTTTCCCCTGAGGCATCAACATTCCAAAAAACTATCTCAGGGACTTGATACCCTGCAGCCTTGTACATACTTCTTATCATCTGATAAGCATTTTCTTCCGGGTTTTTAACACAATAATTAAACTCCATATCACTAAATATGATAAGATGAGTAGGCATCTCTTCTGCAGGTACTTGGTTCTTGGTTGCTTTCTTTAAGATTAACTTAAAGGTTGCCTCTAGGTTGGTTGTGTTGTTCCAGTTAGCTCTCAGAGCATTTATGATTTTATAATACATATTCCAACCCTCAATTTTTTGAAATTGAGGTTTTCCGCTAAAAGTAATAAAATAATCCCTAAATACTTGATTAGGGTTGCGTTCTGCCAGAAACATTCCTAATCCCAGAGCCATGCTGATCGGAATAAAATCAGGCATAGTCATGCTTCTACTTACATCAATAATGGGCAAAGCCCTATATTCAGCAGGTAAATCATTTAGTTCTTTCAAGTTTTGCCACTGGAGGTCAGCCAGTCTAAGAAGTCCGTTATTATTTCTATTTATTAATAAATCATGTATTATATCAAAAGGCGTCAGCCTCTTAGCATTTATCTTAGCTTCCCCTGCTTTAACCTTCTCTAAGAAAGGTTGCAGGATGCTATGCCTTTGAAATGCCCTCTTATACTGCTTCATAGCAATAGAAGGCACTTGTTCTAAGTTTATGTTATCCCACTCATTCTTTGACATCTTTTGCTCAACCACTTCAGTTTTGGAAGTGATTAAACGGCGATACGCCGAATAAGTTTCAATCTGTCCGTTAACTCGCATATATTTCACCAATCTCTGGTTCTGCGAGTTTTTACGTGGCATCCACTTTGCCACAATATTCCCATTCTTTTTATTCTCTAACATTAAAAATAAGAAGCTTATTATCTTATCAATGTTAGCATTTCTAGTTAATCTCTGTCCAATTAGACAGGTGGCTAAATAAACTAAATCATCTACTCTAACTATGTCAGCTACTAAGTTTTCCGGTTTAGTTAAGTTAGCAACAATCTCTTCTGTATGACTACCCTTGCTTAGGAGGTACTTTAGAGCTTCTCTAAAATATCTTCTCTCCCCGTTACCTTCATCAATATCTCGAGCATAAAATAAAACCTTTAGGGTTTTTTCTTTATCAACCTGCCATGCCTGTTCAACCTCCCACCTAATATCCTCAATACCCTTTTGGCGGGAAGCTCCTGAAGCAATAAATAAATCAAAAACCTTATCCCCGGATGTTGAGTGAGTTGGCATTTCATTTTCTGTTAAATTATCATTATACTCCATCCCAGTGATAAATCTGTTTCCCATCTAGCCTCCTATTGGCTTTAAAAAGTGATTGCTTTTATTCCAACTCAAATACCGTAATTAAACAAAGAAAAAAGAATACTAAGTAATTCTACAAAGAAGATCTGCCTTATCGCAGACATGTCCATGTGTTTTTTTAGATGCTGACTTCTTTAACCTTAGTATTCATAAATATGTTGTTATAAATTAACTCTACTCTAATAGATTTATAAATAAAGAATACTAAGTAATTCTACAAAGAAGATCTGCCTTATCGCAGACATGTCTATGTGTTTTTTTTAGATGCTGACTTCTTTAACCTTAGTATTCATAAAATTTTATTATGAATTAACTCTCTCCACACTATTCGTTTTTCAAAGATCATTTGATGACTAACTCATCATTCAATTTCCAACTTATAGAATAGCGTAAATGTGTCAAGAATTATTTTGAATTATTTATATATGACAATATTTAGAATATTGTAAAGTATTGCCAATAAATAAGATAAAAGTATAAAATATATTAAAAATAAATTTAAAAGATATTAGATTTGTACTAAAAAGCGAAGAGTTGATGCTTGTGAAATTTGAATTTGGGATAAAGATGATAGATTTTGAATAGTATTGTATTAGTAATCTATTTCGCCGGAAATTCTCCTTGCGAATGAAGAGGGGAATTAAGAAAATACGGGCGAGCCGCCCGCAATCCCAGTTAAAGAGGGCGAATATTGATTCACTCCTACATTTCAATCATCATTGCGATACATCCTCCGAAGCTACTAAAGCGAAGGGGGAAGCAATACCTTAACTTTTCACTTTTCACTTTCCTTTTTTAATTTCAAAAGACCACACCCCGCCGAAAAGTCTGCACCCACTTTTGATAGACGCAAAATATTGCGTCTCTACACAGCAAACGAAAAAGGGCGTATATTACAAATACGCCCCTAATGCTATAAATTCTAATTTAATATTACATTTCCCAGAGGGTGGTAATCCCCATTCCTCCGCCAATACAAAGTGAAGCTAAGCCTTTTTTATTACCTCTTTTTTGCATTTCGTG
>Ga0265294_10007656_pt1 | contig 12756 bp, 15 predicted proteins | sample MunlanPumphouse3_FD_192504 | JGI IMG/M metagenome (GOLD analysis project Ga0265294, IMG submission 192504) | Groundwater microbial communities from a municipal landfill in Southern Ontario, Canada - Pumphouse #3 | ecosystem: Environmental > Aquatic > Deep subsurface > Groundwater | place... | reverse complement strand
CAGCCAGGCGTTCTTCAATGGTAATGGCTCCGCGAGGGCACTTGCCCAGGCATGCGCCAAGCCCGTCACAATAAATCTCGCTTACAAGCCGGGCTTTGCCATTTATTATCTGCAGTGCGCCTTCAGCGCATGACGGTACGCATATTCCGCACCCGTCACACTTCTCCTCATCTATGATGATGATTGGCCGCTTCTTTTTTACGGTCATTACTTACCTCAAGTTCTTGCCTTTAAAGGGCTGGATTTTGTGTATGTTACTTCTCATCCGGAGTGAAATCGAGGGATGCAGAGTTGATGCAATAACGCAGGCCGGTTGGCCTGGGCCCATCTTCAAAAACATGCCCGAGATGGGCGCCGCAGTTAGCACACATTACTTCTGTTCTTATCCGGTTAAGGCTGGTATCAGTGGCAGTCTTTAAAGCATCTGCGGAAAAAGGCTCGTAAAAACTGGGCCATCCGGTACCGGAATCAAACTTGGTTCCAGAAGTGAACAGATCACTTCCACAGCAGATGCACTTATAGAGGCCGGGCTCATAATGTTTGTAATATTTGCCGGTGAAAGGTGGCTCGGTTCCCTTCTCCCGTGTTACGTGGAATTGTTCTGGTGTAAGTGTTTTTTTCCAGTGATCGTTATTTTTGGTTACATCTTCATCCATTTTATGCCTCCTTGGGTGCTTGCTTTTATTTCAGGAAATAAATTTAAAAGTCTCCTTCAGGCGTTCAACCGAAGCCCGGTCCCTTTCCTGTATTTGCAACATATCCTGGGTAAGATCTTTCTCCAGGCTTAAAAAATCGGTGTAGAGATCACCGGAAACAAACCTGGGGTTTTCCATTATGGCTTTATGCAGAATGATGTTGGTTTTAACCCCAACGATGATATATTCATAAAGCGCGCGCTTCATCCTGGCAATTACTTCATCACGGTCGCGGCCCCAGGCAATCAGCTTGGATATCATGGGGTGGTAGTAGGGGCTGATGACAAAACCGTTATATACACCGGAGTCAACCCTGATGCCGATGCCGCCGGGGGAACGATAGGCTTTAAGCGCCCCCGGAGAAGGTGCAAAATTATTGAACGGGTCTTCTGCGTTGATGCGGCATTCTATTGACCAGCCGTTGATTTTGACTTCTTCCTGCGCGATGGATAAAGGCAGCCCGGATGCTATGCGGAGCTGTTCCTTGATTATATCTACCCCGGTTACCATTTCGGTTACGGTGTGCTCCACCTGAACCCGGGCGTTCATTTCGATAAAATAAAATCTTTCCTCGCAGTATATAAACTCCACCGTTCCGGCGCCACGGTAATCTATCTTGCGGGCAAAATCAACCGCCATCCTGCCCATTTCAGCGCGGATTTCGGGGGTGACTATCGGAGAGGGGGCTTCTTCAACCAGCTTGTTGTGCATGCGCTGAATGGAACATTCCCTTTCACACAGGTGTACAACATTGCCATGGCAGTCGGCAAGAACCTGGACTTCAATATGGCGGGGGTGTTGCAGGTATTTTTCTATGTACACATCGCCTTTTCCGAATGCCCGGGATGCAATGGTTGAGCTCATTTCAAGGCTGCGCTTGAGCTCGTTTTTTCTGTTTACAACCTGCATGCCTATGCCGCCGCCGCCATCTGATGGTTTGATGATTACCGGGTAACCAATCTTTTCAACTTCAATTTCAATCTCAGCCAGGTCTGAGCACTGGTTGATACCGGGTACTACCGGCACGCCGGCTGCCTGGGCGGCCTCGCGGGCATGAGTTTTATTGCCAACCAGTTCAAGCGCCTGGCTGGAAGGCCCGATGAAAATAATACCCTCTTTTTCACAGACTCTGGCGAAATCAGCGTTTTCTGCCAGGAAGCCATACCCGGGGTGGATTGCATCGGCGCCAAAGGTTTTTGCTACTTTTATGATGGAAGGGATGTTAAGGTAGCTTTCCCGGGCTGAAGCCGGGCCTATGCAATAGGCCTCATCGCCGTATTTTACAAACAGCGAATCCTTATCTGCTTCAGAATAAACAGCAACGGTTGCAATGCCGCTTTCACGTGCGGCGCGCATTACCCGTATGGCTATTTCTCCACGGTTGGCCACCAGGATCTTGTTAATCATTGGAAACTCCTGAAAAATCTTGCCGGTTGAGGGATAGATAACCTGTTTATAATTATAGAACAAATTCTGCTATAGGGTTCAGATGAAGGTTTGCCGGGTAGTTGGATCAGGCGTTTTCCATTTCTTTGGTCAGGAAAAAACTGATAACGGTACGAATGGCAACAATAGCAGCCAGGATCGCTATTTCTTCCAGCCCAGGTTTGATTATGGTGTTTAGAACATCCGCCCCGATCAAAAACTCCAGCCCCAGTAAAAGATGCTGACCGACCAGGTGGCGGATATCGCGGATGGAACTGGAAGCCCCGGTTTTGGTTAAACTGGTTACTTCCAGCTTGATGAACTGGAAAGTGCCCTTGATTACGCCCCAGCTGATAATAGCCACCCCGGCGATGGCTATCGCCCAGGCAAGTATTTCCAGTACTATCATCGCTTTACACCTTCGTTGTTAGATTCCCGCATTTCCCGCATTGGTTTGCGAGCTTTTGTGTTTTTAGCTTCTTTTGGTATGCAGGGATTATTCTATCATCTTCAGGTTTTTTAGTCTTTTTTTACTTTTTCCGTATGTACGGGCTCTAATCTTAAAAGACCCTTCGCTGGCGCTCCAGGGTGACACATTTTTTTAGAGGGCGGGCACAATCCGCGTGAGACCCTTCGCTTACGCTCCAGGGTGACATTTGTTTATGGGTGCTCCAGTGTGGCACATGTTTAGGGGTGCTTGAGGGCGAAAGTTTTTATGAGAGGCTACTGAATTTCCTCGGGGGCTACTTCCCCATCGATCCACTCCAGAAAGTCATGGCTGCCACCAATAATCGGAAGGGCTATGATTTCCGGCACGTCATAGCTGTGGACCTCTTTAACCAGCCGGATTATCTCTTCGATAAGCTCGATGCGGGTTTTGACCACAAGCAGGCTTTCTGATTCCTGTTCTATGGATTTCTTCCACCAGAAAAGCGAACTCACCTGCGGGATTATATTGACACAGGCAGCTACTTTCTGTTCCAGCAGAACCCGGGCTATGAGCTGGGATTCCTCATCCTGGGAGGTAGTGATTAAGATTAAGGCGAAACCGTCTCTTGCCACCTTGATCCTCCTTAACCCAGCTCGACCATGCGTTCAACCGCACGGTATGCCTGGAGCCTGACCGCTTCCGGTACTTTAACCTCTCCGGACATCTCCTGTAAAGAGTGCTCTACATCTAAGAGGCGGGTCATCTGCATATCTTTGCATGTTGCCTTAATGCTTGCCGGTATAAAGTTTACCGAAGGGTTTTCTTTTTTAAGCCGGTAAAGCATACCGGCATCGGTGGCAACTATTATATCTACGCCGGTTTTATCCCGGCAGTATTTTACCATTCCACCGGTGCTGAGCACCTCATCGGCAAGTTCAAGAACTTCCATCCTGCATTCCGGGTGGGCGATGACTTTCGCCTGCGGGTAACTGTTTTTACATTCCAGTATGTGGGCAGGGGTTATACCATCGTGCACCGGGCAGTATCCCGGCCACAGCCGGAAGTTCTTACCGGTTTTGGACTGCACATATTTACCCAGATTCCGGTCCGGGACGAACAGGATGTTGTTGCTCTCAAGGCTGGATACCACCCTGACTGCGTTGGCTGAGGTGCAGCAGATATCAGAAAGGGCTTTAACAGCAGCGGTGGAGTTTACATAAGTAACAACTGCATACCCGGGGAGTTCCTGCTTCAGGTCTGCCAGCGCTTCCGGGGTTACCATATCGGCCATCGGGCAGCCGGCATTTACTGCAGGAAGAAGAACCTTTTTATCCGGAGAAAGTATTGAAGCTGTTTCTGCCATGAAGTGTACGCCACAGAATACGATGACCTCAGCCGGTGTTTTGGCTGCAAGACGTGCCAGTTCCAGTGAATCACCCACAAAGTCGGCTATCTGGTGGATCTCTCCCGGCTGGTAGTTGTGCACCAGAATAACTGCATCGCGCTTCTTTTTGAGTTTTTTTATCCTTTGAAAAACAGAATCATCGCAAACCATTAACCAGCAATCCTCCAGTCGTTACAGTAGGCTGTTACAGCGGAATCGCGAGAGCATCTTACCAGGGTTATACCCAGTTCCTTTGCCAGCGAGATGCCCATATCGGTCGGCACCGCTTTGGTGAGCAGAAGGGGCGAACCCCTTGCGGCAACCTTTAAAAGCATCTCCGAGGAAACCCTGCCGGATATTATAACCAGGTTTTCATCCGGGCGGATGCCGCTTCGCAGGCAGCTGCCAAATACTTTATCCAGTGCATTGTGCCGGCCGATATCATCCCGGCGGACTATGATGGCGTCCGGGCTGGCAACAGCGGCGGAATGAATCCCGCGGGTAGCACAATATACCGGTGAGGCTTTTAAGAAGCTTTGCATAAGAGCAATGATCTGGTTTGTAGAAACCATCAGTTTCGAGGTGACGGGTTTGATATTTATTTCTCCCGGGGAGTTGCCCTTCCCGCCGCCGGTAGCTATCAGAGGTTTTGCCCATGATTTGGGCTTAAACTGCTTTTTAATTTCAACCTGAGCCAATGCCCGGGCAGCATCCAGATTGATACTTGTGACATCTGCGCTTTTTTCTATAGCCCCTTCTGAATAGAGAAGGCCGAATACCAGGTCTTCCAGATCCTCAGGGCTGCAAAGAACGGTAGCGGTCTCGGTGCCGTTTACAGATATGGAAAGGGCAAGTTCGCGGCATATTATTTCCTCTGCCTCTATCCGCCCATTCTCAGTAAAGGACGAGGCAGAAACGGTTGTGGTTTGCTGGGTTTTTTCTTCCAATTTTACCCGCCTGATTTATCTCCCGGTAAAGCATTGTAGAATGCCCGCCAGAAAGGGTCAACAATCGGGTGCTCGAGTTTGGTTTCCCTGCCTTCTTTTACAAGCACCATTCCTTTGGAAGCCTCGGTCATCTCTCCGGCAACCGATGAGCGGATTCCCCTTGCAGCCAGAGCCTGTACCACTGCATCTGCCTTGTGCGGCCGGCACAGAATTATCAACGTGCCTTCCGATATCGAAGCGTAGGGGTCTATACCAAAGTGATCACAGATCTCTTTAACGGTATCCTCTACCACGATTTTTTCCAGTTCAACCCTTACCCCCAGCTTGGCAGCTGCAGCCAGTTCGTAGAGGCCTCCCCAGATGCCGCACTCGGTAGCATCGTGCATTGCAGAGACCCCATCATCACGCACGCCGACCTCTACTGCTGTCATCGCATCTTCAACGGTTGTCATCTTATAAAATATACTCTCGGCTTTGAGGCGAAACTCGTGCCCGAACTTTTCTTCCAGCATGTCGGCAAAAACAGCCGCAAAAATACCTACCGCTTCAATAGCAGGGCCTTTGGTTATTATGACCTTATCACCGGGGCGGGCAAAGCGCGGGGTTACGTATTCATCCAGCCCGCCGGTACCGATTACGGTTGCCCCGCCTACCATGGGGTAGTGGCAGTTTTCGTACCGGCCGGTATGGCCGGTTATGACGTTTATCCCCAGTTTTTCACACTCCTGGTGCATGGTATTCCACATGATTGCCAGCTGGTCTTTGGTCATGCTCATCGGCAGGTTCATATCGATACTGATATAGCGTGGTTTGAGCCCCGAAGTTGCCGAATCAGAAGCCAGGATGTGTATGGCAAACCAGGCTGCTCTTTCCCAGCCGTATTCGGGTACGATAAACACCGGATCGGTGGTTATTGAAACTGCCATATCACCGATTCTGGTTATTCCTACATCGGTTCCATGCGCCGGGCCTACAAGAACATCGCTGTTTTTTGCACCCAGCCGGGGAAAAATGATTTCACTGAAGATATCTGCCGATACCTTGCCTATTTCCGGTATTTCTGCCATGAATGATTCTCCCCTTTGCTTTTTATCTGGATAGTCAGACCGCCCTCACAGAACGAGTTCGCCCTGAGTAAGTTAGGGTGGTTGAGGGTTGTTAAGCTTGAGCCTTTTTCTCTTCCCTGAGCCTGTTAATCAGCTTTGGCAATTCCTCAAGGGCTTTGTCTATATCCGCTTCGGTTGTCCATTTGCCCAGTGAGAAACGAAGCGCGCCCTGTGCCTGTTCTACGGTTCTGCCAAGAGCGATAAGCACATGGGAGGGAGTAACTCCGGCAGCAGTGCAGGCGGCTCCGGCGGAAGCACAGATTCCATGCTTGTTAAGTTCCCAGCTCATGGAAAAGTAATCCTCCGGCTTTTCCTTTGGCCCGGTTTTTTCTATTGCGCAACCTTCGAAGCAGAAGTTGGCGTTGTTGGGCAGCCTTTTTTCCATACTGCCATTTAACAGAACGCCTTCAATGCTTTGCATGACGCCTTCTACCAGCCGGTCTCTGAGTGGTTTGAGGCGTTTTATTTCAGCCTCCATATCCCGTTTGGCAATTTCGGCGGCTTTACCGAAACCAACTATAAGAGGCACGCTTTCGGTGCCGGAGCGGAGGCCTCTTTCTTGCCCTCCTCCGTATATGATAGGGGTCAACTGGGAGCCCTGGCGTATGTAAAGAGCTCCGATTCCCTTGGGGCCATAGAATTTATGGGCAGTAAGAGAAAGCATATCCACACCCAGTTCTTTTACATCGATATTTTCCCGGCTTATGGCCTGTACTGCATCAGTATGGGAATATATCCCGTATTCCATGGCTATGGCAGCTATATCCTTTACAGGCTGTATAGTGCCTATTTCATTATTGGCATAGATGGTTGATATCAGGATCGTCTCGTCAGTTACTGCCTGACGGATTTTTTCAGCATCAACTATTCCATCCGGCTCAGCCGGCACAAAAGTAACCTCAAACCCCTGTTTTTCAAGATGATGGCAGGTTTCAAAAACTGCATGGTGTTCGATATTGGTGACAACGATATGGTTGCCAAAGTCTTTGGAGAAAGCTGCGGTACCGGAGATGGCCATATTGTCTGCCTCGGTTCCGCCGCTGGTAAAGATTATTTCTTCAGCGCTGCTGGCATTTATCAGCCCAGCAACCTTTTCCCTGGCTTCTTCTACTGCCAGGCGGGCTTCTTTACCTTTGACGTGGATAGATGAGGCGTTACCGAACTTCTCACTGAAATAGGGCAGCATGGTATCAAGTACTTCCGGGTCAACCGGAGTAGTGGCAGAGTAATCCAGATAAACAGGTTTTTCCATTTGCTTTCCCCTTTCAGGTTATTTCCAGGCACGCTGAAGATAACCGAGAGTCAGGATAGTAAAATGTTATATTCCGTACCGGAGTTTGTCAATCGGAGGATGCAGGTTTTAAGCAGCCTGGTGAATATGCCAGCGGGCATGAATGCCGTCCCGTCCGGGCATTTTGGCTGTAAGGCTAGGCTTCAGCTTCCTGCTGGGCAGGAGGGGTACGCTTTTTGTATACAAAGCGGGACAGGAAGATAGAAAGCTCAAGCAGCAGGATGAGTGGAATGGCAACTATCAACTGGTTGCCGGGGTCCGGCGTTGGCGTAACGATGGCCGCTATAACAAATGCCAGTATTATCCAGATCTTGCGCTTGCTGGCCAGCCATTGGGGAGAAACCACCCCTATTCGGGCTAAAAACATGATTATTACCGGAGTCTCAAATACCAGCCCCAGCCCCACAATCAACCTGGTTACGAATTCAATATAGTTAGAGATGCGTATCTGGGTTTCGGCCTGCTCGGTAAAAAAGTCGGTAAGAAACCGCAGTGCAGGAGGAAGGGCTACCCAATAGGCAAAGGCGATGCCGCAAAGAAACATGAAAACTATGAATGGCATCATGGTTAGAATGTAGCGCTTTTCCTTGGACGTAAGCGCCGGGACAACAAAGGCAAAAAGCTGGTAAACCAGTATTGGCATTGCCATCACTACGCCACCTGCCAGACTGACCTTAAAGAAAACGCTGAGGTTCTCGATCATTTCGATAGCGATCAGTTCGATATTTCCGGCTGGTCTTTTAAGGATGCCGACGATATCCTCGGCAAAATAAAAGGCTACGGCGGTAGTTGCCACTACTGCGATAACCGATTTTATCAGCCGGTCCCGCATTTCCTTGAGATGCACCATGATGGGCATACTTGGGGGTTCTACTGCCTGTGCGGCTTCGGCTGTTTGTCTGCCCTTAGCCATTATCTACCTCTTTGGCATCCGGCGGGGTCGTAGTGGAATCGGTAGCAGGTTCTGGCCTGGCCGGCTTTGTCTTCGGAGTTGCCGGTTTGTCAGCCGGGGCATTTTGCGGCTCCTGCACGGGAGCCTCTACTGCCTTTTGGAGTTCCTGGGCTTCCTGTTTTAAACCTTCTTCCAGTTCCTGGCGGCTCTCGGAAAGGTCGCTGGCGATCTGCTGGGCGTCCTCACTGAGAGATTCTTTCAATTCACTGGCTTCCTGGGTGACCTGCTGTCCAACATCCTGGAAGCTTTCGCTCACGTCCTTGCTTATTTCACTGGTTTCGTTTTTCAAATCGGATATCAGTTCGCCGGTTTCCTGTTCAACAGATTCCTTCATCTGCTTGGCTTCATTGGCGACGGCTTCCTTGAGTTCATCAGCATCTTCGTTTAAGGATTTTCTCAGCGAAGACATGTCATCGCGCATAGACTTAAGTTCGTCCGTGAAGCTTTTTATATCTTCGTCCTCATCCAGGCCGAGCGCTTTGCTCATCTCGCCGGTGGCCCCGGAGGCTATTTTTCTGAATTCACGGTAATAACGGCCAAATTTACGGGCATATTCCGGCAGCTTGTCTGGCCCAACAACTATAAGCGTAACCAGCAGGATCATTATTATTTCCATTATGCCCATATCAAATACACCTTAAAGGAATTATCCTGCACTTGAATAGTCTCTGTGGTGGTTGCATACATCAGGTGTTCCAGCGAGGAGTACAATACCTTATCAATCCAGCTTTTTTATAACCTTCTTTTTTTTCTTTACGGTTTTTGTATCATCATCTTCAGCCCCGCCCGCCTTTTTGCGGCGAAATACGGATGCCAGTTTGCCGGCGCCTTTACCTACGGCCTCCGTCACCTGCGGGAGCTTTCCGACGCCGAAGACGATCAGAATGATGAGTACTACAAGACCTATTTCCAGTGGACCTGGTGGTCGCATATATATCTCCTCCCTTGCGCAAGAAGCGGCTTTTCTAGGCTTGCAATCTAACCGGTTAGCGTGCTAACCGGTTAGAAATGTCTGTCTTGAGGTAGCAATCCTGCATCTCTGATTGGGGAACCAGCAAGCCCTACGAATAACGGTTTAAGCCTCGGCTGAGGGAGTGTCTGCCTGGCTCTCAGCCGGTTTTTCTGCAGCTGCGGGCTTTTCTTCAGCCGGTTTCTCTTCGGCTGCGGGCTTTTCTTCAGCCGGTTTCTCTTCGGCTGCGGGCTTTTCTTCAGCTGCCGGCGCTACCTTTTTTACCGTTTTCTTGGTCTTGCGTTTGGCTTTTTTCTTGGTTGTTGCAGTGCCATCATCGTCAATATCTTCGCCCCGGGTGCCGCGCTTGAATGCGTTAATGCCCTTTCCGAGCGCTGCTCCAACCTGGGGAAGTTTGCCGACACCGAATACTATTAAGATGATGAGTACAATAAGACCTATTTCGAGTGGACCTGGTGGTCGCATATCTATCTCCTCCTATGATTGTTTGTATAACTTACTCTTGGTTACCGTCGTTGAGGGGGTTAAATTGGAGCTTAAAACAAACCGGTAATCAATTTTCAATGATACACTAACAATAAAATGATGTCAATTTACACAAAGGAGAAGTATATTTGATTTGCAGCCTTGAGTGGCTATAATATCTGGTGTGATAAGCATAAGAAATAATGGTTGAAAAATGTTTGGACATAAGCCGCTAAATAAGCTTACGAGAATCGGAGAATTTGATTTCCGCTGGGGTGAACGTACATACGTAATGGGTATAATCAACGTTAGCCCTGATTCCTTCTCCGGCGATGGAGTTTGTGGTGTTGAGGCTGCTGTTGAACAGGCAAAGCGGTTTGTGGCAGAAGGGGCCGATATCCTGGATATCGGCGGTGAATCTACCCGGCCAGGATCAAAACCGGTCAGCGAGGAAGAAGAGATCCAGCGGGTTGTTCCAGTTATCAGGGCGATTTCTGCTGAAGTTGGCGTGCCTTTAAGTATAGATACATACAAACCCGCAGTTGCAAGCTGTGCCCTTGAAGCAGGAGCGAACATGGTAAACGATATCTGGGGCCTGAAGAGGGGCATTGAGATAGCGCATGTAGCAGCAGAATATGGCGCCTCTATTATATTGATGTCCAACCAAAGGGAGGAACCGGCTTCAAGCATAATACCGGCAGTTCTTGCTGATCTGGAATCTGGGATTGAAAAAGCCATCTTAGCTGGTGTTTCTGAAAGTGATATTATAATTGACCCCGGTATCGGTTTTGGTAAAACGGTTGAACAGAATTTGGAGATAATTTATCGTCTTGGTGAAATAAAACGTCTGGGTAAACCGGTTCTATTGGGCACTTCCCGCAAATCGGTGATAGGGCTTACTCTGGGGGTGGCAGAAGACGACCGGCTGGAGGGTACAGCTGCTACTGTTGCTATCGGGATAGCAACCGGGGCAGATATTATAAGGGTTCATGATGTCAGAGCCATGAAACGGGTAGCCCGTATGAGCGATGCCATCGTCAGGAGATTGTGATGATGAGTAACCTGGTAACTGTTTACCTTGGGTTTGGCTCCAATGTTGGCAAACGCATGGAAAACCTGGAGAAAGCGCTGGGATACATTGCGCAACGTATGCGTGTTGTGACAAAATCGTCAGTTTATGAAACTGAGCCGGTAGGCAATACCAACCAGCCCAAGTTTTTAAACATGGTATGTGAAGTTAGAACTGCACTTACCCCCGAATCTTTGCTGGTGCTTGCCAAAGGGATTGAAAAGAAGATGGGCAGGATGCCAAACCATCCCAAAGATTCACCCCGCACTATGGATATCGACATCCTTTTTTATGGTGATCAGGTGCTCAGTGACCCGAACCTGATTATACCGCATCCGCGTCTTTCGAAGAGAGCGTTTGTGCTGATACCAATGAATGAGATCGCCCCGGATTTTGTTGATCCTTCAACCGGCAAGACGGTTGCTGAACTGCTCAGGGAGATACAGGCAGCAAAACAGGGCGTTTTGAAACTGGGAGGTTGTTAAGATGTATCTGGTTAATGTAGAAAGACATTTTGATGCAGCTCATTACCTGAGAGGGTATCAGGGCAAATGCGAAAACCTTCACGGACATCGCTACCGGGTGGTAGCACGTCTAAAGGCCTTTTCCAACCAAAATGCAGGCATGGCTTACGATTTTACCATTCTCAAGAAACAGCTGGCCGGCATCCTGGAAAGGTTTGACCACCGTTGCCTTAATGAAGTGCCTCCGTTTGACGAAATAAACCCGTCAGCAGAGAATATCGCCCGTACGATTTATTTTGAACTTAAAGATCAACTTGGAAAGTTGCCTGAAGGCATGCACGTTGATGCGATCACTGTTTGGGAATCACCTGAAAGCTGGGTTGAATACCAGCCTGACTAGAGCCCTGATTTTTTTGCCAGCCATTTTTGTTTTTGCTGTTTGCGGGTTTCTTCGCTTACAGTACGATAAATGGCAAGAAACTCATTTTTGAACCCCTCAAAGATTCCGTTTGCTATGGACTCTCTGATACACCTGGTGAGGCTTTGGAGGAAATAGATATTATGGATGCTGGCCAGCCTGAGGCCCAGCAGTTCTGAGCTTCTGAACAGATGGGCCAGATAGCCGGCGGAGAAATTCCGGCAGGTATAGCAGGAACACTTTTCTTCTATCGGGCGGTCCTGTGTTTTAAAGGCAGAATTGTGGATGTTGATCCGGCCGCTTGCAGTGTAGAGCCCTCCATTTCTGGCAACTCTGGTTGGCAGTACGGAGTCAAATATATCGATCCCGCGGGCAACAGCTTCAACGATATCTTCCGGAGAGCCCACGCCCATCAGGTAGCGGGGTTTATTCAAAGGAATATGAGGGATTGTTACATCCAGCATATTCCAGGTGGTTTGCTTGTCTTCCCCAAGGCTCAGCCCGCCTATAGCAAATCCATCAAAATCGAGCCGGGCAAGCTCGGTAGCTGATTTTATTCTCAGCTCAGGGTTAACTGCCCCCTGGATGATGCAAAACAGCTGCTGAGTTTTACTGGTTCTGGCCTTTAGGCACCGTTCTGCCCATGCGCTGGTTCTTTCAACCGCCGCTGTAACTCTTGCCTCGCTCCCGTCGTGAGGCGGCACGTCGTCCAGTACCATCATGATATCCGAGCCGAGTGATTGCTGGTAAGATACCACGCCTTCCGGTGTCAGGAAATGGCTGGAGCCGTCTATATGGCTTTTAAAAGTCACGCCCTCGTCGGTGATTTTTGCCAGAGGAGAAAGGCTGAATACCTGGAAGCCCCCGGAATCGGTAAGGATCGGGCCTTCCCATCCCATGAAGCGATGGAGCCCTCCCATGCTTTCTACCAGTTCTATGCCGGGTCTAAGGTAAAGGTGATAGGTGTTGGACAGGATCATTTCAGCCCCTGTATCTCTAACCTCCTGAGGAGTGAGGGTTTTTACAGAGGCCTGGCTTCCCACCGGGCAGAAAACAGGTGTGTGTACTTCACCATGAGCTGTTGCAAGCACACCTGTCCTGGCAGGGGAGGAAGCAGACTGACTGAGCATGGTAAAACCT
>Ga0265294_10007655_pt1 | contig 12756 bp, 8 predicted proteins | sample MunlanPumphouse3_FD_192504 | JGI IMG/M metagenome (GOLD analysis project Ga0265294, IMG submission 192504) | Groundwater microbial communities from a municipal landfill in Southern Ontario, Canada - Pumphouse #3 | ecosystem: Environmental > Aquatic > Deep subsurface > Groundwater | place... | reverse complement strand
CTCCTGACAGGTCTGGATCCCAATAGATTCGATACTCCTGACAGGTCTGGATCCCAATAGATTCGATTCTCTTGATAGGTTGGGGTTGCTTTTGCTAAATAAAAAGTTTTTCTACAACCCCACCGGCAATACAATCACCACCCTCGTACCACATGCTTTACCAACATCATCAAATAAATCTATAACCTCCAGCCTGTACCTGTCCATATCTTCCTCATTCAGCATCCGAATCCGATCATTGGTAATCTTCATCCCTTTGGAAGTGTGTCCGAGGTTTTTACTCGACTTATTTTGTGCTGCGACAGCACGACCGACCCCATTATCTTCTAATACGCATTGGTAGGAATTGTCGTCGAGTGGCTTTATGGAAAGTGTGATTTTGCCTTTGTAGCTGCGATCAGGGAAGGCGTGTTTGATGCAGTTTTCAATTATTGGCTGTAGCAACATCGGGGAAATCAGTGTGTTGAAAACATCGATTTCATGATCCACTTCCATTAAAAATTCAAAGCTATTGTCAAACCGCATTTTTTCCAGCTCAGTGTAATGAACGATGTAATCCAATTCATCCTGCAATGGTATTGTTTTGTTGTCCACATGGTCGAGGGTCATACGGATTACTTTGGAGAAGTGCCCCATAAAGGTAAGTGCATCATCCACATCATTATCAATAACAAAATTTTGAATGGAGCTCATGGAGTTGAAAATAAAATGGGGGTTCATCTGTGCCTGCAATGCTTTGGTCTCCAACTCGGATATTTTGGTTACAATGTCCCTTTTCTGTTTTTCCTGACGCCGGATGTACTTTATGCGCATGCGATACAGGATTGCTGTGGTTATAAGAATTATTACAGACATTGAAATAATAAACCACAATTGGAAGTACCACGGCTTTAAAATTGTAAAGCTGAAGGTCGCTTCAGATGAAAACAATCCTGAGGTGTGGTTCCGGCTTTTTGCTTTAAAGGTATATTTGCCTGGTTTTAGATAGGGGTATACAACATAGGTTTTATTTGTGGGTCCTGTCCACTCCCTGTCGATTCCTTCAAGCTTATAATAATATTGCTCCGCATTTGAGTTTACGAAGTTTAAGGTATGAAAATGGATTGAGAAATTGTTTTCATCATGCCGAAGCGTAACCGACTCCATAGGTAATTTCGACCAGCGATCCATGGTTCCGTAAGCGCTCCAGTCGGTTTCCTTATTGAAGAGATTCACTTTGTCGATGACTGTTTTGAGCGGATAATATTTGGTGTTGAGGATGAGGTTGGCGTCCACCATCACAATACCTTCATTGGTGGCAAGCCAGATATTACCATTTTCATCGATATCAGAGTTATTGACATTACGATATACGTTACCCTCGGTCTCTCCGAGAAAGCGGTAGAAGTAATTCCCGTTAAAGATATCATGCAGGTTGTAAATGCGTAGTCCGTCGGCATGGCCTGCGAAGAGATGTCCTTTCCAGATGTTTAGCCATAGGACTGCAGGGAGTGTTTTTTTGTGTGATATTTCAAAAACTTTTTCTCTCTCTATGGGACTCAACACTTCAATACGCCCGTCGTTACCTCCAAGATATGCCGTTCCTGTACTGTCGAAGCAGATGGCATTCACCAGATGATTTATGGTTGAATCTTCTTCACAAAGATCGCGTATAGCACCATCTTTTTCCATAAAGACTCCGGAAATTCTCGAGCAGAGCCATGTTTCATTTTGGTAGCTGTATAGCTTTTTAGCCATTATGGACTTACCCGGAATCCTGTATGTTTTTAGTTTTTGAATATTTTTATAATGACCGTATTTTTCGATTTCGTGATCCCAGCTGTCGCAACAGGTTGTGGTGTCGTTTTCGTCAAGAATAAATTTAGCGTGGTATAGATAAGATATTGTTATCGCGTTTAAATCATTGCTAATGACAATTGTATTCAGATTGCGCAACCCAACCATAATATCGTTATTTGTTGCTTTGGCTATTGACTTAAATGTGAAATAATCCGGATTACTTTTATGTGCTATTAATATCGATCTTTGATTTTTAGAGATGATGTTTTGATGCGTTTTGGAGCAGGCAATTTGTAAGTCAACCAGCTCAGCTATAGTCAGCTTTTCATATTTTTTATCAGGTAGAACCCGGATTAAAGTGTTTCTTGATATGGCGAAGACTTCATTGCCGTTCCTACAAACAATTTGTTCAACGGAGAAATTGGATTCATCAAAATACGTGTTGTTATACAGCGTAAAATAGGGCAGGGGAAAAGCATAAATGCCTTTATCAAGGGTACCGAAGTAGGTTTCTGATTGAATAGAGTCATTATAAATAGCCCAGCCAAAGGTTGTTTCTATATCGAATGTTTTATTACCGCTAGCGACCTGCCCATCATTGTAGCTGAATAATCCACCATTTGCTCCCACGCTCTTGCTGTCATTCCAGGCTGACATCCATAATCTCTTTTGTTTGTCCTCTGTTATGCCAAACACCTGGCCCATGCCACCAATTTCAGTGAGTGATGAATCTGTTTTTATTACAATTCCATCTCTTTTATTTGTGATAAGTGTGTCATTATTATATCTGACATAAGCAGCACTTGTTCTGTATTTTTTTATCCATGAGTTAGTTATTGGCGCTATGGATTTTTCTGCAAAGTTTATGAACAAATGTTCGGCATGTGCATAAGCCAGCACCAATGCTGACGAATCGTTTAGTAAAATTGTAGTGTAGGTGTTTGATGTATCCGGTATAAAAAAATCTTCTGTGGTGTGAATTTTTAAATCATCACCAAAAAATGCACATGTATTCCCTGTAGCCAGTAAATAGGTTTTTGTGGGGTAATGGCAGGCAATTTTCCGGATGGCATTGTCGGGAAGGCCGTTTTTTGTGGTATAAGATGTAAAATTTGCACCATCATACTTTGCAATACCCTCACCGAAGCAGGCAAACCACATATCCCCGTTCCAGTCTTCATCGATATCCCACACTTTCTCTCCGGGCAGACCGTTGTAGCTGTTGAATACGCTCATCTCCAGCCCATCATACTTCACTACTCCGGCATCGGTACCTATCCAGAGGTATCCGCGGCTATCTTTATGGAAAGCACGTACTGAAGTAATTGGTAAACCATCGTTGGTGGTCAGGTTGTTGGCATGCCGTTTTTGGCTGAAGCAGGAGACTGATATCAGCAAGAGGAAAAATACCGAAAGTCTTCCACAATGCATAATTATCTTTTGTGTGCTGTGATTACCTTGATGAATTCTTCGGTTCTGCGCGTAGCCACATCCAGCATATCCCCGTTTTCCATCATGATTTTGTGGCCGTGAACACGTGAATATTTTTTGATGTAATTCAGGTTTACAAGGTATTTTTTATGAACACGAAAGAAAATATCGAGGGGCAAAAGTTCTTCGACGTATTTTAATGTTTTAGATACAGTAAGCGTTGTTCCGCTGGCGATATGGATTACCGTGTAATTATGTTCTGCTTCACAATAGATAATATCGCGGAGGTTCACCATCTCATACCCGGTAAGAGATGCAAAAGCGATTTTCTCATTTACAGTACATCCCATGCCCACATTATTAAGGAGTAGGTTGATGCGCTCCTGTTGTGCCTTTTTCAGATAGTTGTTTTCAAAGCGGGCAAAAGCCTCTTTGAGATCCAGTTGATTTACCGGTTTGAGAAGATAATCCAGCGCAGCACACTTTATTGCTTTTACTGCATACTGCTGATAAGCGGTAGTAAAAATGACATCAAAAGGAATGCTGGGGAAGTGTTTAAATATCTCGAAGCCATTCTCTTCCGGCATTTCGATATCCAGGAAAACGATATCGGGATTATATTTTTTGATAGCTTCGACACCTGCATTCACAGATTCTGCCGACGCCACCACCACATATTTGTTGGAGAAGTAGCGGTCAATAATTTTCTCCAGCGCTTCCCGCGCCTTCCGTTCATCGTCGATTATTACTGTTGTGTACATGTTGAGGTAATTGGTTAGTGTGGTAAAGGTAGTGAAAAAAAGTCATGTTGTGTTTGTGTTGCCGAAGTTTTGTTGTCGGGTTGTCGTTGTTGAAGGACCCGTGGACCCGTCAGGTATTTCTCCTGACGGGTCTCTGGAGAGGGGAAGAGATAAAAGGTTGTCGTTGTTGTCGTTGTTGAAGTGACCCGTCAGGTATTTCTCCTGACGGGTCTGAGGGGAGGGGAAGAGATTAATGGTTGTCGTTGTTGTCATTGTTGCATCCTCCATAGCTTTAGCGAAGGAGAAATTTTTGCGATGGTTTGGTGAAGGAGGGCGGTTATTTGGGAATGTGGGGCGGAGGGTAAGTGGGGTTGGTAGTACGATTCATAGTCAGTATTTTTATGGGTGAAAAATTATAACTAACAAAAACCTTTATCCTATGAACTCTACTGAAATTATTGCATTAGTAAGTACATGTATTGCAGTTTTTGCCTTACTAAATACATACTGCTTCAATAGAAAAACTTTTCAACAAAATAAAAAACTGGAGACTATTAAACTTGTCAATGAGATTCGTACAGAAATTTGGAGTATTGTTGGATATGCAAACGTGAGTAGTGTTAATGACGATCAAAAGAAAAGAGCAATAAAACAAAGACTTGAGTACCTCGCAACGGCTGCTAACAATGATATTTTGGATAAGAAGATTATTAAGAGGCTTTGTAGGAAATGGTTTTGTGGTGTTGTTGAAGACCTGGGTGTAGTTGATAAACCAGAAAAGCAAAAGAGCTCATTCACACCTTGGAATGAGATAAAAGATTTGTATAGAGAATTTGATTGTAAAAATAGATAAATGTAGCCATCATGAAAAAAATATTGTTTTTTATTCTGGGAATGGTTATTTGTGCCTTTCTACAAGCCCAAATCCCAACCGACAGCCTCAAAGCCCACTGGCCATTTAATAGAAATGCACAGGATGAAAGTGCGTTCTCTCATCATGGTGATCCATATGGAGCTGCATTGTGCAATGACCGGTTTGGACTAGCAAATAGTGCATTTGATTTTGATGGAGTGGATGATTTTATTCAAATTCCAAACTCTTCTGATTTGAACTTCGCGGAATCTTTCTCCATCTCATTTTGGTTTAGAATGGATGGCTTGGGACCAACACTGAAAGATAATTGGAGTATTATCAAACAGAATACCACCTATCGAAAAAATTCCAATTACGATATATATGTAGATACACTGAATTATAAACTTCATTGTAGTGTGGGATATGGTGATGATACGTATTCTACTGTAAGCTCTTTAGCTTCTGTGAATGATGCAGCATGGCACCATGGTGTGATGGTTGTTAATACGACCACCATGACCTTATCGCTCTATTTTGATAATGCACTTGCTGAGGTCGCTCCGTTGACAGGGGATGTAACGACGTGGACAACAAAAGATGTTTATCTTGGTGTATGGAAGAAAGATAATAACTATTTCAATGGAGCCATTGATGATATTAGAATGTATAGCAAGGCACTATTGGTGAATGAGATTGATGCTTTGTTTAATGAAACAAAGTCTTTAACGGATTTTTCAGGGCATATCTCGCAAAATACGATCTGGACTTCGGATATGCTGATTACCGGGGATGTTTGGATAGACCAGGATGTGACCTTAACAATTTATCCCGGTGTACATGTGTATTTCCCGTTTGTAGATGCCAATAATGATGGTATTGGAGATATTGATTTTACAATCAATGGACAATTATTTGCTCAGGGAGCAGAAGGTAACAGCATCTTTTTTCGATCCAATGAGGTTACTACAAGTAAAAAGGATTGGGGCGGTATTACCTATACTACTCCTGAATCCGGAGAGTTGAGTACCCTTAGTTATGTCAATATCGCCAATGCATATCAGGGTTTTTACATGGATGGACGAAATGTGACATTTAATAACTGTAAGATATACAATGTTTTTACGGATGCATTATATATTGAATCAACTATATACACAACTTCAATTAATGGGATAGCAATTTCTGATTGTGGTGATGCAATTTCTATCTATAATGGTCATCTTACAATTAACTCTGGTATTGTCTCAAATGCTAATGGCCATGGACTTAAGATAGATGATGCAAGTGCTACAATTACAAATGTTAATATTTATAATTCCTCTAGCAATGGTTTAGTTCTACAAAATAATGCAAATTTGATCGGTGATGCCCTATCATCAATTGGTTCAGGTGGATATGGTGTAGAGGTGTTAAATGCAGGTGCTGTTTCAATTGACAATTCGTACATACTAAGTAATTGTTTTTTTGGAGTACATTGTACGAATACTGATATTGAATTGGAAAATTGTAGTATTTCAGATAATGAAAATGGATTATATTTTATTAATTCTAACCCTGCAATTTCTTATTGCTGCATAGTTGAGAATGGGATTTATGGATTTCATATAATTAAGTCATCGGGTGAATTTACAAATTGTACAATCTCCAGTGTCATGCCCTTTTTAGTAGAAAACGCATCACCTGTAGTAAATTATAATAATTTTAATTATATATTTAAAATAATTCAAGAGGATATTTATTTACATGTTGTGCAGTCGGGGAGCTCATCCGTTGAAAGTATTAGCATCCCTGTTTTAAAAGATAATACGTGGTTATTTGGTTCGTTTTACTCATGGAATGATGCTTATGATTTACATAATACTGCAGGAAAGATCTTGAGAAATTTCAGATATAGTGGTACAGATAGTTGGTACTGTTGTAATTTGACATCATCAACAAATAAATTGTTGCAAGTTGGAGGGTCTTTGCCTAATCAAGGGTATTATATTACTCTAACAAAGATTAAAACCGAATTTTCAGATGTATTATTTTCTACTAATACAACAGGAATAATCAATGCACAATTTAACTATTGGGGGCAAATGAATGATCTTGATGCTCTAATTTATCAATCTGTACCCAATACTGTTGACTACAGTAATTTTTTCTCAAACCCCATTGATTCCGCCGGATGCAGTTTAGAAAACTTTGCTCCTGAGTTAACTCTTCAAAATCCTAACGCGCTTTCTTTAAATCCAGATAGCACCAAGATCAAATGGATCGATCAAGATTGGGATAACAATGCATTGATTAGTCTTTACAGTAAAAATGTTTCCACAGGTAGTATTATATTAATTGAAGATGATATTGATGAAAATGATGATACAGATCAGATGTATTGGCAACTATCTACTGTTGCAGATGGAACATACAAAGTATTTGGTGTTATCGATGATGGTGTAAATCCACCCGATACTTCTTACGCAATGGGTCAGGTAGTTGTTGGTGATCTTGAGGTTTGGATCCCTGATGACCTTTTTTCCAGTGCCGGTTCACAAATTATCATTCCAGTGTTAGTGCAAAATGCCATTGATTATTACGACATACTCAGCTATCAGTTTACAGTTTCATTTAATACTACTATTGCAGAACCAATTGCAGTCATCACTGAGGGAACGCTATGTGAGTCATGGACAGTCTTTAGTAATAATACCATTGCAGGGCAAATATCAGTAAATGGATTTTCAACAGATAACCTGGTGGGAACCGATACATTGGTGAATATTCTATTCCAGGTGAAGAACGGGGTGGCCAATAATACTTCCATGCCACTCAATTTTGCCGATTTTGTATTTAATGAGGGGAATCCCGTACCGGTAGTAACGGATGGGCAGCTACTTATTCTGGATTCATTCCTGATCTCAGGGTCAACAGAGTACTATTCCAACAGCAACCCTGTTCCTGGAGTAGAGTTATCTACAACGGAATTGGGTGATAATGTAACCGTCTATTCCGATGCCATGGGTGATTATACTTTTCCACAGCTTATTTCAGGAGACTATACTGTAGTCCCGTCGTATGATGAATCCATCCCCGAGATGGTGATAACACCTTTTGATGCCTCATTAACAGCTCGGTTTGCACTTTTTCTAATCACACTCAATAACAATCAGCAGTTGGCAGCAGATGTGAGTGGCGATGGTGATGCTACCGTATATGATGCTGCATTAATGGCTCAATATAGTGTCGGCCTTATTACCTCGTTTACACCTGGAAGATGGATTATTGATCCGCTACAAAAGCAGTATACACTCATCCAAAACGTGGAAGAACAGGATTACACCTTCATTGCTTATGGCGATCCTTCAGGAAACTGGTCGTCACCGTCTTCAAAAACCAAGATTGACAATACCGTCTATTTTAATGCTAAAGCCGGAGAGGAGGTGATGCTTACCATCCCATCTGATAAAGCATTCTTCTCCTTCCTTGTTAAATGTGAATATGATCAGCAGATGATGTCATATCTGTCATACAGCACGGATCCTGCCCTAAATGACTATTCTATTGACATCAATGCGCAACCCGGTAACCTTAGATTATCAGCCTATGGAGTTGAACAAGTCAACCCAGAGTCAGGATTAATAACCCTGCGATTCATAGCAAATAAAGATCTAAATAATTACCCTGTTGTTGTTTCTGGAATTATTGATGAGGAGCCGCTGGAATTTAATACCACAGGCGTTAGTGAAACCGTAAAACCTGAAATAGGAGAAATCTATCCTAACCCAGCCAAAGATATTATCAGGATTCCGCTATCAATTGACAAAAATGAATTTATCGCCGTAAAGATTATCAATGCTCAGGGCGAGTTGGTGAAGGATACAGAATATTCGGTTGGGAGTGAAGATCGATTGATTTCTTTAAACATATCAGGTCTTGCAGCAGGCGCTTATTATGTAAAGATTATCAGACCTCGTGATGAAATTCAGTCTCAAATTTTAACCATTGTAAAATAGTGATATGAAAAAGAGCCTTTTACTCATAAGTCTTACATTTATAGCGATAACTACTTTTGCAATTAATGTTTCTATTCCTGATTCTTCAGGGTTTATGAATGGTGAATCCATAAAAATACCAATAATAACTGAAGATGTAACTGGACAGGGTGTCTATTCCTACATGGCTAAAATCACTTATGACCCTACCGTAATAAGCTATAATGGGTTGAGTGTGTTAAATACGCTATCAATATCCTGGCCATCACCGGTAGTGAATAGTAGTACCTCCGGTGTTATTACACTTTCAGCATACGGAACTGCTCCATTGGCAGGAGAGGGAGATCTGTTATATATAAAATTCAATGTGATAGGACAGGAAGGAGATGTGAGTCCGGTTAACTTTGAATATTTCTATTATAATGAAGGTACTCCGTCAACAGAACTGACCAATGGTTCGGTTACTGTCGGTGATCCTGTTGTGCTTCCTGAACCGCCTGTAGCTAATGCAGCAACATCAGTAACTTCTAATTCCTTTGAGTCGAATTGGACTGCACCATCAAGTGGTTCTGCTCCTGAAACCTATTTTCTTGATGTAGCATATGATATCTCCTTTGCCAGTCCTGTTGCCGGATATAATAATCTGGATGTGGGAAATGTAGAAAACTACTCCGTAGCTGGTCTTGATAGCTCCACGGACTATTTCTATCGACTTAGGTCCCATAATAGTAATGGATATAGTGGTTATTCGAACATCATATCACTTACAACATTAACACCTCCTCCGGAGCCGCCAACGGCTACAGCTGCAACATCCATAACAACTAATTCCTTTGAGGCAAAATGGATTGCGCCAACAACCGGTTCTACTCCTGAGAAATATTATCTGGATTTAGCGACAGATAATCAATTTATGAATATACTTTCCGCGTATAATAATTTGGATGTAGGTAATTCTTTATCCCATTCAATTATCAATCTGAGTCCTCAGACAGATTATTACTATCGTCTTAGATCCTATAACACTCAAGGTTATAGTGGATACTCAAATACTATACAAGTACAAACACAGGAGATTGTCCAGAATCTCAATGAGACTTTTATCCATTATCAGGCTATACTTCGAAATCAGGAAGGTATACCGAATGCAGATACAACAGTTGTAATGCAGTTCTCTCTTTTGCGAGATGTCACAACAGGAATCTGTGACTATTCAGAAAAGCAAACAATAACCACTAACCAGTTTGGGTTGATAAACAGCCAGATTGGTAGTGGTGATTTGCTAAGTGGTAGTTTTGAAAATCTGCTATGGGATGAATATTCATATTATCTGGAAGTTTCAATGATAAATGAAAATCAAGCAGATACTATTGTTATAGGAACAAATAACCTGAATTATACTCCCTACGCCTTCCACTCCCTTTCCACTTCCGATACTACCTTTAACACCCTAAATATTACCTCCGGCGACCTCCACTTCACCCAACCCTCTGCCGGAATGATCCTTAAATCCCCGGATGGTACTTCTTGGAAAGTTACCATCGACAACTCCGGGAACCTGATTTCTGTGCAGGTTCCCGGTGGGGAGTGATGGCCTAATAGTTTGTTGTTCTTTTAATAAGTTAGAGATGAGTTCTGCTCATTATGTAAGTGAGGTTTTTGTATGGGAAGACAGATAGAATACAGGTTTAAGGCCTTTTACTTAAATCAGTTTCAAAATTTAATTAATCATTTAATTAAAACTTAAAATCATGAAAAAGAAAAAGTCAGGTTTTTTTGCTCTAGGTATTGCTTTGTTTTCTTTGACACTTATATCTTGTAGCCCAACATCAACAATTACTACAGCGAAATTCACTTCTATCGATAGGATTTTTAATCTGAAATTGAATACTTCATTAAATGAAGTTGTTACTGTACTTGAAACAGAACCGTATAACGTTTTGAGCTCACAAATTGATGGATATACGATCTATTCATATAAGTACAAATTAATTGAGCGTGAAATTGACCCAAAATTTATAACAAAAAGGGGAAACGAGTCAACAGGGGAAGAGGTTTATAATGCTGATGAGCATGATTTGTTTTTATTTTTTAAAGATGGTTTATTGCAGTCATATATTACTACCGAAGGAAGACAAGATTCACCGGTATTGATAAATTTGAACTCTAATATTTATGCATTGACACTTGCCAAAGGTGAATATAAATTTATAGAGTTTAATACGCCTGAAAAGTCTTCAGGTTTTCGATTGGGATCAAAAAGTAACGGAAAGAAGAAGTTTTTTGGTCTTTTTTAGAAGTTTAGAAACAATAGTTCCTTTACCACATATTCCGGCAACTCCATTCCACCCAACCCTCAACCGGAATGACTCTAAAATCCCCTGATGGTAGTTCGCGAGAAATACCCCTCAACAGCCCAGGAAACCTCACTTCGGTGCAGGTTTCCTTTGGGGTGTAGGGGTTAATACAAAAACCCAAACAGCCACAACGGAATCTCATTTTTATACCCGGAATCTATGTCATCCAGTGCCAGGTATGAGTTTGGGACTCCTGCAATCTGCTTCTTTGTTTTGCTGCGGCCACCAACTTCGAAGAGGTATTTTTGGTTAACTTCAAAATCACCTTTCCTTGGGGCTTTTACATTGTGTGATCCAGAAAGTTGATTAAAAAAGAAGGTTTCACGAATATTTCCGTTCTCTGGTGCTCCTTCTGCAAGAGCGTGTATCATATTTGTATTTTCCAGAAATATCTTTTCAGGCTTTTGAAGGGTTGCGATGCTATTGCCTGACGGATATAACATCTTTATTAATCTGGCATCTTCCAGATAGATTAAATAGCTATTCATGGAGTTACGGTGTATAGTACTCTTTTCCGCCAGTTTTTGAATATTAGGTTTGAATGGTACTTGCTGGGAAAGGATATTTAACAACTGCAGCATCTTTTTAGAATTTCGGTTATCGTAGCCTTTTAATTCTGCCATATCAAATTCAATAATTTGCCTTGTCAACTGGCGTAGTCGTTGATAGTAATCATTTTGATTATCATTATAAAAAGGATAATATCCATATTTGAGATAGGTGGAGAAATGTTCCAGCGGTTTAAAACCTGTGGGGAATATGCGAATAACACTACTGCTCTTTTCAATTATTTCAGGAAGGGTGAACGGAGGTATATTTAGAATACTTTTGAAAACCAGATATTCTCTGAATGAAAGTCCCGGTAGTTCATACAAAATCGCTCTTCGACTCAGATCTGCTGTTTCACGGGAAATATTAATGATGGAAGAACCTGTGAAAATTATCTTCAGAGATGGGTATCTGTCGTACATATTCTTAATCTCCCTGGACCATCCCGGATATTTATGTACCTCATCCAGTAAAACAATTTCTCCGCCGTGGTTATGAAATTCATCGATGGTATCCAAAAGTGATCTTGTAGTGAAATACAGATCATCCAATGAAAAGTATGCTGCCTTTTCCACCGGCAGATCCTGATTTTGTAACCATTGTAAAATCAGTGTGGTTTTTCCTGTACCTCTGGCACCTTTAATTCCTATTAATCTTTCACTCCAGGTTATTTCATCATAAAGAAAACGCCTGAAATCCTGATTTACAGAATTTATAAGATTGGTTGAAATGTTGAGTAATTCTCTCATTGCATATGGGTTTGTGCAAATATAATAATATTTTGCATACCCAAATATGCAATTTTAATCTATTTATGCACATTCATAAGTGCATAATGATAACTCAGCACACAACCAACAACCAACAACCAACAACCAACAACCGTCAACCGATGACCGACAACCGATAACCGACAACCCTACTTCAACCACCTCTCAACCCGCTCATCCGTCTTCTCCGCCTCATTGTCATCATCCAGCGGTAAGCCGTAAAACATTCCATCGGGGCGGAGGGCTTTGCTCTCTTTGAAGTTGTAGCCTTCATTTTGTACAAACCCGGCAAGTGTGGCG
>Ga0265294_10007654_pt1 | contig 12757 bp, 10 predicted proteins | sample MunlanPumphouse3_FD_192504 | JGI IMG/M metagenome (GOLD analysis project Ga0265294, IMG submission 192504) | Groundwater microbial communities from a municipal landfill in Southern Ontario, Canada - Pumphouse #3 | ecosystem: Environmental > Aquatic > Deep subsurface > Groundwater | place... | reverse complement strand
TATTATTAATCCTGCTACCAATTCTGATTGGGCAAAATGCTATAATGATTATGAACCGGGCACCGGATATCAATATTGTAATCTGAATTTAAATATGGTTGGGACATTTATTGAAAAGATTTCTGGAGAGAGGTTTGATCTATATGTAAAACATCATATATTGGATCCTTTAGGACTATATGGAGGGTATTGTGTTGATTCTTTGGATTCTTCCAGATTTGCCAGGATATATTTATATAATAATGAAAAAAAATGTTTTGATGAGTCCCCTGAAGCATATGCTCCTCGCCGGGAAGAGATAAAAAATTATGTTATGGGATATTCTACACCGATTTTTTCTCCGACAGGAGGAATGAAGATTTCTGCGTTGGATTTGGCAAAATATATGATGATGCATATGAATTATGGTACTTCCCCTTTGGGAAATGTTAAAATAATTTCCGAAGAGAGTTCTAAGATAATGCAGACAAAACTTTCTAAAGAACAAGGATATGGTATGGGATTGTGGATAGAACATAATTATATTCCGGATGTAGTTCTTGTCGGACATACAGGAGGTGCTTATGGATTAAGAAGTGAGATGTTTTTTGATCCTGAGAAGAAATTTGGTATAGTTGTGATAAGCAATGGTGCTCTTCCTGAAACTGATGCTCCTGATAAGAACATATTAAAGGCAACAATCAGGTGCTTATATAATAATTTTATAAAATAACGTTTTTAACCCGGAGAGGGGAATAATAAAGAAAATGGAGCTGAATTCAATAATAAAAATAAAATATCCGATAATTCAGGGGGGTATGGTTTGGTGTAGTGGCTGGAGATTGGCTTCTGCCGTGAGCAGTGAAGGTGGATTGGGATTGATTGGTGCAGGATCTATGCACCCGGATGTATTAAGACACCATATTCGTTCTTGCAAAGAGGCTTTAAAAGATGCTCCTGATGGTTTTAATATTTTTGGAGTGAATATTCCTTTGGTTTATCCTCAATTGGATGAAGTGATGGATATTATTGTTGATGAAAAGGTTCCAATTGTTTTTTCTTCAGCCGGTTCTCCTAAAAAATGGACTCCTTTTTTACATGAGAATGGAATAAAGGTGGCACATGTTATTTCTTCCTCTGCTTTTGCACTGAAATGTGTTGAAGCTGAGGTGGATATTATTGTTGCAGAGGGTTTTGAAGCCGGTGGACACAACGGAAAAGAAGAAACAACTACTTTTTGTTTGATTCCTGCAGTTAGAAGGACTATAGGTCCGGATTTTCCATTGCTTGCAGCGGGTGGAATTGCTACAAGAGAGCAAATGAAGGCGGCAATGGTTTTAGGAGCGGATGGAGTGCAGATAGGAACCAGATTTGCTCTTTGTGAGGAAAGTTCTGCTTCAGAAGCATTCAAAAATTATTGCAGGGGATTAGCTGAAGGTAAAACAAAATTGTTACTGAAAAAGGTGGTTCCTACACGACTTGCTGACAATGATTTTTCTTTTCAAATAGCTGAAGAAGAAGGATGTGGAGCAGTGGCTGAAGAGCTTAAAGTAATACTGGGTACCGGGCGTGCAAAAAAAGGAATTTTTGAAGGAGATTTATCTGCCGGAGAGATTGAAATAGGGCAAGTTTGCTCACTAGTTAATGGAAGGGAGACAGTTTCCCAGATATTTAATGATCTTATTAAAAATGAATAATAGAGACAGAAAACCTTTTAAGAATTATATAAACCAAGGCCAATTTCCGGTGAGAGCTAAAAAATCTCTCGGGCAACATTTTCTAAAAGATCAGAGTGTGGCCCAAAAGATTGTTGCGGCTCTTTGTGAAGATGGATCTGAGGCTAATGTGATTGAGATAGGACCTGGTACTGGAGTGTTTACTCAATATTTGATTCAACGGCCGCAACTTAATCTGAAAGTTGTTGAAATTGATAAGGAAGCTGTTGGATACCTTCTTGAAGCCTATCCTCAGATAAGTAAGAATTTGTATGAAGCTGATTTTCTAAAACTTGATTTGGAAAATATCTTTCCAAAAGATTTTGTTGTTATAGGGAATCTCCCTTATAATATATCCTCACAAATTTTTTTTAAGATACTTGACTACAGAAATCAGATTCCTGAAGTAGTATGTATGATTCAAAAAGAAGTTGCAGAGCGTTTGGCGGCACCTTCGGGGACAAAGACTTATGGTATACTTTCTGTCCTTTTGCAGGCGTGGTATAATATAGAATATCTGTTTACAGTAGGAGAAGGAGCTTTTGTTCCTCCTCCAAAAGTAAAATCGGCGGTAATACGTTTACGAAGAAATGGACGAATGGAACTGGGTTGTGACGAAGTATTATTTAAAAAAATAGTTAAAACTTCTTTTAATCAACGCCGTAAAACTATTCACAATTCTCTTAAACCAATTTGGAACGACTTGCCTTGTATTGGACGTGGTACTCAAAATATTGATATTCCTTTTCTTGACAAACGTCCAGAGCAACTTTCTGTTGAAGAATTTGTGGCATTAACCACGTCTCTTTCGTAAGAGATGAAGTTTTGACTATTAATATTTTTCTGAGTTTTAAATTTTTAATATGAAAAAGGGTAAAATATTCGGTTTTGAAAGAAATATTTTCTTTACCGGATTGACAAGTTTCTTTACGGACACTTCTACCAAGATGATATATAGTGTAATGCCAATGTTTTTGTTATCTTTAGGAGCATCAAAGACAACAATATCATTAATTGAAGGAATAGCAGAGAGTACAGCTTCTTTAATAAAAGCATTTTCAGGATATTGGAGCGACAAGATAGGTAAAAACAAACCGTTCATGATTATTGGATATGGTATTACTGCACTTATTACTCCACTATATGCATTTGTATCGGCACCTATTCATGTTTTGTTCCTTAGATTTTTTGAGAGGACAGGGAAAGGAGTAAGGACGGCCCCCAGGGATAGTCTGATCTGTGGTTCTATAAAAAAAGGAGAGGCCGGTAAAAGCTTCGGATTTCATAAGGCAATGGATAATAGTGGAGCAATAATTGGCCCCCTGATTGCTGCCGCATTATTTTATTTTTTTCCACTGAACTATTCCAACATCTTTTTATTGGCAACAATACCTGCTATACTTGGAGTTTTATCAATTGTTATTTTTATAAAAGAAGCAAAAACAGAGAAAAAGGAGATTAGTAAATTTTATTTTAAGCAAATACCCAAAAAATTCTATTTCTTTTTGATAATAATTTTTGTTTTCACTCTTGGCAATTCTGCGGATGCTTTATTGTTAGTAAAGACAACTGAAACGGGTATAAAAGAAGCTTATGTTCCTTTTGTTTATATGTTATTTAATACTGTCTCTGTATTTCTTGCTGTTCCGATCGGAAAAATATCAGATAAGATAGGGCGGGAGAAATTGATTATTCTTGGGTTTTTTATATATGCAATAGTTTACTATTTCTTTGGTAGGTTTAATAGTATAAGTGTTTTTATATTTCTCTTTATTCTGTATGGATTTTATAGTGCTCTGACAGATAGCAGTCAAAAGGCGATGATTTCCGATATTGTAAGCAAAGAGGTCAAAGGAACGGCTTATGGAATATATCATGCTGTACTTGGAATAACTCTGCTCCCTGCTAGTTTGATAGCAGGTGTTTTATATGATAAAGTGAATGCAAATGCTCCATTTTATTTTGGTTCTGTCATGGCTATACTTGCTACTATTTTAATGATAATTTACACCCTTACTTATAAGAAAAGGAAACTTAAGTTAAGAGATGTTTGAAAAAAATATGACAGATATAGTTGCAGGGGCCAGGAAGCGGATAATGAAAAAGATGGTCTCAAGGACCCATTTAGAAATTTTAATCTTGCCTTGATTGGTCAGTTCGTCAAATACATTTGATTTACCCAATTTCCATCCTACAAATAATACTACCAACAATCCTCCAAGAGGGAGTAAAATGTTAGATGCAAGGTAGTCAAAGAAATCAAAGAAATTTTTGCTAAAAATTGTTATATAACCCAGTCTCCCTTGCGATAGAGAGCAGAGAGAGCCTAAAATAAGAATAACGGAAAATGAGATTACTACGGCAACTAATCTTTTCATTTTGAATTCTTCTTTTAAATAGGAGACGATAACTTCTAAAAGTGAAATGGAGGAGGTGATTGCTGCAATAAACAATGTGAAGAAGAAAAGAATTGCTATTAAACCTCCTAACGGAAGCCGGGAAAAAATATGAGGGAGTGTTATAAAAATAAGCCCCGGCCCCTCTTCCGGACTGATTCCAAATGAAAAAACAGCAGGCATTATGGCACAACCGGCAATTATTGCAAAGACTGTATCTGCAATGGCCGTATAAGCCGAACATTTTATTATATTTTCATCTTTTTTAACATAAGAGGCATAGGTCATTATTGTGCCGCAGCCAAGAGATAATGAAAAAAAGGCCTGCCCTAGAGCAGCCAGAAAGGTATCTGATGTTACTTTAGAAAAATCCGGTTTGAATAGATACAAAATACCTTCTTCGCCCCCTTTTAATGTCATTGATCGTACAGCAATTATTATCATTATAAAAAATAAAACGGGCATCATCATTTTTGTATAGCGTTCAATGCCGTTTTTTATGCCGGCAATTACAATAAGTCCGGTAATTCCCAGAAAAATAAGATTAAAAATCAAGGGTTTAATCGGAGATGAGACAAAGTTTTCAAATAAACTACCGAATATGGCATTGTTTTCCGCCTTAAAATCGAAAGACAAAGCTTTAACCAGATACTCTATTGACCAGCCTCCTACTACACAATAGAAAGAAAGAATACAGACCGAAGCCAATACTGCAAGCAACCCCATTATTCCCCATTTTGAACCAGGTGCCAGAATCCTGAAAGCCCCAAAAACATTAGTTTGACTGCGACGACCGATAATAAATTCAGAAAACATTATCGGGAGACAAAGGACAATGACAAAAGCAAGATATATAATTATAAAAGCAGCGCCTCCATTTTCTCCCACCAAATATGGGAAACGCCAAAGATTTCCCAGTCCTATTGCTGAACCTGACATAGCTACAAGAACTCCAAATCTATTACTGAAACTGTCTCTTTCTAATGAAGTTGGATGAGTGTTTTTCATATATTTTAAATTCAAAATCATATCCACTCTTTTCGTCGGTAAAACGATTGCTGCAACTTATCTCTTTCCAAATACCTTCATCTATAACAGGGAAAAACGTTTCTGCATCATCAACGGTAGTATATACTTTTGTCAGGTATATTCTATTTGCAATGTTGATAGCCTGTTTATATATTTCTCCACCCCCGATAATGAAAATTTCTTTTGCTTCTGTAGCTGTATTTATGGCTTCATTAAGAGATCTTGCTACTTCTATTCCGATAAAACTATTGTTTTTTATATTACAATTGTCAGAGCTATTATCTTTACAATGTTCTTCAATTTTCAAATTTCTGCTTACAATAATATTTCTGCGATCCGGAAGAGCTTTACACCCTAAGGACTCCCATGTTTTTCTTCCCATTATAACAATTCCGCCAGAGGTTATTTTTTTGAAATATTTCATGTCTTGGGAAATATGCCAAGGCATTTGTCCTTTTCTGCCAATTGCGAGATTTTCTGATACGGCAACAATAAGTGATATGACAGGTACTCCATTAATATCATTAGATAATGGGGAGGTTTGTTCGGATGATGATTTTATATTGCTCATACAGCTATAGGTGCTTTGATTCCGGGATAGGGATTATAATCAATCAAATTAAAATCTTCAAATTCAAAAGAAAAAATATCTTTTTTATCGGGATTGATAATCATTTTAGGTAAAATGCGGGGTTCTCTTGTAAGTTGTGTCTGTACCTGTTCGAAGTGGTTGGTATAAATATGGGCATCACCCAGAGTATGGACAAAATCACCTACAGAATATCCGCAAACTTGTGCAATCATTTGTGTCAAGAGGGCATAGGAGGCTATATTAAAAGGAACACCAATAAAAACATCAGCGCTTCTCTGATAAAGTTGGCAGGAAAGTTTTTTGTTTGCAACATAAAATTGAAAAAGTGAGTGGCAAGGAGGAAGCGCCATTTTTTCCACTTCAGCCACATTCCATGCGGAAACAATGTGTCTGCGGGAATCAGGGTTCTTTTTAAGTTGTTCAATAACATTGGAAAGCTGGTCTATTTTTCCACCTTCTGGAGTTGGCCATGATCTCCACTGATGTCCATAAACTGGTCCTAAATCTCCATTAGAGTCAGCCCACTCGTTCCAAATGGTAACACCATGATCAGTTAGATATTTGATATTTGTATCTCCGGCAATAAACCAAAGGAGCTCATAGATTATTGATTTTAGATGGAGTTTTTTAGTGGTAAGAAGAGGAAAGCCATCAGCAAGATTAAATCTCATCTGATAGCCAAAAATACTTTTTGTTCCAGTCCCTGTCCGGTCTTCTTTAAAGACTCCGTTTTCTTCAATATATCTTATTAGATCCAAGTATTGTTTCATGTTTTTAATGTTAAATGGTCAGAGACCTAAACCTCACAGAATATTTTTATCTGATTTTGATGACAAATATACAAAAAAGTATAAGCTTCGAAGAACGCAAATATCTCTAAACAAGAAAATGGTAATAAGATGTTAATGTATAATTAAAACTACAGGCAGATGATCACTAATTCCACCATTATACCTTGGTCCAATGAATGTTCGGAAAGGTTTTTTACCAAGATATGTTTTGTCTTCTTCAAGGAGAAATCCAGGGGAAAAAATAGAGAATTCAGTGTTTGTTATAAGAGATTTTGATATGATGAACTGATCTATCATCTCCCACTCTCCTTGATATTTTATTGTGCCTTTTCCTTCATGAAACAAAGGTATAGAGAGGTTTGTTAAGAGAGTGTCGCATAAATACATGAGAGGTTTTCCGTCCGGGATATCGTTAAAATCTCCCATTATGATAATATTTGGAGTATTATATGTTCTATATTCTTGAAATGGATAAATAGAGGAAGAATAAATATTTTTATATAGATTAAAAATTGAATCAACCTTAGTCTTCAGTGTTTTTGCTGCTGCCATTCTTTTGGGTAATGATTCTTTTTCTCCTCCCAGTTTTGACGGCCAATGATTTACAAATATATGGATAGTGTCTTCATGTGGTGGATTATTTTGCAAAACTCCTTTTACATAGAGAATATCTCTTGTTGAAGATGAGTCGGGAAGAGTTACTTGTAAAAATTCAGTCGAAAGTGGGTTAAAATCTTTATTTGAATATAAAAGAGCAATATCTATTCCCCTTTTATCGGGAGAGTTTTTATGAATTATACTATATCCAAGACGGTAGAGTGCTGTTTCATTTATTATTTGATTGAGAACCATTTTGTTTTCTATTTCTGCAAGACCTATTATGATTGGAAAACATTCATATTTATCTGCTGCAGATAAAATTACTTTTGCAATAGCGTTTCTCTTTTTTTCAAATTTTTTCCAGTTCCAATAGTTTTTTCCTCCGAAAGAGAAATCTTCATCTGCTGTTTTGGGATCATTGAAAGGATCAAAATAATTTTCTACATTCCAAAATAAAAAAACTTTTTGTTTTTTTGGGATTGGTTGCCCGAAAGTCTGAAAAACAACGAAAGAAAAAAAAGTAATTATTAAAACGAGACCTTTTCTGCACATATCTTTATATTTTTACAAAGATAAAATTTTATTATCAAAATTCAGAGTGCTTCAGGTTTACCTGCACGGCACAAAAAATTATAGTAATTAGCTGAAATTGCCTATTTTTGCTCCACAAAAAGATAATAAAATAAGAGATGGCATTAAGATGCGGAATAGTTGGTCTTCCCAATGTTGGTAAATCAACGCTTTTCAATTGTATAAGCTCTTCTAAGGCACAATCGGCTAATTTCCCCTTTTGTACGATAGAACCGAATGTAGGTTCAACTATTGTTCCGGATGAAAGATTGAAGGTCCTTGAAAAGATGGTTAATCCCAAAAGAGTTGTCCCGGCAACTGTTGAAATTGTTGATATTGCGGGTCTTGTTAAAGGGGCAAGTAAAGGGGAAGGATTGGGTAATCAGTTTTTGGCAAATATTAGAGAGACGGATGCAATTTTGCATGTAATACGATGTTTCGATGACCCTAATGTAGTACATGTGGATGGAAGCGTCAATCCTGTAAGAGATAAAGAGATAATAGATATTGAACTTCAGATTAAAGATCTTGAAACAGTAAATAATCGTCTTTCAAAAATGCAGAAACAGGCGCAGACAGGAGGAGATAAGGTGGCAAAACGCGCATGTGAAATTTTGTTAAAATATAAACCACTTTTAGAACAGGGGAAAAATGCAAGAGAACTGATACTTGATAGTACAGAAGATCAGAAAATTGCTAAAGAATTTTGTCTTCTTACCAATAAGCCGGTGATGTATGTTTGCAATGTTGATGAAAATTCGGCAAAAGATGGAAATGAATATGTTGACAAAATAAGAGAAGTGATTAAAGATGAAAAAGCTGAGCTGTTGGTAATTGCGGCAAAAATCGAATCTGAGATAGCCGAACTGGAAGACTACGAGGAAAGAAAAATGTTTTTGGAGGAGATTGGTCTTGAAAATTCAGGTGTAGTAAGATTGATTCAGGCTGCATATTCTTTATTGAATCTGCAGACATATTTTACTGCAGGCGAGCCGGAAGTCCGTGCCTGGACTATAAATAGAGGGGATAAAGCACCACAGGCCGCAGGGGTAATACATTCTGATTTTGAAAAAGGATTTATTCGTGCGGAAGTAATAAAGTATGAAGATTATATTAACTACGGATCTGAAGCAGCATGTCGTGCTGTAGGAAAACTGAATAGTGAAGGTAAGGAATATGTTGTTCAGGACGGTGATGTAATGCACTTTTTATTTAATGTTTAATATTGTGAAAATAAATAAAATTAATATCAAAGATATGAAACGCTATTTTTCGATTCTGATTTTTACAGCATTGTTGCTGACAGGCTGTAATGATAAAAAAGTTGTACTTAATTCTGTTCCAGAACCAAGTTGGTATACGAATGAGAATTATTTTAAGGAGAAGAATTCCATTTATAATGAGATGCCTATTGATATAGAAAGTATTGTTATGTTTGGAGATGATATTATTGACAGGGGAGAATGGGAATCATTCTATAATAATTCAAAAATAAAGAACAGAGGAATAGCTCTTGAAGGAACAGAGCATACTATGTATAGAGTTGATACTATTGCAAGCAAGCATCCTGCAGAAATTTTTCTAAGTACCGGTATGAGGGATGTTAAGCATGGAGCTAAGGTTGATTCAACAATAGAGAGAATATTGATGATAATAGAAAGAATTCAAAAAATTTCTCCCGATACAAAACTTTATTATTTGGGTATTGTTCCGGATGGAACAATGACTGAAAAAGAAATTTCTGAAACCAATAAAATAAATTCTGCTATCGCTGAATCTTCAAAAAAAGGAGCATTTATATATGTTGATATTCCAGCCCTCTTAATAGGAGAAAAAGGAGTCTTATCCGAAAATTATAGTTGGAACGGTGTTAATTTAAACGGTGCAGGGTATGAAGTTGTAGCAAAAGCAATTGAAAAATATGTAGGTAATACTGCATTAAACAAAGCTAATGATCGTGAATATGCTGAAATCACAGATTATTATAAACATCGTGTTTCTATTTTTAACTCTTTACCTGAAACTACCGGTAAATTCATAATGTTGGGAAACAGTCTAAATAACAATTGTCCATGGACTGAGTTACTTCCTCTTTCTCCTGTTATCAATCGTGGAATAAGCGGTGATGTTATAGAGGGAGTATATAATAGATTGGATGATATAGTTGAGGAAAATCCACGTAAGATTTTTTTGATGATAGGGATTAATGATTTTATAAACAAATCAGACCTTACTGTCTCTTCAGCATGGAAATCTTATGAAAAACTGATTAAAAAAATAAAAAAAGAATTACCCGATACTGACTTGTATATTCAAAGTACGTTACCTTTAAATCCAAAATCAAAATATTATAAAGGAATTAATGCAAAAGTGGAAGAACTGAATAAGCTTCTTCAGGCAGACGAAGAGAAGTATGGGTATATTTACATTGATATATCAAAATCACTAAAGGATAAAAAAGGAGATTTAGATGAACAATATACTTATGATGGAATTCATTTGAATGTCGATGGATATTTCATGTGGGCGGCGCATTTGATGAACTCAGGATATCTTATAAATCCTTTATCTAACATAAAATAGAACAAAAAATAATATATAATGTATAGGACACATACTTGCGGAGAATTACGCGCAGAAAATGTAGGACAGAAAGTGACTTTGGCAGGCTGGGTACAAAAAACCCGCAAAATGGGGGGGATGAGTTTTATTGATCTTAGGGATAGATATGGCATTACTCAATTGGTCATTGATGAATCTTCTTCAAAAGAATTGAATCAGCAGGCAGAAAAGCTGGGAAGAGAATTTGTAATACAGATAAAAGGAGTTGTCGCAGAAAGAAAAAGTAAAAACAATAAAATCTCAACAGGAGATATAGAAATAAAACTTTCTGAAATTATATTATTGAATCCGGCACTAACTCCACCTTTTACAATTGAAGATGAATCTGATGGTGGAGAAGAATTACGTGCTAAATACCGTTATCTGGATCTTCGCAGGAATCCTCTTAAAAAGGCTTTGGAATTACGTCACAGAATGGCTCAAGAAGTTAGAAAGTTTTTGGACAGTAAAAATTTTATGGAGATTGAAACTCCATATCTTATAAAGTCTACACCGGAAGGAGCACGTGATTTTGTTGTTCCAAGTCGTATGAATCCCGGACAATTTTATGCTTTACCTCAAAGTCCGCAACAACTTAAACAACTATTAATGGTTGCCGGATATGACAGATATTTTCAAATTGTCCGTTGTTTTAGAGATGAAGATCTTCGTGCCGACCGTCAGCCTGAATTTACTCAAATTGACTGCGAAATGTCATTTGTTGAGAGAGAGGATATTTTCACTGTTTTTGAAGATATGGCCAAATGTTTATTCAAAAATGTTTTAGACATAGAATTTTCCCAGAAATTTCCTCGTATGAGCTATACAGATGCAATGTCTTTCTACGGATCCGATAAACCGGATATCCGGTTTGGGATGAAGATTAACGAAATAACCTCACTGGTACAGGGACATGATTTTGCTGTATTTGATAATGTACCATATGCTGGAGGAATTGTTGTTGAGGGAGCTGCATCTTATACACGTAAACAACTTGATGAATTGACGGAGTGGGTTAAAAGGCCTCAGGTAGGGGCAAAAAATCTTATCTATATAAGATTTGCTCAGGAGGGGATAAAATCATCTGTTGATAAATTTTTCACTTCTGAAGATTTGAAAAAGATAACTTTGGAAACAGGCGCAAAAGAGGGCGATTTAATCCTGATAATAGCGGGGCAAAAAGCAAAAACACAGATTGCTTTGGGTACTTTAAGAATTGAGATGGGAAATAGGTTCGGTCTGAGAGATAACAAAGTATTTGCTCCTCTTTGGGTATGTGATTTTCCTCTTTTGGAATGGGATGAAGAAATGGGAAGGTTTTATGCAATGCATCACCCTTTTACCTCACCTAAGCCGGAGGATCTCGATAAATTTTATAGTGATAAGAAAGAAGATTTGGAACAAGTTTGTGCAAATGCGTATGATTTTGTTCTTAATGGTACCGAAGTTGGCGGAGGATCTATACGTATACATGATTCGGCTGTTCAGGAACGAATGTTCAAGGTCCTCGGTTTTTCAAAAGAGGATGCTGAATATAGATTTGGATTTTTAATAAATGCATTCAAATATGGAGCTCCTCCTCATGGTGGAATAGCTTTTGGCTTTGACCGTTTCTGTTCTTTGTTTGGAGGACAGGAAACAATAAGGGATTATATCGCTTTCCCTAAAAATAATACCGGGAGAGATGTAATGCTTGATACACCGTCCTTAATTGATGAATCTCAGATGGATGAATTATTTTTAAAAAGTATTGCACCGAAGGAGTAGGTATGAAAGCAGACATTAAAACTATAAATAAAATATTGGCAAGTGTTTTTCACCCAGCTAAGGATGAAAATATTGTTTCTTTGGGAATGGTGGAGGATATTAAGATAGAGGAGGAAAAAATTAAATTCAAATTGGTTTTTACCGGGCGTGATGCTTTGGCCGGAAGTATTAAGAAGGAGTGTGAAAAAGTTCTTAATGAGGCTTTTCCCAATATGGAAATATCAATTTTAGAATTGGTGAGAGAAAAGAAACCAGAAAAAAAAGTTAAGCTTGAATTAGGACAGGAACAGCTATCAGATGTGGATAAAATTATTGCCATTGCTTCAGGAAAGGGAGGTGTGGGTAAATCTACAGTTGCTGTAAATCTTGCTATTACATTGGCTAAAATGGGGTATAAAGTAGGACTTGCCGATGCTGATGTTTACGGTCCTTCTGTCCCTAAAATGACAGGTACTGAGGGATTTATGCCAGAGGTTGAAATTGTTGAGGGGGGGAAATCTGATTCGGAAAAGAGTGAATTGATAATTCCTATAGAAAAATATGGAGTAAAATGGATGTCAATAGGATATTTTGCTCGTCCAGAACAAGCGCTGATATGGAGAGGCCCTATGGCTTGTAATGCTCTTAAACAAATGATTCTGCAAGTAAAATGGGGCCGGCTTGATTACTTATTAATAGACCTTCCTCCGGGAACGGGAGATATTCATATTTCTATGG
>Ga0265294_10007653_pt1 | contig 12758 bp, 9 predicted proteins | sample MunlanPumphouse3_FD_192504 | JGI IMG/M metagenome (GOLD analysis project Ga0265294, IMG submission 192504) | Groundwater microbial communities from a municipal landfill in Southern Ontario, Canada - Pumphouse #3 | ecosystem: Environmental > Aquatic > Deep subsurface > Groundwater | place... | reverse complement strand
ATATATATGATGTTAATTACTTTACCAAGAACAATTGGGAAATAGACAACGAAGCAGTAAAATCAATATCTAATAAAGAAACAAAAGATCAGTTATCGCTATGCCTAGAAGTAATTGAAAGAATAAAAGACAATGAAATAATGACTGGATTGGGAGAATTAGTAAAAGAAGAAGAAAAAGATTGGATTAGAAAAGAATTAAGAGAAGAAACAATCTTTATGATTAAAAACTATATATCTGTAATAAAATGAAATTTGATATAATTACAATTTTCCCTAATATATTTGATTCTTACTTAAAAGAATCTTTTATTAAAAAAGCCCAAGACAAAAAGCTTGTTAAGATTAACATTCATAATCTTAGGGACTTTGCAGATGATGAAAGAAAAACAGTGGACGATAGGCCATTTGGTGGGGGACTAGGAATGGTTTTAAAAGTTGAGCCAATATTCAAAGCTGTAAAGAAATTAAAAAAGAAAGGCAGCAGAGTGATTCTTTTCAGTCCAAGAGGCAAACAATTCAATCAAAAGAAGGCTCATCAATTAATGAAATACAAAAACATCATCTTTATCTGTGGAAGATACGAGGGAATAGATGAGAGAGTCAATAAAAAGATAGCTGATGAAGTAATATCAATAGGGGAATATGATTTAATGGGTGGGGAATTACCAGCAATGATAGTTATAGAAACAATGATGCGTTTGATTCCAAATGTTTTAGGTAAACCAACATTTCTTAAAGAGAGAATGACTAAAACAGGTGGCTTTATTGAATACCCAGAATACACAAGACCAGAAGTTTTTCAGCCCAAGAAAGGAGAAAAATGGATGACTCCAAAAGTACTACTTTCAGGGGACCACAGAAAGATTCAAGAGTGGAGAGATAAATATGGCAAGGTTATTGAAAAATAATCTACATTTTGCTATTATACACAAGTGATTAATTGGGCGAATACCAAAGTAGTCAAATGGGTCTGACTGTAAATCAGATGGCTCTGCCTTCGGGGGTGCAAATCCCTCTTCGCCCACACAAAACCGATGGGGAATGCCGATGTAGTTCAGTGGCAGAACATTTCCTTGGTAAGGAAAAGGTCGTGGGTTCAATTCTCACCATCGGCTCAGAATAATTAAAAATAATAATATGGCAAAAAAGAAAAAAAGATCAAAGTTAGTATGTCAAGAATGCAAGAAAACATTTTACTTTACAAACAAAACAAAGGCTGTTGAAGAAAAGCTTGAGATGAGTAAGTTTTGTAAGGAGTGCAGAAAGCATGCTACTTTTAAAGAAGTAAAGAAGTAAGAGATAAAAGAGGAACGCCTCTTTTGTCTTCTAATAGGGGCGTAAGCTCAACGGTAAACTGCCTCTCTCCAAAAGAGGTCTTGAGGGTTCGAATCCTTCCGCCCCTGCACGCTAGTGACAAGTCAGGTGACCCTGAGACATGGTCAAATTAATTTAAAATATGCGTCGAATAATATCAAATTTAATAGTCAGTAATAGCACCTCTTTTTGAGGTGTTTTAATTTATGAAAATAAAAACAATAAAATTAGAAAACATAAAATGTTTCGATTCCCTCCTATTAGAAAATATAGATAGTAAAAATTTAGTAATTCTCGTAGGGGAAAACGGATCTGGAAAGTCTACTATTTTTGATGTTCTCAATATAATATTTTCCTATATAGTACATGGAGGTTGGGCGGGATATAAGGTTGAAGATTTATTAAAAAATAACAAAGATTCAGGAAACATATACGTAGAACTTATCTTAACAGATGATGAAAAAAAAGAGGCTATTTTAACTAATAATTTATGCTTTTTAGAAATAAATTTAAGTAGAGGTAATAATTTTAAAACTAGTCGTAGTGCTGGAATTAACGAAGTTAGAGATAATATTATTAATAAAAGATATAACAAAGAACTGTTTGACAAAGACACAAATATTAAAAACTATGGAGTATATATTCATAGGTCTCCTTATAGATATGAAGATATTCAGGATATAAATGAACCAAAAAGAAATCTATTGAAGCTCGAAGAGGATAAAAATAGATTAAATGTTAAGGCTCAAGTGCAATCATCAAGATGGGAAATAGTTTTAAGCTACCTATTGCAGCTAGACAGGATAATTAAATCTAGATATTTTGAAGTAAATAGTCAAAACTTGACTAATTCAACTGCTGCACTTAATGAGGCTGTTGGCAATTTAAAAGCATTAACAGAGGATTTTAATTATCTTTTAGGCAACAAATCATTCGACAAGATTGAAGAGACAACTTCCGATAAAACCTATTTTTGGATTAAAAATGATAAACTAAAAATAGAGTTTAAACAATTAAGTTCTGGAGAAAAAGAAGCTTTATTTCTTTTTTCTGATATAAGAAGACAGTCGCCCAATAATAGTATTATCGCAGTTGATGAACCAGATTTGCATCTTCACTATAATTTACAAAGAAAATTAGTTAATAGATTTATCGACATAGGAAAAGATAATCAAATATTTTTAGCAACACATTCATTAGCGATAGTTAAAGAATCCGAAAATAATGAAAATACCGTTATCTATTGTTTTGATGGGATAAACAGTCCCAAAGAGATAGTCAATCGAAATGATTTTTTAGAATTGTATAAAATTCTTGCTGATGATCTATCAAATATTTTAACCAACAAGGCGATTATATTTGTCGAAGGAGAAGACAAAGAAAAAGATGCTTTAATTTTTGATTTACTAATTAACAATCCAAAAATACATTTTATACCAACACAAGATCGTTCGGGTGTAAGTCGAGCTGCCTGGTTGTCTTTACATTTGGTATCCCAACAAACAACGCCCCAAAAACTTTTTGCTATTACTGACGGTGATGGAAGAACCTCGCAAGAAAAAAAGGATTGGGAAAGTCGTTTCAATGATCTAGTTTTAGTTTTATCAAAATATTCATTAGAAAATTATTTTTTTGATTTTTTAATATGGGAGAAAATTGACCAAGGCAAAAAGAAGGACCCCTATAAAAGTTATACTTCTCAGCAATTTAAAGAATATTTAATTAATAAATTAAACACAGAAGAAAATATAGAAATAGCGACAAATAAAATATTAAAATCACGCCAATATTTACATTATGATAAAAATGAAGACGAGCCAACTGTTAAACCAATATTGAAGGAAAAAATTAAACAATCATTAACCGATGAAACCTTTATAGATATTTTTCCAATGAAAGAGTTTATAGGTTCTGTAGTCACAGATTTATTTTTAATAGGATTAGATGATTTCAAAATGGAAGTAATTACTATAATGAAAAATGACGATATGATTCCCGAAGAGATTACAAGTTTTGCAACTAAAACATTATTGTAATATAACTTTTTTATCTTTAAGTATTAATTTGCTTTTAAGGCAAGATAGTAATTCTCTTTTTTCTAATATAGTTCCTTGCTTAAGGAGATATTTAGCGTAATTCCTAATATCAACATCTATATCATTCTTTTCTTTTTTATTACCAAGTACTTCGGTATTGAATTTATTGATTCGAGATATTTCTTGCTTTATCTTTTCTTTTATTCCTAACTCATCCATATCAACTCTATCTATTAATTCTATTAATTCATTGAGAAGGTCTTTTTCGTTAATAGCGTGATTCTTACAGTCTATATTTCTTGCTTTGGTGCAGAAGTAATAAACGTGACGATTAGTACCGCCATCTTTTAGCTTTTTAAACTTCTCATCCGCTGATATTCCTGATCCACAGTATCCGCATTTAATTAGCTTAGTAAAAGCAAACTCTTTGCTTTCTGTTTTTGGTATGAAGTTTTCATTTAAGGTCATCTGAACTTTATCAAATAACTCCTTGGATATAATCGGAACATGTTTGCCGGCATACCATTTACCACTACCGGTAGGGTATTCGAATTCTCCATAATAAAAAGGATTCCTAAAAATACGGTAGATGTTTCCTATTGATAATGATTTCCCATTTTTAGTCTTAAATTTGATTTCTGTTAGCCAGCGGCAAACCTTTCTACCACTCCACTGTTCATCAGCCACTCTTTCAAACATCTGCTTGATTATTGGAGCTCGCCTTGAATCAATCCTTACTTGGCATTTCTTATCCACGTATTTCTCATTTAAATAGCCTGTGGGAGCCGTTCCAGGCCTCCAACCCATTTCACACCTAGTTCGGAGTCCTCGCTTCACATTGACTGCCTTATTGTCATTTTCGAGCTTCGCCTGAGAACCCAATATCATTAAAAGGAATTTCTCGTTTGGATTATTGGTAAACTTCTGTCCATATGTTCTTATCTCTATTAATAGCTTCTGATCCATCAGGTCTACAATTGAGCCCAAGTCTCCTGCATTCCTACTTAATCTATCTGGAGCCCATGTCAGAATGCCATTATACTTAGCTTCCCGAATCTCCTTAATCATTTCGTTGAAAACTGCTCTTTGGCCGACTTCTTTCGAAGAGTGTGATTCTCTTTTTATTTCAACTATATCCAAACCCTCTTTTTCGGCCAAAGCCAGCATTTCCTTTATCTGCGATTCTATTGAAAGAGCTTGTCTATCCTCGGCTTCAGTTGATTTTCTGGCATAGAGACAATATTTGATTTTAGTCTCTAAAATAGGGGATTGGTTGTTATTTTTAACTATTGTTGTTTGTTCCATATTACACACAAGATGCCGCAATAGTCTAAAGAAGTCCAGACCCCTAGATGTAGACAAACTGGAGACTAAAATCGTTTTACTAATTGCCGTTTTTATTGTAAGATATAAAAAATGAATTCTTTATTAGTTAAAATATGTTTGAACAATCATTTAAAAATATAGACAATATTCTTCATACTGATTCCGGATGCGGAACCGAACTTGATTATGTTGAACAAACCTCTTGGATTCTTTTTTTGAAATATCTTGACGATTTAGAGGAAACCAAAAAAACTGAAGCAGAATTGGCTGGAAAAAAATATGCATATATTTTGTCATCAGAATATCGTTGGAATAATTGGGCCTGCCCCAAAAACGGTGACGGTAGATTGGATCACAATAAAACATTGGATGGCGATGACCTTACAGACTTTGTTAATAATAAACTTTTCCCGTATTTTAAAAAATTTAAAGCAGAAGAACCTAATACTATTGAATATAAAATAGGAGAAATCTTTTCTGAATTAAAAAACAAAATTTCTAGTGGCTATAAACTAAGAGAAATTTTGAATATAGTTGATGATATGCATTTCAGACTTTACGAAGAAAAGCATGAACTCTCCCATCTTTACGAGGCCAAAATTAAGAATATGGGCAATGCAGGAAGAAATGGAGGCGAGTATTATACTCCGCGTCCATTAATTAGAACTATCATTAAGGTGGTTGATCCAAAAATTGGCAATACTATTTATGATGGAGCATGCGGTAGTGCAGGATTTTTAGTGGAAGCATATAATTATCTTACACAAAATCAAACCAAACTTTCTTCAAGCCAGATGGCAACACTTCAAAATAAAACTTTTTATGGTAAAGAAATAAAATCTCTTGCCTATATAATTGGTATTATGAATATGATTCTGCATGGAATTGAAGCTCCAAATATTAGACACATGAATACACTGTCAGAAAATATTAATGATATTCAAGAAAAAGACCGTTACGATATTATTTTGGCAAATCCTCCTTTTGGAGCAGGAATTGGACGAGAAATTCAGCAAAACTTTCCAATCAAAACAGGCGAAACAGCTTTTTTATTTCTTCAACATTTTATTAAAATATTAAAGGCTGGAGGGGAGGCCGGCATTGTTATTAAAAATACTTTTCTTTCCAATACTGATAATGCTTCAGTGTCTTTACGTAAACTACTTTTAGAAAATTGTAATCTTCATACAGTGCTAGATTTACCAGGAGGTGCTTTCCAGGGGGCAGGAGTAAAAACTGTAGTTCTATTTTTTGAAAAAGGAAAACAAACAAAAAAAGTTTGGTTTTATCAGCTTAATCTGGCACGTAATCTCGGCAAGGGAAATCCTTTAAATGAAGCCGATTTAGGAGAATTTGTAGATTTGCAAAAAACTAAAGCTAATAGTGAAAATTCTTGGAGTATAGACATTAAAAATATCGACCAAGCAACTTTTAATCTATCGGTAAAAAATCCAAACAAGAATAACGAAACCACCTTACGAGAACCAAAAGATATTTTAAAAGAAATAAATAATTTAGATCAAGAAAGTGGTGACATTTTAAAAGATATTTTGAAACAAATCGATGAAAAATAATTGGGAAATAAAAAAACTTGGAGATGTTTGCGATTTTCAAAATGGTTTTGCTTTTAAAAGCTCTGACTACGTAGATTCTGGATTTTTTGTGATGCGTATAGGAAATGTTCAAGATGGATATATCTCATTATCCGATCCAAAATATATTAGAAAAAGCTATAAAGCGTTTGATAAATTTATCTTGCAGTCCGGCGATATTCTTATTTCTTTAACGGGGAATGTCGGACGAGTTGGAGTTATTAATGAAGAACATTTACCTGCTGTTGTTAACCAGCGAGTTGCCCGTATTATTTTAAAAGATAAAAATTTAGTTCAAAAAAAATTTTTATTATATTTTTTATCATCTTCTTACTTTACCGAAAAACTTACTGAAGCTGGCCACGGCGCTGCACAACAAAATATTAGCACAAAGGACATACAAAATCTGGAAATTTTTATTCCAACTCTATCCGAACAAAAACACATTATATCATTTTTGGATAAAGCTTTTGCTAATATAGATAAAATAAAAAATAATGCAGAAAAAAATCTTCAAAACTCTAAAGAACTTTTTGAATCATATTTGCAGAGTATTTTTGAAAATCCAGGAAAAGATTGGGAAGAAAAAAAATTAGGAGATATCTGTGATTTTGTTAGGGGGCCATTTGGAGGAAGCCTGAAGAAGAGTATTTTCAAAAAAGAAGGTTATGTTGTGTATGAACAACAACATGCAATATACAACCAATTTACAGAAGTACGTTATTTTATTGATGAAAAAAAGTTTAATGAAATGAAACGTTTTAAATTAAAACCTGGTGATTTGATTATGAGTTGTTCGGGAACAATGGGCAAGATTGCAATTGCACCAGACGATATTAAGCAGGGGATTATTAATCAGGCATTATTAAAACTAAGTCCGCACGATAACTTACACAAAGAATTTCTAAAATATTGGATGGAGAGTAGGACTTTTCAAGACGATCTAAAAATATACACAAAAGGAGCAGCAATAAAAAATGTGGTTTCAGTGAAAATACTTAAAGAAATAAAAATGTTGGTACCCAAAATACAGGAACAGAGAACCATTGTCAAAAAAATTAATGCACTTTTTCTTGAGACCAGAAGATTAGAAGCAATATATCAGAAAAAATTATTAAACATAGAAGAACTGAAAAAATCAATCCTAAAACGTGCATTTAATGGAGATTTGTAATATAGTACAGGTATGAACGAATCAGAGACAAGAGCTGAATATGTAGACCCAAAGCTTAAAGCAAGTGGATGGGGCGAAGTAGATGGATCAAAAATCTCACGTGAATTTCGTATTACTGAAGGTAAAATATTGACTGGTGGTGTACGAAGCAAGCCAGAAATAGCTGATTATGTTTTAGTATACAAAAATCGTAAAATTGGAGTAATTGAGGCTAAAGCTGAAAACTTATCTGTATCAGAGGGGGTAATGCAAGCCAAAGCATATGCAGAAAAATTACAAATTAATTATACTTATGCCACCAATGGAAAGGATATTTATGAAGTATCCATGAAAACTGGGAAAGAGGGAAATATTGATAATTTCCCAACTCCTGACGAATTATGGAATAAAACTTTTTCTGACCAAAATGAATGGAAAGCTAAATTCAATACTATTCCAATGGAAGGTGAAAAGGGTAAGCGTTATTACCAAGAATTGGCAATTAACAATACGATGGACGCTATTGCAGAAGAAAAGTCTCGCATATTAATTACAATGGCGACAGGAACAGGTAAAACAGCTGTAGCAGCTCAAGTTGCCTGGAAACTATTCCAGGCACGTTGGAATCTTAAAAGGGATGGGAGTCGCAGACCAAGGATATTGTTTTTAGCCGATAGAAATATTCTTGCTGATCAAGCCTTTGGTAATGATTTTTCAATTTTTCCAAATGATGCCATGGTACGTATTAATCCTTTAGATATTAGAAAAAAAGGAGGGGTTCCAATGAGTGGCAGTATTTATTTTACAATTTTCCAGACTTTTATGAGTGGATCAGAAGGAGCTCCTTATTTCGGAGAATACCCCTCGGATTTTTTTGATTTAATAATAATTGATGAATGTCATCGTGGTGGTGCAAACGATGAAGGTAATTGGCGAGGTATTTTAGAATATTTTTCTCCAGCCGTTCAGATTGGTCTTACTGCTACACCAAGAAGACAGGACAATATTGATACTTATAGATATTTCGGTGAGCCAGTTTATACTTATTCTCTTAAAGAAGGTGTAAACGATGGTTTCTTAACCCCTTTTAAGGTGAAAAGGATTAAAACTACGCTTGATGACTATGTATATACCTCCGATGATCAAATTATAGAAGGAGAGGTTGAGGAGGGAAAAATCTATGAAGAATCGGATTTTAATAAAATAATTGAGATAAAAGCACGTGAAGCCAAAAGAGTTCGCGTAGTTTTAGACGAAATAAATCAAGAAGAAAAAACAATTATATTCTGTGCAACACAAGACCATGCTGCTGCAGTTAGAGACTTAGTAAATCAAATGAAAGAAAGCAATGATCCAAATTATTGCGTTAGGGTAACGGCTAACGATGGGTTCCGCGGGGAACAATATTTACGAGAATTTCAAGATAATGAAAAAACAATCCCTACAATTCTTACCACATCACAAAAGCTTTCTACTGGGGTAGATGCTAGAAATATTAGAAATATTGTCTTGATGCGTCCAGTGAATTCTATGATTGAGTTCAAACAGATTATCGGTCGCGGAACTAGACTTTTTGATGGTAAAGAATATTTTACAATTTACGATTTTGTAGATGCCTATCATCATTTTGCTGATCCAGAATGGGACGGTGATCCTGTAGAAGAAATTTGTCCAAAGTGTGGGAAATACCCTTGTGAATGCGAGAAGAATCCGCCCCAAATATGTCCTATTTGTGGCAAACATCCTTGTGAATGCGAGAAGCCACCAAAGATTTGTTCTGTATGCAAACAAAGTCCTTGTATCTGTGAAAATCAACAAAAAAATAAATTAAAAATAAAATTACGAGACGGAAAAGAACGTGAAATTCAACATATGATTTCTACTTCTTTTTGGGGCGCCGACGGAAAACCTCTTTCTTCTGAAGAATTTATTATTAAAATATATGGTGTATTACCAGAATTATTTAAAAATGAAGAGGATCTAAGGAGAATATGGTCAAGTCCAATAACAAGGAAAGAATTCCTAGAAAGACTTTTTGACTTAGGCATTGACCTAGAACAACTAGATAATATTCAAAAAGTTGTAAACGCAGAAGATTGTGATCTATTTGACGTCCTTTCGTATCTATCATACAACACCCCATTAATTACTAGGCAGCAAAGAATAAATAAGACAAAAGAGAATATTTTAAAAGGACTAGACGAAAAACATAGAGAATTTTTAGATTTCGTAATTTCCAAGTATGAAGAAAAAGGAATAGAAGAGTTAGCTGAAGAAAAATTACCCATTTTGTTAAATTTGAAATATAATTCTTCAGCAGACGCAATAAATATTCTCGGGAATATTGGTTCGATACGTTCAACATTCTTCGACTTCCAAGAAAATCTATATTCAAAAGTTGATACATAAAATAATATATGAAAAATAGATACTATTTTATTGATGAATCTGGAGACGAAGAACATTTTTTTCTAATAGCGTCAATTTTAGATAATTATGATAAAGCATTATCTCAAATCAATAAAGGGGAAAATGATATAAGAAACTCTCTATTGGTTGATAAATTTGATAAATTTAAAGCCTTTCATGCCAGCTACGATGATCTTACTATTAAAACTAAATTTGTTGAACTATTAAGATTGATTACCTACAGATCATACATTATTATAATTAATAAAGATAAAGATTTTTCTAAAAAACAAGAGAAAATTTATTATGAATTATTTTACTGTTTAGCAAAAGATTTATTAATAAAAAATGAGGATAAAAACAATATCTTTTGCTTTGAAAGCTGCAGTACTATTAAAGATGATCAAGCAAAAAAACAATATACAAAAGTAGTAAATAAAATAAATGAAGAATACATTAAAAACAAAAGAACGGTAAAAGAAATAAAATTTAAAGTGGCAATAAAAGGAAAAGAAGAAAAATTATTAGCAATATCTGATTACATGGGCCATATTGTACTTTCTAATTATGAAAAAAATAATAAGCCTATTGTTAAAAAGTTTTACAAATTACTTTCTTCAAAAATAGGGATGATACGAGACATAACAAATAATAAATTTTATAGTTCAAAAAATCCATATAAATTAATTGATTAATTATTAGTCCTCAGTAATTTAAAGAGTATGAGTTCGTACTCGATTTCACACAAGACATTTCTAGTTAGCCTTACTGGGGACTAATAATTAATCACATGACAATAAAAGATATATCTAATAAGCATATAATGTCAAACGCTTTGGGCATAGATGAAGAAAGTCTAGATTTTTTTTTGAAAAATGATTTAAAATTTTTTAAAAATAAAAAGGAAATAGATCCAGCCAATGAAAAATTATATGCTTATAAGAAGATTTACATAAGTAAAAGGGGAGGGGGATATAGAGAAATTTTAAAAGTTGAAAGTGACGAATTAAGGAATATACAGCGTGAAATTAGAAGGTATTTAATTAAAGAATATGTACCCCGTGAGTGCGTTCATGGCTTTAGAAAAGGAAAAAGTCCTTTTACTAATGCAAAACAGCATTTAGGCAAAAAATACATTACAGTTTTAGATATAAAAGATTTTTTTCCTTCCATAAGTCATTCTAAGGTGAAGGATATTTTTATTTCATTAGGATGTTGCAATGATATTGCTGAAAATCTTAGTCGCCTTACAACATTTCAAAATTCATTACCTCAAGGATTTTACACGAGTCCAATAATATCTAATTTTGCTTTAAGTAAATTAGATGAAAAATTAGAAAAATATTCTATTAAAAATAATATAACCTATACTAGATATGGAGATGATTTAACCTTTTCTTCCAATATTGAGAAAATAGATATTTCTCCTATTCGAGAAATAATCAAACAAGATGGATTTTCACTGAACGAAAAGAAAACTAAGAACATGAATCGTGGTCTTAATCAGGTCGTCACTGGCTTAACTGTCTTTGATGATAAGTATCCCAGAATTCCCAAAAATATAAAAAAGCGGCTAAGATTACATATGTATTATATTAAAAAATATGGATCCACTAATCATCTTGCAATAAATAATGTTGGCGTTAATAAAAAGAAATTTGCTTGGGGGGTTGATAATATATTTGGCTGGATTTATTATATAAATGCTATAGAACCTAATATTTATAAAAAATATCTTCCCATTATAAACAATGAAAAAGAATATATTAAGATAATTAAAGAGCAAATGGAGGAAAAGATGAAATTCCTCGCAGAAGATGAGAATTTATAAATTAATAAAGTATAGACTAAAAGACTAAACTTTTTTTATGTTTTAAGCTATTATGTAAATTAATCTAAACCATTAATAAATCGATGACATGGCTCGAAGTTCGACCAAGATAAACAACCCACTTTGAGGTGTTTTGATTTTATAAAAATGAAAAATCAAGAAAAAAAGATACAAAAGATACATTTAAAAAATAAAAAATAAATGAAAAAAACAAGCTTAAGAAGCGAAATTATAAACATTGTTCTTGAGATATTCGTCATTTACATTGTTTTCCTTTTAATACTATGGTTTGGAAACAAAGAAATATTCTGGAGTTGGGTTTACTGGGGCACCGGTATTTTTGCCACTATTACCTTTTTATTTATATTATCTAAAAAACAAAACAAAAAAAGAAAAGATAATTTAATAAAAGATATAGAAAGATTATCTCTTCAGGATAATGTTAATAATTTTATAAACCGCTCGGGAATGGAGAAGGGAAAAGATGCTTGGAAATATATTGATTATGGCTTTAATAGAGATAAAATGAATATATTCTTGAAGACATTAAAAGAAGATGGTTTAAAAATTAAAAATGTAGATGATCTTGAATACATATTAACTGATTTTATAAACAAAAAGGAGGAATATTTATTAAAAGGAGGATTGAATAATGAACAAAAAAAATTTAATTCATTAAGTGGAACAGATTTTGAGCTTTTACTAGTAAGACTCTTTGAATCAATGGGATTTATTGTCGAACACTGCGGAAAAGTAGGAGATCAAGGAGGAGACTTGGTTATAAATAAGGGCTCTGAGAGAATATTAATTCAAGCTAAGAGATACACTAATAACATCGGAAATGGTGCTGTGCAAGAAGCTGTAGCAGCTAAAAAGTACTACGATTGTAGTAAGTCTGTATTAATAGGTTCAGCAAACTTTACTTCTGGAGCAATAGACCTTGCAAAAGCTAACGATGTAAGACTTTTAGGCAAGAAAGAGCTCCAAGAATTAATTCAAAAAAACCTTAAAGAAAGTTGGATATAAAAAATGAATCAATTATTTAAAATTCAAAAAGCTATAAAGTTTGCCACCAAAACGCATGAAATTTATCAA
>Ga0265294_10007652_pt1 | contig 12760 bp, 8 predicted proteins | sample MunlanPumphouse3_FD_192504 | JGI IMG/M metagenome (GOLD analysis project Ga0265294, IMG submission 192504) | Groundwater microbial communities from a municipal landfill in Southern Ontario, Canada - Pumphouse #3 | ecosystem: Environmental > Aquatic > Deep subsurface > Groundwater | place... | reverse complement strand
GCTAAATTATTTGGCCACCCTTTTTATATGCTTATTTGGGTCACCCTGAGGCAGCCAGACGGGAAGAAAGAATATCAAAGCTATCAGCGAAAATAACAGACCTCCGATTGTTCCCAATGCAAAGGCAAACCAAAATACCTCATCTTTGCCGTCAAACAGAAACGGAACAAGCCCAAGTAGCGTGGAAAGGACTGTGAGCAGGATCGGTATTATTTTGTGATTGTAAGCCCTGATAAAAGAGCCTCCACGCGCAAGTTGTGTCTTATATTCACTCAACAGATAGATGCCGGCATTGACCACTATACCGCATAGCATGACAAGAGCCGCATAGCCGCCCTGATCGAAACTGCTTCCCGTAATGGCAAATATCAGGAAAAGTCCAATAAAAGAGACTGGGATCAGACCTATTATTATCAACGGATAAATAAGTGATTCAAAGAGAATTGCGCAGATAAAATAGATAATAACTATCACAAGCAGCAAAAGTGCCACATTATTGTCCTTATCGAGGTTCCATGAATAAATATCCTTGCCAGCCTTATACCCTATCGGCAGTACAGAGTAGTTCAACCGATCTATCTCTTTCTCCATCACCCTGCCCGCAAGTTCATGCGGCCCGACGAAATCGTAGGCTACAATCAGACGGTACTGCTGATTTTGTTTATAAATATCATTGCCGCTGTTGTGCTTCTCTATCTTGCCGATATCGGAAAATTTTAGAGATTTATCTCCCACTTTGATATATTCGTTATTAAGGTTCCACACATCAAAATAAGCCTTATTGGCAGAAACCAGTCGAATTGCAGTATTCACTCCATTGTTGTAATATGAACCTATCGACTGAACGTACAGTTGATCCCTGAGCGCCGTGTAAGCATCAAGCTTGGAAAGATTGTTTGCTGCCAGGATGTAAGGGTCATAGTCGATAAAATACTCACTTCTGGATAGAGTGGTTCCAAATCCCACCTGCCCGAAAATATCGGCTCCCGATACCCTTGCATTTTTTGATAATTCTTTCACTGAATTTTGACAATATCTGTACAGTTCATCATAATTGTATCCCGTAAAAGCGATCCTGTTATCCTTGTATGAAGAGTATACGCTATTATTAAATCCCTGGTCATCAATACCATATACACTCCAATTGGCACCTCCGAAGTCTATTGCCTTAGAGATAATCTCACTTTTGAGCATAAGTGGGAACGAGGTGTTTTCCGCCTCTTTCTTAAAAGTGATAGTTATCGAGGCATTGCTATGACTTGCAATCGCTGTCTTAAATGACTCTATTTCTTCAAACTGAGAAAGGAAATTTTCCATATAGAGCACGATTTCGTTCAGCTGGCTTATCGTGCAGCCATCAGGCAAAGAAGCACGAACCGACAGATTGGGACGCGTAGGGCTTCGATACAGATTGCTTGAAGAGTGCTTCAAAAAGAGTCTGAAACTGCCGCCAAGTACCAGATCCAATTTATCTTTTAACTTCGTTTTAAAGAAGTCGCTTCCCAAAGTCTTGTTGTATGCTATGATTAAGAAATTGTCCTTCTTTTCCTCTTCATCCTGCTGCCGGTAATAAGCCGTACGTGCCTCACTTCCAAGTTTATCCGGCAATTTACTGACGGGAAGGCCAAAACCGAGAATTAATATGATAAAAGTCACCCATTTGTATTTCTTCGCAAAATTTATATACTTAGCATACAGGCGATTAAACCTAATAACACCACGCTTGTTGCTTATCTTTGAGATAGATTCGCGATCTCTGACATGAAGAGTATCCACAAGTGCAGGTATGAAAAACATCGATATCAGCAGTGAAATGAAGAGGTTAATGATGATTACCGCAGAAAAATCTGTGAAGGTAGTCTTTACCTTTTCCGGCAGAAGAAATATCACCGACAATGCCCCAATCGTGGTCAGTTGCGCTCCGAGAATGGCCACAAAGACTTTTTTATTCTTGTAATAACCATAGTGTGATATCATTACAATAGATGTGTCGATAATAATACCTAATGAGACCGTAATACCTGCAAGAGAATAGATATGTATCTCGAGATCAAACAGTACGTAAAAGATAAAAGCTATTAAGATATTGGCTATAAGCGAAATAAATATTACAAACAGATACTTTAGACTCCGGCTCGCTGCATAAACAAATACCAGCAGTATCAGCAGCGAAAGCGCTGTTCGCATCAATATTTTATTAAGCTCCTTATTAAGCTCAATGGAACTGTCAGATGACGTAATGACTGAAAACTTATCGGGGAAACCCGCCTCCAGTGACTTCATCTTCTGCTTTACGGCATTGCAGACGTCTATCGTATTGACAAATTTTTCAGGATAGACAGAAACATTGATTGTATTCAGGCCGTTAATTCTGTAATATCTGGTCGGAATGCTCTCCCTGTACTCAATACCGGCGACATCACCGACACGGATGATCCTTCCTTCAACATTTTTAACTGGAATATCTCCAAGATCTTCTACATTAACATCATGTTTAAGGAGAATGCCCGTCTTGTTGTAGCTTCCTACAATGTCATATTCCGACACGGAGCTGTTAATCGCAGAAGAGAGTTCTGAGATAGTGATTCCGAGGGAGGAAAGCTTCTCAGGATCGAAAGCCACCTCAACATAAAAGGGAGTGGCCCCTGACAAATTCACGGAACTGACACCTTCAACAAGAGCAAGCTCCTTGACAATGTTATCTTCCGTATAACTTTCAATCTGCTGAGTAGGCAGGTCTGCATTGATGATAAACGTCAAAATTGGAGAGTCATTGGTTCCCGAAGAAGAGACCGACATCAAAGGATATGATACATCTTCGGGCAATTTCGGATAGACCTGTCTGATGAGCGAGGCTATTTCAAACCTCACAAGTTCCATATTTTTCTTGTCTTTCAGCTCTACCGTAATGCTCCCCCTCTCCTTTCTCGATACTGAAGAGATATTTTTCACTCCGGAAACAGAAGCTATCAGCCCCTCCAACTTGGATGTAACCTCAACCTCCATCAGTTTGGCGGAAGCCCCGCTCCACGAGTAATCTATCCTTATCTCACTTCCCCTTTCCGAAGGGGTATACTGGATGTTGAGAAGCGGTATCATACCCGCCCCTATCACAATAAGTACGACAAAGACCAGAATTACCGAAAATGCGGGAAGACGCTTCATACTGTCAGTTGTTTCTTTTTCTTCTCACCTCTACGGTACAATTCGTAATAAAATACCGGAATAAACAGGATACTTACCAATGTACCTAAGACCATTCCGCCTATAAGCGCGACAGATAGCGGGAATTGTAAGTCTGATCCCATGTTACCTCTAATCAAGAATGGAGCAATGGCGAGAATTGTCGTTAAGCTTGTCATAAGTATCGGCTTCAATCTTCGTGTACCGGCAAGCATGATAGCTCTGATTAGCGGGGTACCGTCTTTGCGAAGCCTGTTGATCGTATCCACCTTCAGGATCGAGTCATTTATCACAATACCGCACATTACCACTATACCTATCAGGGACATAAGATTAATACCTGATCCGGCAAGCCACAGAGCGACTAAAGCTCCGCATATATCCACTACTATTTCCGAAAGGATGATGAAAGGCTGTACCAGCGACTCAAACTGTGCTGCAAGTATAAAGAGCAATAGCAAAATGGAGATAATCAGCACAACAGCAAGTTCGCTAATCATGCTTCTGCTCGAATAATATGCTCCCGAATAAGTAACACTATACTCCCCGCTTTCCCTAACAATACGGTCAATATTTTTTACGATACCCGGGATATTCTTGTCCTCAGCCATAATATTTAGCGGATAATAATCCCCGTCCTTGCCGGAAACGATACTCTTAAGGTCTCTCACTCTTCTCTCCTTAAGCACAAATGAGAGTGGAATATCAACTTTGTCACTGTTTTTTACACTAATAGAGAGCAGATCATTTCCAATATTGTCATTCTCCGCAAAGACTATCGGCACAGAGAAAGTACCTGATTTGATGGAGAACAGAGCATTTTCTTTAGTCGCGCGACTAAGTGCCGAATAAATTGAAGCATAGTCCATGTTATAGAGGGCCATCTTCTCCTGATCAGTGATAAAAAGTATCTGCTCCTGCCAAAGTACAGGCTCAATATAGAGCTCCGGCATAGAGGCTTTAATCTGAGTGAGCAACATATTGAGCTGATCTGGATCGGGAGCTTCTCCATTTCTATTCTTAATCATGGCCGAGAGGCCAGGCTCATTTTCCGAAAAGATAAGATTAAATATATTGGCAGATTGACTGAAAGAATAGTTTGCTTCCGGATAGTTGAGCTTCATCCTCTCTGCCAATTGAGTCTCAATATCCGGCAAAGAGCCGGCTGACTTGGCCTTAATATAAAATTTGACCTGCGTCGCACCAATATCTCCGCTGTGGGACAGTAGGAAATCCTGCTTCCCAACCATTACATCGTACTGAGACATATTTTCCGTCAGGCCCGAAATCAAACGTGTAGCCCTGTTGTCACTTTCCTCAATGGTAAGAGGCTCATTCCAGTCCACATTAAGCATAATATCATCGTGCGTAAGAGGCGGCAACTTGCTCTTTTCAAGGATTGAAAACATAAGTACGGAAAGAGGTATCATTGCAAGAAATATCGTCCATGTCAGCTTTTGATGGCGAAAAACCCATGACAGAGCCTTTTCATAGACTCTCTCATAATCGATTACCTGTATTTTGGAGAGAAATGTGTTGACCTTTTCCTCAGTTTGATGACGGTAAAGCACATAATAATAGACCGGGACAATAGTGATTGCCACTAAAAATGAAGAGAGCAGCGCAGCCGTAACAGCCATCGCCTGGTCAAAAAAGAGGGCACCTGCAATACCGCTCAAAAATATCAGCGGAATAAATACTGAACAGGTAGTAAGTACGGAACTCAGCATCGGTGCAATTACCTCTTTCGTCCCGAGAACAATCGCATCTTTGAGATTCTCTCCTCTTTCCCAATGTTGGGCAATATTATCTACGACAATAATCGTATTGTCCACCATCATACCCATTCCAAGTATCAGTCCGGAAAGAGATATAATATTGATACTCACACCAATAAGATAAAGTGCGAGTAGTGAGATGATCAAAGAAAGCGGTATTGTGATAATCACCAGCAGAGGCGAACGGAAGTCCTTCATAAAGAGAAATATCACAAATACAGCTAATATAGCTCCTATCAAGATATTGGACTTCAGATTATTGATGGAATAATCCAACAGTTCGGTCTGGTTGCGAGAGACGCCAAAGTGCACATCAGGGTACTCCTTTCCAAAATCTTTCATGAGGCCGTCAAGACCTTTACGCAGGTCTGACATCTGAGCATCAGACTGCTTGATAACTGCCATTGTAACAGCTCTTTTACCCTGAGAACGCACGACTCCCCCGGCATTTGCCGGCACTTGTGAGATTACCGCCAAATCCTTGAAAAGAAATATTCTGTCGTTGATATTTAGATGGATATTTTCGATATCCTCTTTACTTGTAATTTCGGAATCAAATCTTATATTCCATTGATAATAACCATCTTTGATAGTAAGGTTGCCAAGCGAAAGATTGTTGTTGCCAAGAGCCGTCTCAAGATTTGCAACTGTAATACCGAGTCCACGCAGCTTCTCCTGCTTTGGCTCCACTACCAACTGCGAACCGAGCACGCCACTAATATCCACAAGCGCAACTTGCGGCACCTGTTCTATTCGTTTAGCAATCACCTCTTTAGCGAAGCGACTAAGATTCATGAACGACTCTACCGAAGGATTGTCGGTAGTCAAGTCAATAAAGAATACCGGTATATCCGTAGCACTTGCTTTGATAACTTTAGGCCTGTCCAACTCCTTGGGAAGTGAAGATAAAGCCCTATCTATCTTCTCGTTAACCTCGATGAAATTAAAGTCTAAATCCGAGTTGTGCTCAAATTGCATAAAGACGGTACCTCCACCGTTAACCGCCTCACACCTCAACTCCTGCAACGCCGGCACCTGTATCAACTGCGATCTGAGGGGCTTTATGACAGCTTCGTCCACTTCTCTTGCAGAGGCTCCCTTCATACTCAGTTGCACGGTTATTTGTGGAATATCGACATCAGGCATAAGTGAGACCGGCAACATTCCTATAGACACTGCACCGACTATGAGTATCGCTATGATAGTCATGGTTACCGCAATCGGCCTTTCGATCAAACCTCGCAACATCGCTTAGCGTTTTTTTATTTCAACCTTTAAACCGTCTGCAAGATTAAGATTACCGCTTATGATAACGATGGCTCCCTCTTTAAGTGTTGCACTCTTTTTCTCACTGCCTCTTACCACGTGATGAGTACTGTTGGACTGCAACACATCCACATAGACCCATCCTGCCTTGTTAGTGTCAGGATTGAGAGTAAAAAGCACATCGTAACCATCCCTTATCACCACTGCACTCTTTGGCACAATCAGTTGTTTTTCTTTTTTGCTTTCGATAAATACTTTTACATTCATTCCTTCCACCAACTTGCTTCCCCTGTTGGAAATAGAAGCTACGATAGCCACCTGTCCCTTCTCATCCACATACGGATTAATCTCTTTTACGGTTCCGTTGTAGTTTTGGGTCAAATCTACAAATGGAGAGATGCGTATGCCCTGCCCTACTCTGACATACGACAGTTCTGATTCAAGCAACTTAAACTCTACGTCAAAGGAAGTATTATCTATAATCAGACATATCACATCACCGCTCTGTTCGTATGGCTTCGCCTTCAGATTGGCCACGATGCCCGAAAACGGAGCCGTCAGGCGCGCATTGGCGAGATTCATTTTAGCGGCAGCATAATCCTGGACGGCAGATGCATATCCGGAACGAATCTTCGCCACATTGAGCAAGTCATTCGGCACTTTTGCAGTATCACTGCCGTATCCGTTGCTTATCAAGTTGTCCAGCAGATCGAGATGTGCCTTCTCAAGAGTCTGTTCGGCCTTTTGCATACTCATACTCAAAGCACTGGTATCAAGCGCCACAATCGGATCTCCCTTTCTTACATAACTACCGTTTTTTACATAGACTGTAGCTATCTCTCCCTGCGAAACGAATCTCAACTCTGCCCTTCTTGTACCCTTTAATGTTCCATTACTTACTACCTCTCTGAAGAAATCAGCCTCAACAAGCCTCATGGTATCCACAAGGTTCTTCTCTGCCACAAAATCGTTCTTTGCAGCATTTTCAGCCTCATTATCTGACTTAGGCTTGCAGGAAACAAAAAGTAATACGCATATTATGAGGCAATTGAAGCTGTTAATGATCGTTCTATTCATATTTGTAAATATTATTCTTTATGTTCTCCGCTCAACTCACCGAAGTCTTCATCTATCTTTTCGCCGGTCAGGTAGTCATACAGAGTAAGCCTCCTGATATTGTAATAGTATATCCAATAGTTACTCAAATCCTGTAAATAGCGGATACTCGCATTATCCATCTCTGTCTGGGCATTATTCAGTTCAAGAACGCCAATGGAACCATTCATAAATCTCTCTTTTGTTGACTGGTATCTTGAACGTCCAACCTCGTCAGCCTCTGCGGAAACCTCACACTGACCACCTTGAATATTAAACTGCAACACCTTGAGAATTACATTTTCCCGCATGGAATTAATCGTTTGCTGGGTTTGAATCTCTACAACTTGGCTCTTTGACTTTGCCACCTTAACTCCTCCGCGCCCAAGCCCCCAATCGATAATAGGCAGAGAGACAGAGAGTCCCAACACTTCCTGGTCAAGAGGTGACTGATACGCTCCACCCAAATCATGAGCGACCTGGTTCAGACCGAACTGAGCATAAAGAGACGCCTTAAGTCCCGAATTGGCTTTCGACCTGGCCACCTCCTGCTCGGCACTCAATTTATTTATCTCATTGCTCAGCAAATATGACGAGTTTTCATTGACACGCATCATTACATCTTCTATGTTCAACGAGAGACCGGAATTTTGAGGCGGTACCGTTAGTACTATATTCACATTCTCGTTATACCCGAGAAATGTTCGTAACTTAATCATTGCCATCATTTCGGAAAGCTGATTGTCTTGTATGGCAAGATTGTCACTCAGCAGTCTCTGTTTGAGCTGGAGGACCTCATCTCTGGTAATACTTCCTATCTTAAATCTCTCCTGAGCAATATTGTATAGCTGTTCGGTGTTTTTCTGACTTATCCGGGCAATTTTTAGCTTCTCCTGAGCAATAAGCAGATCAAAAAAGTATGTAGCGGCATAGACTGAGATTGACTCCATGCTTTCGAGGTATTCACGCTTGGCAAGTTCATACCGCTTAGGCTCTATCTTTTTCTGCCATTTGAGAGAATTGTATGCTCTTATCGGCTGAGTGTAATACACATTAACAGGCTGCGAGTTGTAGGTCAACACATTCTCGGGAGAGTACTGATCCAGCCTGCTCAAAGATGTAATAACAGATATTGTACCTCCGGTAAATGGGATATTCTGATCTATGGAAAGACTTAATGTATTTCGCAAATTATTGTTGTCCACATAGTTAATCTCGCCCGTCTCGCTACTCTGCACCGGCGTTAAGGATCGATTGTACTGTCCGAGATTGGCAGACAGGTTGAGAGCAGGTAGAAACTGCGCCTTATATGTCCTGTACTCCCAGTAATTTACGAGAAAATTGTGTTTTGCGAGAATAGCAGACGGTGACTGGTCATGGGCAGTGTTTATTACATCATCCAGACTCATCTTGATGTCATACCTTTGCATGGACGACGTAGTGTCAGTTTGAGCACAAAGCCCCCACGTCCCCCAAAATAGGAATACCGACAATTGTATACACTTTATAGAGATTCGGTTCATATCATATTTGTCATTAGCCAACCTTTTAGCACGTCGATATACTCGCTAATTTTTGAAAGCCTCCCCCAAAAGGTCAAAAACATACAGGATACTTGTCTCTCCTCCATCTATATTGTTTATACCATACAACTTACTGTCATCGTGATTGACTACAAATGTGGTGATATATTTATCAAGTACTATCTTCTTGACATCATTGCCATCCCAATCGAATACATATACATTGTTGGAATACCGAGCAGGGGCTCCATGTCTTAGAACTATAGTTTCATCGTGAACTTCATCATATATTAGATCATTCATCAACACATACACATACTTGCCTGTTACATAAGCAGACAAGACCCCAATATATGAATCATCGTCAAACCTGATATTTAGGCCATCTTTACGAAGAGAATACTTCGCAGGCACATTGTACATCTCTTTTATTAAATGGACATCACCATCAGCATATTCGAAAATGTGCATAAATCGAATATTGTTAGCAATATACGCAAATCTATTAAGACGAGAAGGATTTTGATGCACTCGTCCACTATAAACGAGTGCCTCTTTATTCTTAATATTTGTCTCATTTTTAGGATATTGAATGCTTAATGGCGTGATACCGGATGAATCAAGCCTACTATATATCGAGTTTGATTTACGCTTGGGATTTGAGTGCTCACTTCCAATTAAAAAAGATAATGATTGGTTGTCAAGCGGATAGGCAACGAAATAATGCTGGAGTTCCCGCACATCAAAGACCTGCCAATTTTCTTGATTTACTAATTGGGCAACATCGTCCGTATTAGTCTTTATTATCTTACTTTGCCCATTGGTAATGTCACATAAATAATAATAACCAGTCGTAAGATCTCTCACTATCTGACATGAGATCAGTTCCTGACCGCCCCTTCCCCTTGGAGCAAATTTAGAAATTTGAATTAAGCTGTCATTGCGCATTTCAAGTAATGCATCGCAGTGATCTTTGTCGTTATAAATGCCGACAGCTATAAAATCATTAGTTAACGGCACAGTCCTATAAAGAGTCCCTAAAAAAGCCGTATCAATATAGCCAACTTTAGACTCCGCCTTCTGAATCTTGTCTCTCCAGCGATTATCTGCATCCTTCGAAGAGCATGCAGATAAAGCAGAGATTATCAATAAAAAAATAATTAGTTTTCTCATCACTCCTATTGTTGTATACCGTGATATCCGTCCAGTGACGCTGTCTTTGTTACTAAAGTATTCACTATTTCTCCATCAGGTCCGACAGATTCTTCATATATTTGGACATCGAGCAGGCATAGTCCACCACCTGCAATACAAGGAATAATAGGTGGATCTTCGTCCATTAGTGCTGCCAAGTTCTTTTCAATAACGTAATCGCCCCCAAAAGAGAAGGCGGTCATGATCCCTATCGCAATTATCATTGCAAACAGAGTTAATAAAGATTTTGTCATACGTAAATAATTTTTATTGGTTATTAATAACAGCTCATTTCTCTCCATTTATTACAGAAAGATAAAGAGCCTCTAATTTCTTGTTATTCAATGGGGCACCCACAATGGAAACAACGCCGTCTGTGGTTAAAAATGTCTTCAAATATTGATCTTTAGGAAGAAAAGCATTCACGGAAACAAAGGAGTCGTCAATATCCACAAAATAAGGAAAAGATAGTTGATACCTTTCTGCCACATTCTGAAACTCATAATAGTCCGAAGTATTGAAGATGATGTAAATAAATGTATCCTTACCCATATACTTCTTGTATTCTTCCGTCCACTTCATTAAAACACGCATACTGCATTCATGACACAAAGATTTATCTATATAAGATATCATTTTGTATTTTGATGCCATGTGATCAGCATATACTGATGGCACATTATGCGGAATAAGTGTAGACGGAATCACAATTTCCTTCCCTACAAATGTTTGCAATTGCTCTCGTAATGCTTTTTCATCCGATGATTCACAAGATTGAAAGAGTACAACTACAAACAATAAAAAAAATACTTGATGTCGTTTCATATTTACTGCATTTGTTTTCTAATTATACTTTTACAAAGATAGACACCAATTATTAATAAACCTAAGAAAAAAACTAGTCAACGCCCTTGTAAGTCCCTGAAAATCAGATATGTTTTTAAAAATAATCTACACAAGATGGTCCAACCTGCAACTATTTGACAATCAATGCGTTAGATAATTGAGGGTTATTTTTCTGAATATCAGATAGATAAGCCTCGACGAAACATCTACGTCCATTATATAAGACGACCTTTAGCGCATCGATATACCGATTAAGCATATCGTCTATAAAGGACTGCTATGTTTGGGCATCAGTCCACCATTTGGGCGTTATTTTTAGCACAGTTACGCTCAACTACTTGTTGAAATTAGCTACAAAACACGAGGATCGGGAGCGACACTTGTGTTTAGGACAGCTGAAATTTCTTCCTTGTTGAAGTCTTCTTTGATTAAAAAGGCAATGGCTTTTTCCTGAGGAGAGAGAGCTTCATACTCAGGATCGCATGTTAAAGCAGCCTCATTAAGTATGATACCTTCAATATCCTTTCGTCTGACGAGTTGGCAGAGACATCTAATGCCGATTCCTAGATAAATGAATAGAGGTCGGGGATTGTTCGACACGAAACATACGTATAATCACTTGCTATCTCTTTCTGCCAATGACAAATACGGGATTGCTGTCTTCAGTAATTCGAGAAGAGAGTGTCATCAACTCTGTCTGTTGAGAATCGGACAGTACGCCATCTTTTATGGCCTTGTCTATACAATCCTTCACGTTGTAGGCCTCAATTGCAGCGGCAATATAACGACTGCCGCGGAATACCTTACGACTTGCAAACTCTGACTCGCTCTCAAAAGAGGGATTGATAATAAACTTATCGAAAGCCTTTATCTCGCCACTCTTTCTATCTATGATGACTTTTCTTTTAGTATCTATGCGCACTGATACGGATGTAATTTGTCCACCACTTTTTCCTATATTCAATTCCCTATCCATTAAGGACACAACTATATCTTTATCCCCGACATAGTCCAAATTAAGATAAGTGGTCTTCGAACCCGAGTCATTCTCTTGATCGTCATGCTTGAAAACAAAGCCGCAATATGGAACAAGTTGCTTTTCTTTCACAAGATAAAGAGTATCCTTAATAATGAAAAGCTCTTCCGAGTTGCAAAAGAAATTAGTATTGGTCAAGGATGAAATTATGACCCCATGGAGGGAAGTTGCTTTCGATGAGGCATCTGTGGTATCTGTACTTTCATAGAAAGGCTCATGTTTACCCGTTGCAGGATCAAAGTAATCAAACAAATTTTCTTTTGAAGGAAGAATAAGTCTTCCATCAGAGGAGATGGCTGCAGCCGTTACTCTATCAACCTTAAAGTCTACATCCGGAAGGAAAGATCCGGTGTTAAGATCAATTGCCTTGGCAGACCCCCCTTTCATCTTAGAAAAATAGAGAATTTGCCTTTCATCATCTACGAAAGGACTTAGCACATAATCATATTCATTAGGCCCGCCGCCTTTGACAGCAAGTGTTCTTATATGCTTTCCATCCTCTGCGCTGAATTGTTCTATGGCATTTTGGCCAAAAATAAGGATGTATTTGTCATTTACCCATTTTTGAGTCTCTGAAGAGACTATAAAGTCATCTCCACTTTCCAATGGCACAACTCTCAAGTTATCTGCGATATCAGACATTTTCACCGTCACTTCAAAGCCGACAGCATCCAAATCATAAATTTTCAATTCCGTAGACTTGGGGGCACAGGCAGATACTGCCAATATCGCACAGGCGAGTAGTAAACATTTTTTCATATTTGTCATAATTATTAGATTTTTTCGTTACAAACAGCGATAACCGTGTCACGACGGCAATCCGCATTAATGGCAATCTG
>Ga0265294_10007651_pt1 | contig 12760 bp, 15 predicted proteins | sample MunlanPumphouse3_FD_192504 | JGI IMG/M metagenome (GOLD analysis project Ga0265294, IMG submission 192504) | Groundwater microbial communities from a municipal landfill in Southern Ontario, Canada - Pumphouse #3 | ecosystem: Environmental > Aquatic > Deep subsurface > Groundwater | place... | reverse complement strand
GCCTTTGGCGGAACAACTTACAGCTTACAACTAAAATTACTTCTTCAATTCATCAATAGCTTTATCTACAAGAGTGACATAAGTCATAGTGCTTGATCCGCCCACTAAAACAGATATCATACATGCTTCAAGCATCTCGGGCTTATTCCAGCCGGCCTCAAGGCAATGCTGGACAGCTTTAGGTATACATATAGGGCATTTCGCTATAACACTTACAGCAAGTAATATAAGCCATTTTTGTTTTGACGGCAGTTTTCCGTCTTTGGTCAATACGGCTTTTTGCTCTATAAACGCGCTGTATTCTTCAGGTATGTTCTTTCTTATATCGTTCATCAAAGAATTAAATTCATTTAAAGTATTTTTAACATCATAACGCATACTGACCTCCTTTATTTACCTATATCTTCTCTCCGCATCAAAAATTATCTGTCAAATACTAACAGCAAGACTGTAATTTTACAATAGACTATAGTACGTATTATAAGGCACTGGAGATTAAAGACAATTATTTTCTTAGACGTTCAAGATGATGCTTAACGACCTTGGCTTTTATCATATATATAACATTTGTAGCAATATAACCGGCATGATCACATATACGTTCTAAATGACGCGCGATCAGAAGAAGCGGCACCGCACGAGGCGCAGTCGAACCGTCTTTTAACATATAATCATATATAAGCTTATTATATATGCTGTTCCTAAGTTTATCCGCCTCGGAATCTGAAAATATTACTTTTTTAGCAAGTTCTTCATCTAGATTAACAAACGAATCGATAGCATCTCTTACCATCTTTCTTGATATTTCAGCTAATTTCGGTATATTGACAAGCGGTTTAAGTAATGGCTTATCCGCAAGCTGTAAGACACATTGTGCTATGTTTTCAGATAGATCGGCTATACGTTCAAGTTCAGAGTTTATCTTCATACCGGTAGTGATAAAACGCAAATCTACCGCCATAGGCTGATTTAATGCTAAAAGAGATATTGCTTCCTCCTCTATCACAAGTTCAAGTTCATCTATCTTATAATCTGAATCAATGACTGCTCTGGCCAGATCTTTATCGCGATTTTTCAATGCTTCTACAGCCTTATATATTGATTCTTCACTCATAGCTGCCATTTTCAAAATATCCGTATTCATTTTTTTTAGATCTTCATCAAAATGTCTTTTCATAACTACTCCCTTAAATTAACCGAACCTTCCGGTTATATAATCTTCGGTTATTTTTTTTGACGGTTTGGTAAATATTTTACTTGTCAAATCATGTTCAACCAACTCTCCCATCATAAAAAAAGCTGTATAATCCGAAACACGCGCTGCCTGTTGCATATTATGTGTTACAATAATGATGGTATATTTCTTTTTTAACTCATGTATCAATTCTTCTACTTTAGCCGTCGCGATAGGATCAAGCGCTGAAGCAGGTTCATCAAGCAATAAGACTTCCGGTTCTACCGCCAACGCCCTGGCAATACACAATCTCTGCTGCTGTCCGCCCGAAAGAGAAAACGCGCTTTGGTTAAGCCTGTCTTTTACTTCATCCCATAACGCAGCATTTCTTAAACTCCTCGATACTTTTTCAGATATATACTCCTTGTTTCTTATACCGTTTATTCTCAAACCATAAGCTACGTTTTCAAATATAGTCTTAGGAAATGGATTCGATTTCTGAAATACCATCCCGATATTACGTCTCAGATCAACTATATCAAGCTCTTTATCAAATATATTTTTACCGTCTATACATATAGCTCCTTCATATTTTATGCCCGAGATCATATCATTCATACGGTTAAAACATCTCAAAAAGGTCGATTTACCACAGCCTGAAGGTCCGATTATGCCTACAACAGTATTTTCTTTAATTTTTAAATTTATATTTTTCAATGCTTGAGATTTTTCATAGTAAAAATTAAAATCTTTAACAGATATTTTTACAATATTCTCTTTATTCTCATCAACTATCTTATTACTAACTCCCTGCGTTCTACTTGTAATATGGGTTTTCATTTTAACTGTCATTTTATTCTCACCTTCCTCAATTTATAACGTATAAATATCGCAAAAAAATTCATACAAAAAATTAGAACAATCAAAACCAGCGCCGTGCCATAAGCGATAGGCCGTACTTTTTCTATCGCATGATGCTGTGTAGCCATTACATATAAATGATACGGTAACGCCATGAATTGATCTGACAATGATCTGGGAAGAAACGGTAAATAAAAGGCCGCGCCCGTAAACAATATAGGTGCCGTCTCACCAGCCGCACGCGATAGTCCCAGAATCGTACCGGTCAACATACCGGGAACAGCATAAGGCAAAACATTTGTTCTTATCGCCTGCCATTTTGTCGCGCCTAACGCCTGCGCACCGTCACGATAATATTGAGGCACGTTTTTCAACGCTTCCTCGCTGGCAGTTATCGTCCATGGCAAAGTCATTAAGCCTAACGTTAAGCCTGCAGACAATATAGACGTACTAAGATGCAACAACTGTACAAAAAGTACCACACCAAAAAGTCCATAAACAATTGACGGAACACCCGATAAATTGCGAATAGACATACGTATAAGCCGTGTTATTTTCCCTTTTTTAGAATATTCATTTAAATATATGGCACACCCCATACCTAAAGGTATCGATAGAAGAGCCGTTATTACAGTAACAAAGAATGTTCCGATAATAGCAGGAAATATCCCGCCTTTTGTCATCCCATCTTTGGGCATGGAAGTAAGAAATTCCCAACTTATTTGGCCCATCCCCTTACTCACAATATCATAAAGGATAACCGCTAATATTAATATTACCAAAGCTATACACAATCTCAAAAAATTAAAACCCAATACTTGAGTTATCTGACGTTTTTTCATTTAACTATTTTCTCATGTTTATGCAATACAATATCTGCCGTCATATTAACTAAAAAAGTTATAATAAACAAAACAAGGCCCACACCGAATAACGCATAATAATGTGTAGTATTATAAGGTACTTCACCTAGCTCTATTGCTATTGTAGAGGTCATGGTTCTTACCGGGCCTAAAAAACTTTCAGGCATAGCCGGCGCACACCCTGTAGCCATAAGGACCGTCATAGTTTCACCAATAGCTCTGCCCATACCTAACATACATGCGGCTATTATTCCGGAAACGGCAGCAGGTATTTTTACTCTCACTATCGTCTGCCATGGAGTAGCCCCCAACGCTAAGGAAGCTTCTTCATAAGATACAGGCACACTGTTAAGAGCATCTTCTGAAATACTTATAATTGTCGGTAATGCCATGACCGCCAGAAGAACAGACCCATTAACAGCGTTAAGCCCATTATGCAAATGAAATATTTTCGCTATTAACGGCCCTACCATAACAATACCTAAAAAGCCTATTACTACTGACGGTATGCCCGCTAATATTTCAACCACGGGCTTTGCTATTTCCCGTGTTCTTTGACCAGCAACATCGGATAGATACGCAGCTGTCGCGATACCCAGCGGAAATGCAATCACAAGCGCGCCAACTGTAACCATAAACGTACTCACTATCATGGCCAAAATACCGTAGGAATGTTTTACATAAGCATCCGGATTCCAAACAGCACTAAAAAGGAACTCTATTATATTAATCTCTTTAAATGCAGGGATTGACGTAAAAACCAATAAAGAAAATATACCTAAAAGGATAATAACAACAAAAAAACCATTTAAAAAAAAGAGGCCATGAATTAACCGTTCTTTTATTCTACACATTATTCATGGCCTCCACATTAACATTAAATCTCATCTTTTCAGGTTACAGACCCATACTGTTTCTGTTAAATTCAACATATTCGTTAGGCAAAACAAAAAATCCTTCTTCTTCAACTATACGCTGGCCTTCTTCGCTTAACTCAAAAAGAATAAAATCTTTGGCCGCACCTTTAGGTGTACCGTTGATATATTGATTTAACGGACGTGCTATAGGATACTTGCCGCTTTTAACATCCTGCGCACTTAGCGGACTAGCATAATCTGCACCGGCACGTGAAGCAACACGCATAACAGTAACACCGTTCGCGTTTTTAACATAGCCCACACCCACATAGCCTATGCCCGAAGCATCCTGTTTTATCGCTTCAACTATCTGCGCATTACCGTTCATACGATTCATTTTAGGCGAATAATCCCCTTTAAGTACAACCTCTCTGAAAAAATCAAACGTCCCCGAATTAGATTGTCTGCCGTAAAGTGTTATCGGCATATTCTTACCGCCAAACTCCTGCCAATTAGTAACTTCTCCTCTAAATATCTTTCCCAACTCATCCATAGTCAATTTATCAATAGGATTATCTTTACTAACTATAACACTCAGCCCATCTACCGCGACAACAACTCTTTTGGGGTCGACATTAACCGAATTTGCTTGTTCTATCTCTTTAGACTTTATCAATCTGGATGCATTAGCTATATCACATTTACCGTTTATTAACGCGGCTATTCCCGTACCTGACCCGCCTCCTGTAACGGCAATATATTTACCGCCGTTTTTCTCCATATAACGTTCAGCAAGGCGCTGCACCAAATTGATCAAAGTATCAGAACCTTTAATCTGAAGCATATCATCAGCTGAAACACTATGCGTATACGCAAACATTAAAGCTATCGTTAATAAAATTAAAATCTTTTTCATTCAACTCCTCCTTCTACTTTTCACAATAATAACCCACTTTTGTTACAATCAGGTGACAGAAAAGTAAATTATACGTAAATATTTTTTCAGCCATAGATTAAAACTTCAACTGCCAATCAATTTGAAATACGTTATTTTCTCCAGCACCCTCGATCTGTTTCATCTGATACCAGTCAAACCCTAAGCTTGTATGTTCACTAAGCCCATATTCAAAAGTAATTTCATGGCCTTTAACACCTGTCCCGCCGCTGTAAGCATCTGAATCAGGAAAAGCATCAAGCCAAGCGTCTTTTTCCAAACGTCTATAAAGATATCCCGCCTGCCAATCACCCCATTTCCCTATTTTAGAATCGCCGAATTTTAAACCAGCCGCCCACCCGTTATTATTATTTGCCGGGTCAGGATTATGGACACTCTCGGCAAAAAGCGCAAACATCGGAACAACTCCGTTAAAAGGTTCGCTGAATTTCACTTCTATTGCAGGAGAAATAGTATCATACTCATATTTCAATACACTACCGTCTAAAGTGTTCGTACCTGCCGAATAATCTAACGTGGACCCTTTTACTCCCTGGAACCAATAATACGCACAAGCAAGCTTAACCTTAACATCTCCAATAAGTCCCAGACTGCCAAAATTATACTCAACACCCGGCTGGATAACACCCATAAAAGGGTCTGACTTATCACTACTTGATTCATCAAGTATCCATACGCTTGAGTTTAAAAACAGCCCCAAATCACTATTGGCACTTTTGGTCAACTGGACAGTAACACCTTCCGGATTAATATCAGAATCCCATAATAAATCTGTCGGCCTGAATATCAAATTTTTTATACCCGCGATTTTACCTGCCTTAACAGTTGCCCAAGGCGCGGACATCCACTCAGCATAAGCATAATCCAATCTTATATCTCCCGTATCAAAACTATTTTCTAACGTTTGATTCGTAGAACGCGGATCAGCACCACCCGAGGCAAAGCCTGCAGCAACCTTAAGCTTTTTATTAACTTTAGATTCAACACCAAGCCTATATCTTATACGCCCGCGATGACGATCTGCGCCGCTTTTTTTATCTTCAGCCTGATAACGCAGTCTAAAATCTCCTTTAAGCTTAACGTTCTGCACCCAAGCCGGCAATGTTGAGGATTTACCTTCCGCTATTTGTTTGGCAACCTCAGTCTTTGTCTCATCCAATATGATCTGCGCTTCAACCGGAGTAAGAATGTCTTTTTCAACAAGCTTGTTCACAAGTATATCCACTTCACCCGCCGCAACCGGCAATTGATAGCCTGCCAGCATAAGGGCTATCATTAACAATACAATATTTTTTCTCATAATTTTTTTCCTCCTTAATTATAAAAAAATCTAAACTGATAAAATCTTCTTTTTACCCGTTTCAAAGACTCTTCTACGTATTCATCTTCAAAATTCTCCGAGCTCTCTATCTGACTTAAAACTATCTCTAGATCAGATATTTGGTCACGCAAAAAAGTTGATATATAATCTTTTTGAATGCCCGTGATTTTTTTTAGAACTTTCATTTTCTCACCTCCTTTCTATTTTTTTAGGCGTTTACGGGTATAAAATTATTAGTTATTTTTGTGCATAAAAATACCAACACATAAAATCTACCCAACACGATCTTTTTCTTTACACTTAACATCGCGTAAAGTTTACAATTATCCTGTTACAAACAAATTAAAAAAAAGTGAAAATTAGGTGAATTATAAGAAAGACAATTTCAGAAGTTTTTAGGCTTTAGGTAAAGTGAAGCTAAAAGTAGTCCCCTGCCCTTCAACGCTATGCACAGAAACTTCACCGCCATGAGCCTGAACAATATGTTTAACTATGGAAAGACCCAAGCCTGTCCCGCCGAGCTCTCTCGATCTGGCCTTATCGACACGATAAAAACGCTCAAATATACGCGGCAGGTCCTTTTCCGGTATACCAATACCTGTATCGGATATATCGACTCCCACAAAACTGCCACGCGCAAAAACCTTTACTATAATCTTTCCATTTTGCGAGTTATATTTCATCGCGTTATCCATGAGATTAAGTAAAACCTGGCTTATACGATCGTGGTCTATCAAAACATCCGGCATATCTGATGGAAAATCAATTTCAACAGATATCCCTTTATCATCTATCTGTTTCTTTAGCCCGGAAAAAACTTTTGCTATTATAGGTCTCAATTTCTGAGGTTTGAATTCCATAATAAGATTGCCTGACTCAATTTTAGAAAGATTCAATAAATCATCTATAAGGCTCGCCAGTCTATTAGAATCCGAAAGAATAATACTTAAAAAATCACGCGCATGAGCTTCGTCTTCCAGAGCCCCTGACAAAAGCGTCTCGGAATATCCTTTAATACTGGATACAGGTGTCCTTAACTCATGTGAAACATTTGCCACAAAATCACGCCTGACTTTTTCAAGATGTCTTAACTCCGTAACGTCATGAAACACAAGAACAGCACCATGTGCCTGGCCTGATTTTTTTATGGCAGTGGCGTGGACAAGTAAAATTTTTTCTTCAGGCACTAATGTAGATATTTCCGCAGAGATAAGCTCATCACAGGAAGTTAATACTTTATCTATGATTTCCTGTATTTGAATATTTCGTATTACCTCCATAAATCGTCTACCCACTGGTTCATCTTCGATCTTAAGGAAGTTCTTAAGTGCCTGGTTAACCAAAACAACGGAACCCGACATATCAACAACCATAACCCCTTCAAACATACTCAAGAATACCGCCTCAAGCCGTGACCGGCTTTCGCTGATCTTTGAAATATTATTCTGCACTTGTTTAGACATATAATTAAAAGCCTTGGCAAGATCACCTAATTCATCATTTGACCTTATAAATATCTTTTTATGAAAATTGCCATGCGCGACATTTTGTGCCGCCCATGATATCTCACGTATAGGCCGTGATATATAACAAGAAACAAGATAACTTACCAAAACAGACAATCCAAAAGCCGCTAACAATGCGAAAACCAGTATCTTCCTTAATCTTCCCAGTAATTGGTCAATTTCAGAAAGAGTAATTGATAAACGTATAACACCACTCGTTCCATTATTATTAAACAATGCTGCCATATAAAGAAAATCTTCTTTTATAGTTGTACTAAACCGTCGGCTTTCACCAAACCCGTCTTTTATAGCATTCTGCACCTCAGGCCGGTACAAATGGTTTTCCATCTCACCGAGCTTTTCTATTTGGATCTCAGAATCTCCATAAACAGTACCGTCCAGGCCCATTATAGTAACCCTAAGCCCAAGATCATCTCCTATCTTATCAGCTACTTCATCAAGACTGTAAGATAACGTGCCCTTTAAAGGAATATGTGAAAGATATGTTCTGGACAATGTGATTTGCTTGAAAACATTAGTTTTTATCCTTTTATAAGTATACTCTTTAAGATTACCGCTTAGATAAAAAAATAAACTTAAAAGAACCGCCGCGTTTGTAAGTATGAAAAAAATCGTTATTTTCTTATGTATATTAAATCTCAAAATCAGTCCTCTTCACTAAACTTATATCCAATACCACGCACAGTTTCAATCAGCAATCCGGATTTGCCCAATTTTTCCCTTAATCTCTTAACATGCGTATCTATTGTGCGCGTACTTACATCAGAAGATATATCCCAAACATCTTCAAGAAGCCTATCTCTTGACTGGACTCTTCCTCGTCTTTTAATAAGTGTAACTAATAATTTAAATTCAAATTGAGTTAACCGTGCTGTCTTTTTATCGACAGTAACCATATGACGCGGAATATCTATAGTAATTTTACCGGCAGTCATTATCTCTTTATCTATTTCCTCTCTCTTGCCTCTCTTGAGTATAGCCTTAATTCTCAATATAAGTTCTCTGGGACTAAAAGGTTTTACAACATAATCATCGGCTCCCAACTCAAACCCGACTATTTTGTCTATCTCTTCACCTTTTGCCGTAAGCATGATAACGGGAATAGCCGCCTTCTTTTTATCCTGCTTTATCTGCCTGCAAGTTTCAAGTCCATCGATTCCCGGGAGCATAATATCTAAAATTATAATATCTATCTGTTTATTATCCACTATTTCGAGCGCTTCTTCACCGGTAAAAGCAGAAAAACAGATAAACCCTGCTTTTTCCAAGTTATACGCAACTAATCTTGATATATTCTTGTCATCTTCAACTACCAACACCTTGTGTCCTGACATATAAATACTCCTTATAAATCACAAACAAATTATTATTCTCTAAGACTCTGAAAATATACAATAAAAAAGCAAAATCAAAGTTACAAATCTGTGAATTTCCTGTGACTTTTAGTCATAAACTATTAATTTGATTATATCTTAAATATATTATGAACACAAAGAAGAAAAAACAGCAAAGATCAACAGACGACAAATAACAAAAAATATAAATAGCCGTTAACCTTTTACCAATTCACATTACATGTCAATAAAGACCGGCTAACGTTTCGGCAGGAAACAAAATATTGAATGATAAAAAATAACAATACTAAATTATTAAAGGCGGACACACTGGCCCGCCTTTTAATATACTTAAAAATATAATATTGATGTATTCTTATTACTGAACTCCAAACTCTCCTTCAGGCATCTCGTGGGAATAATCTTCCTGCGGGATATCTTCGTACCCTTCATCAAACCCGACATCTTCCTCATACGAATCTTGATAATCATACTCATAGTCCGTAAGCATAATACCATCCGGAGTCTTTTCGCCATATATCTTTACCGGATCACCTACTTCCAAATAAGAATTTTCAATAAAATCCTGACCGGTGAAGATTTTTACCGGCTCACTCCCGTCATTAACAACAATATAATTTCCATCTGTAACAATCTCAACAACTTCTCCGCGCATGGAAACCAGATTATCCGTTTCACCCGTCCCCTCACTCACAACATCCTGGCCATAAACCAGCAATGATCCGGAAAGCAGAAAAGAAAAGACCATGACTTTAAAAAAAATAGCCTTAAACACTATTGCCTCCTTTTTCTCAAAAAATATATCTCAATATCAATAATCACTATATTCCTCATCTTCATAATCAGAACTGTTATAATCACTCCTTACTTTTTCAAGGCGTATAGGCTCAAGAGATACAACTTTAAGATCCGTATAACAATCCGGACAATACGTTGTATCACCTTCCTCTAATCCTTCTTCAAAATCAAATCTTTCACCGCATACCGGACACTTGACCTTCTTTTCAGCCATAAATCCTCCTTTTTGTTGTTTATTACGCTGAAGCCCATGCCATTATTAATAACCAAACCCGATATTTCAATACTACCCAAAACTATATGCCTATATTCTCATATACTCATATTCTATCTAATATTTATTAACACTCCGCATCAAAACTGTCAATATTTTTTTGATTATTATCAATTTGATTTATTGGATCTTAAGAAAGACAAAAACAGATATCAAAAAAAACCTTATTTTATAAAGCTTTTTTATCATTAGTGAAAATGTCTAAATGCGAGAACTTAAAAATAAGAAATTTAAGAATATCGCCCTGAAAAGAAGACAGATTTAATCTATAATAAATAAAATTACCCTCTCTGCGGTCTATTACTATCTTTAACAAACGCAGTCTTATAAGATGTTTTGATATCGTAGGCTGAGACTTTTTTAATATTCGGCAAATCTCTTTTACCGTAAGCTCTTTTTTTGATAAAAGATTTATTATCCTTAACCGTGTATCATCGCCAAGCGCTTTTAGAATCTGTCTTAAATTTTTAACATCCATTTATTACCATTTTCATAATAACACCTAAAAAAATAATTAATTTTAGATATTAGATATTGAGCATTTTGATCATCAAGGCAAGATAATCACATAAATGCCGAGTTATAAGAAAATTGCGCCGAATATATTCTTTGGCATTTTCGCCTAACTCATTTAAGGCAAGAGGGTTATTAAGTAAATATCTTATTCTATACGCGCAACCCTCAATAGAGTTAACAGTATATCCCGTACGGCCGTAAACTATCTGAACATTTATTCCACCGACAGCACCGCCAATAACAGGCTTACCTTTCCACATACCTTCCGCAACCGTAAGCCCAAAACCTTCTTTAACAGATTTTTGTAATATTATTGTGGCAGCCCGCTGAAAAGCGTTTATCTCTAAATTAGCATCCGGCGGAAGGTCCAGAACAAATATATCTTTATCGTTACCCGCCGCTTCTTTAACTTCGTTCAATACCTGTAACCCTTCGGGATCATCAGTCGCTCCGCCTCCGGCAAGAACGAGACAACATTCATTATGTTTTTTAACAAGCTCATAAGCTTTTATTACACCCAAAGGATCTTTGAATCTATCAAAGCGAGAAACCTGCAATATAATGGGCTTATCTCTCGGGATAGCATATTTATCCAAAACTGAATTAATTTGTGCCCGCGGCAATTCTTTATTTTTATCGCTCAACGGATCAATTGACGGATAGACTAAAAACTGAGGTATCGCAAGTTTTTGCGCGAAACTCGGCAAAGAAAAAATAGCACCATCATAGCGCGCGACGTATTCTCTCAAAAAATTCCACACTTTTCTGTTCGGCCGTGAAACATCAATATGACACCGCCATAACCATTTGGCCTTTTTGGGTTTTTTATAAATAAAAGCCGCCGGCTGCGGATCATGGATAATCGCAACATCTGAATCAAAAGAAATATTCCTGGCATTTTTCTGATTAACTTTTTTGTATTCGTTAAACATCTCATCAGTTATGATCTGAGGCTGCCCTTGAAGAGCATTATGAAAACTTTTTGTTGTTTGATAAAACAACGGTGTACCCTGTATAATTTCCCATCGTGTTTGAATACCCAGATTATTAAATAACGGCACTAACCTCAACAGCATTTCGGCCACACCACCGCCCAACTTAGTAGAATTAACATGCAATAACGATCTGCCCTTTAACCTATTCACCAAGTTATAAATAAGGTCTATTGTTCCCTTAGGCGCTATATCACGATATGAATCTATTGTTATCTCTGTCTTCATAATTCTTTCTCACATAAATCAAGTAATTTAGCCCTTAAACCCTCAAGACTGTACATATAGCTGTCTATACTTTCAATCTTATCGGCAAGATCTTTTTTCCCTAAAACTTCTTCAAGCCATATAGAAAAATCACTTCTGCCTTTTCTATCGCGAATACGGGCTTCAAAAACGTGATTATAAACTGCGCTTGTATCTATATCACGCAAAGCATTACAAAATTCAGATAAACTGCCGGCCTTAACTCCGGTCTGAACTTGAATTATCTTAGACTGCATAAAATAAAACGGCTGACCATGCACAACACCTGGAACAACTTTAATCTGAGACAGGTGATCATCAATTATCTCAATAAGCCTTATTCTTACATCCTCTATCCCTTTATCTCCATACGGAGAGACTTCGGCAAGTTTCTCGCCCAAAACTCTGTCCCTAACCTGCACAACGACCCATGTCGCGAAATCATTAGGATAGACACCTGCTATATAAGGATGCCTTAAAAAATAGCTGTGCATGTGACAATAAATAGAATCGCTCGGGACTTCTTCAATAAGCTCCATAAGCCGCTGTTCATCTTCAGCTTTCTGACCGAGAAGCTCCTTTATTTCCATACACCCCGTAAAATAAAATTCCTGCATCATCCCTCCAAAAATAATTAAAACATATTAATTCATTATATACTAACTATATAATATTCAAAAACATAAAATATAAAATTAATTTCTAAAGAATTATAGATAAGACTATTTAGATAAAATATAGTGACATATCTTATCCCATATATTTTTTATACTTGCAGTAATATCCTCATTACAGTATTCAACGATAGTTTTTCTATTAACCATAGCTTCGACTACGATTTTATTAAATTCGATCTTCCCGGCAAACGCTATGTTTTCTTCCTGGCAATATCTCTCTATTTGTTCAGTCACATCAACATTAAGATCATACTTATTAACTACCATAATAACAGAAACATTGAAATGACGCGCAACGGCAACAACCCTTTGAGCATCATGCAACCCCGACAAAGTCGGTTCCGT
>Ga0265294_10007650_pt1 | contig 12760 bp, 9 predicted proteins | sample MunlanPumphouse3_FD_192504 | JGI IMG/M metagenome (GOLD analysis project Ga0265294, IMG submission 192504) | Groundwater microbial communities from a municipal landfill in Southern Ontario, Canada - Pumphouse #3 | ecosystem: Environmental > Aquatic > Deep subsurface > Groundwater | place... | reverse complement strand
GATGCCCAGTACCTGGAGGTGGATGCCGGGACGCACGTGGCGTGTATTCCGTATCACCGTGTCCGGCGGATACTGTATGACGGGGAGACCATGTGGCGGTATGGCGATCGACGCACCAGTGGCTTGGCTGGCAGAGCGGCTGACTTGTAATCAGCAGGTCCCGTGTTCAAATCTCGGTTGGGGCTTCTTATTTTGAACAACGGTTAAATTAAAGAGTTATTCTATAACGAATTGCTGTTATTACCTTATTTTGACAATGATTAAATCACAGTTTCGAAATCTATATCAAATAAGAAATAATCCTCATTGAATATGCATAAGCAATTATGCGTGCTGGTCGCCCTTACCGCTCTCATGCTTTCCTCTGGCTGTAGTACCGCAACCACCAGCAATACTGAATCACCCATACAACCGGCAACAGGATCGCTTGAACTCTCATCAACTCCTCAGGGGGCGGAGATTTATCTTGATGGCGTCTATCGCGGGACGACTCCTTCAAGGATCCCGGATCTGCCGAATGGTTCCTATCAGGTTGAACTTCGACTCCATGAGCATACAGCATGGGACATGGATGTTGAGGTCCAGGCAGGCAATACGTCGTATATTGACGCAACCCTTGCCCCTATTGTCATTCCTACCACGATCCCCACACCCGCGCCAACCACGATCCCGCCCAAAACCGTTGTTGGATGCTGGGAATTGGACACATACAAAGGTAATGGCACGGGTACGTATCACCTTGAATTACAATCGGGAGGAACCGGGCGGCTTACTGTAGGATACCCGATGATCATCCACTGGTCTCAAGATCCAACCACAGACGTGATCTACGTTTCTTGTGCGAACCCCCACGATCCTACGAAAATTTCGCATATGGATCTCGACTATGATGAAACCACTGACACCTTAATCTGGCGAGAGATTTCTGCGCCATTTACCCGTGTGCCCTGTTAGATACGATACCATCTTTTTTGAGTAAATACGTTGGTATTGGCGGGATTGCCTTATAGTATGCCAGGAGTGCGGGAACTATCAGAAGAAGTTATTCTGTGGATCCTGTGAGACCGCTCTGCTGCCTGCGGAGTAACGGGAGGAGGCTGCCCGGAATGAGCGCCACCTTTTTTTATCGAGAGGGCTAATGTATAGAGGATGCCCCAGTGGCTTAGCTGGCAGAGCGGCTGACTTGTAATCAGCAGGTCCCGAGTTCAAATCTCGGCTGGGGCTTTCGCTGTTTTGGTTCAAATCCCTTGGAAAACGCTTATATCCCTATTATGTGACCCCTCAATCATGAGGACAACCAGCGAGCCCGTCCCGCCCGCGCGCGCTTTTCACCACGTCAAAGTTACCTACGCAGATCGCTCGATTCAAAAAGCAATTGCAGAGAACCGGATCGATCCAGATGATATCGACCTCATACGTGAATATGTCGCAGAACTTCAGGCTACAAACGGGATCGGCCTCCTCAGGACGAATAAAATAATATATACACTCGTAAACTGGCGGAGATGGATCCCCCCTTACCGAATGGCCACAGTGGGGGATGTTTATCAGGCGATATCAACGTTGAAAGTATCTAAAAGCAAAAAAGGCCACGCTTTCAGGCAGAATACGATACACGATTATGTAGTTTTTCTCAAGCGGTTCTATATCTGGATGATTGAGAGTGGATACTCAAATGTGCCACTCGCCAAAATCCAAAAAATCCGGCCACCAAAATCCGAAATGAATACAAAACAGCCGGATCAGCTGCTCTCACAGCAGGATGTCAAATCGCTAATTGATGCGTGCCAAAACTCGCGTGATCGGGCGCTTATCACAATACTCTATGAATCGGGGTGTCGCATCGGGGAACTAGGTCGTCTTACATGGGGCCAGGCTAAAATCGATGACCTGGGTATTGTTTTATCTGTGGACGATACCAAGTGCGGCACCAAAAGATATGTCCGCCTCGTCATTTCCCTACCCTATCTTTCGACTTGGAGGAATGATTATCGGGGCATACCTAAAGGCGAGGCGCGCGTTTTTATAACAAACCGGGGAAACCCCCTCACTCATGGGACTGTGATGGGCCTTCTCAGGCGTCTCCAGGAAAAGTCCGGAATTGAAAAGCATATTACTCCCCACATCTTTCGGCACTCCCGGATAACGCATCTCATCAATCAGGGGATGAACGAATCGGTTATCAAGCTGATGATGTGGGGAAATATCAACACCAACATGTTCGCCACGTACGCCCATATCTGCGGTAAGGACATCGATAAGGAAGTGCTTGGGCAGTATGGCATCGTCCAGCGGGATCAGCAAGAAACCATAATCCTCAAGCCGGCGCAGTGTCCCTCCTGTATGACCATCAACGTCCCAAATGCCAGATACTGCTCAATTTGCGGCAGGGAAATAGTCGACGAGTAAGTTATGCAAGGGGTGCTTCCTGTGGGATGTGACAGAAGGAGGGGGCATCACCCCTTGACGGGCGGGGAGATCCACTGAGGAAGGAGTACTGGAATACACCTTCGTCGCCGAAGCCCGGAGATGATCGCCTGCCTACCTCTATGGAGCCCCCTGGCCGGACATCTTGAGGACATCTCGTGGGGGTGATTTTATGCAGTTCCACATTCAAGTGGTATTTATCTCTACATGCAGCCAATACGCCAATTAGCCAGAGGTGCTTGTTGAATGCTGGTCGAATTTGAAGTGGCCTATGACGAAGGATGGTGGAGTGCCTACGCTAGCAGGGACGATGGCACTATCCACAATACTATCGTCACGGACGGCAAAACACTCGACGAACTCATCGAGAACATCCGCGAGGCGGTGAGCCTGTGCTACGAAGATGACGAGCGTATCGAGGCCGGAGAGCAGATAACGGTTCGGTTTCAGGTTGAAATCCAGGTTGATCCTGCAATCGTTCCCTCTTAATGCTTGTTGATGGACTGGTGCATGTGCATTCTTTGGTGGTTCGGGTTGCAACAAACTGCCGTATGCGATGACCCGGATCCTCCTTGATTGCGTCGCTCATCCCCGCCAGCATCCTTACGGTCACTATTAGACGGATGGGTTAGGCCGCCAGGGGTCCCCCGCCGTTGAAGATCACGCGAAGCGGGATCGATGGCGGCGGGAAGTTACGATAGCGGTATGTGCTGCATTGGAGCGGAGCGAGAATGCCATGCCATACCGCTATCGTGTCAAGGCGAGAACGCGATGAGGGGGACGGAGCGAACGTGTGAGCAAGTCTCCCTCACCCCGCCGTTCGAGTCGATACGAGAGATGATGTAACTCTTTCTGGCGCCTGTTAGAAGTAAATCCACTGGAATAAAACGTTCTTTATATCGATGATGATCGGGGATTTAAACGTCCCATCGTTCGCTAATGAGAGGACTGCAACCCCTTACGGTTGAATATGATTTTTGTGCGTTTCAAGTGGCACGCGTAAATCAACATTTATCATAGCCTATCACGAGAAGCATAAGGCATATATTCGAAAAAGAAGGTTGGTTCAGCATCGGAAGACGGGATAAATCTTGATATAGATCCTCTTGAAATTTCTCATTTAGGAGCAAAATGAAAATGATACTCTTATCTAATGTTCTGGCAGCCGTTTTGCCGACCCGGAAGCCTGTACCTGCAGAGACCGTTGAACACCCTACATCAAATAAACCGTCAGAAGTAGATGCTGGGTATGGTGATACTCGTAGTAATTGCCATCAGATTAAGAACCTTCTCTTCGAGAATAGATATCTCCAAGGAATTACACTCATTGAACAGAAAAAATACCCCCAGGCGCTTAACGAATTTGACAGGCTTCTAACACATGAGCCCGACAACCCACTTTTCCATCTTCAGAGAGGAATATGCCTTAAACATCTTGGGGAGTTTGAAGGAGCGTTACCCCCGCTCTTCACAGCACTAACACTCGATCCTCAAAATGGTGTTGCAGTGAAAAATATAGCTGCCTGCTACCAGTCCCTCCGTCAAAAGCAGGCGAGTGCATGGTGGTATGGACTTGCAACCCGTCTAAATCCACACGATCCCGATGTGTGGCGGGGCTTGGGTGAGTGCTACGATTCGTTGAAAATGGCAAATGAAGTGGTGCAATCATACAAAAAGGAGATCGATTTGATTGCATCCTTGCGAGACGATATCGTAGCAGATGTGAGTCAGTCCAGCAAAAGTCAGTTCTTTTGTCCTTGCCCTTCAAAAATAAAGCAAATGAACGAGTATACGGTAAGATTAATCGACCGATTGGGCTATATTGGGAGATATCACCTTGCAATAGGTCATATTGACGAAGCAAAAAATTACCTTTTATGGTCCATATCGACTTGGGCAGATACCCGGAAAATTACGGACCATTACAATCTGAGGTGCATAGATTCAGGATTATCCTCCTATACATTAAATTTGCTAAAATTTCCCGCGAAACAAAAGCAGATGTTAGTTCTTGCATTAGGAACCCTCGCAGACTGCCATGTTCGGGAAGAACAGATAAGTGAAGCCTTAGACTGTCTTCAAACCATCCTTGATATTGAACCGGCGGAGAAGATCGTGCGAGAGAGGATACAAAATATGGTGGCAAGTGTGAACGATCCTGCTACCAAATCCGAAGGTAAGGTCAGTTATGGAGGCTGATCTGAAGAATGGCCGCCAAATAGATATCTTTTATAAAATCTAAAAGAGCAGGGATGCTCCTCCTATGAGTAAGTGAAGATTGTCTACGAATTGGGGAAGGTTAAATTCCATAAATTATATAAAAATAATTAATATAATATTATTGCTATTTTGCGGTTCATAGAAGATATTTTGCATGTAGGTTTTACCGTAGACTCAATTGAGGATGTTCACATAAGATTACATAGTGAGTTTTTTCCTCCGAAAATAGATTGTTTTTTGGTCACACAAGTGTTTGACGACTACTACAACCTCAATCGCTCGGCCATCCGAATTGGCATGATTCCCTCCGGCTAATCGGATTGATTATCAGGATGCCGAATGCGTCTTTTTTCAGGAGATCTAACCACATCCGGTGCAGGATTTTGAGGGGGTGGTACACTTCTACGGAGACTCGATCTATCATCTAGTCTAGGAAACGAGAGGTATTTCACTGCCACATGTCAGTTGAGGCACAAGAAAAAAGAAAGTGTCTTGTTTATTAGTTTCTCTCTACAATTTCTTTGATTTACCTGACATAAGTGACATGTGACATCAGAACAGATTTACCTGCGTGCCTCCCTCCAATATGTCCTGTTCGTGTTCCTTTTCCGTCTTCAGCCTGATGCCTTCCCAGGTGCGGACTGCTGTCTTCTTTTCTGTTTGTCTGGACGGTATTCGTGGTCCATCACGAATACCCCGCTCTCTAAGTAGATTCGCGAACTTTTTCTGACTCACCTGTTCTTCGTGGTTCTCGATGCACCATTCCTGATACTTCTCATAAAGTTCGTTCCGCGGTATGAGAAGTGGCGGTTCGGCACTTGGATTTACCCGACATTCATCCGCCAGGAAAGCGCGCAGAATGTCGCTCTCAGCCCTGTATTCGTTTGTGGCCGTTTTCACGCGCTCCGGTTTCACCAAACGTCCATCGTTGTCATGGAACCGGCGGAGTCCAGCGATACACCAGTTAAATATCCCACTTTTCTCTTTTCGGAGTTTTTCGGAGATATTGAGATCCCGTTCATTCTCCGGGATCGTAACCGTGAAGGGGACCAACCATACCCGTCCAGATTCCTGTATCTGACCCACGAATCACCGGCTTATGATTTGTGGCGAACCATATCTTTGCCAGGGGCCTGAATTGGATCTCATTTTCATAGAGTCTCCTAGCAACAATATATTCGTCACCGGTGAGTTGTTTGATCGTGCCTTCCCCCAGCTGGCACCCTTCATCTCCTTCACAAGAAGTTGCCATCCGCGTGCCCATGATACGCACGAGATCGGATCGAGGGCCGCTGTTGTTCTTGGCCATGAGTGTTTCCGGTGATATATTGATGGCATAATCCCCCATAATGGACGACAGGACTTCCACCGTCTTACTCTTTCCATTCTTACCGGAACCCCAGAGTATGAAGAATATCTGCTCCGGGTTATCGTAGAGCAGGTTGTATCCACATATCATCTGGAAATCGCGGATAAAAGCGTCATCTCCGCCGAAAACCAGATTTAAATGCTTCTCCCACAGGGGGCAGGTGGCATCCGGGTCATACTCTACGTCTGCCCATCGTGTGAGCATATCATCACGCCTGTGCTCGCGAAACGTCAGTGTATCCAGTTCAAGCGTACCATTCCTGCAGTTGAACAGGTTGGGATTGTTATCCAGTTCTTCCAGCGTGATGGCTACGTGTGGCTCTGTGGTCTTCACCATCGCTACCTGTCTCGGAAGGCTTTCGGACGTCCTCCCCCATTGAACGATCTGCCCCCTTTGATGGTCGCTATTTTGCATTGCTGCCTCATGATAAATAGCGCGAGCCACTTTTGATGCGAGTATCATGATAAAATCTGTCTCGTCGGGTTTCCAGATCTGCCCGTTCCAGATATACCACCTACGGGTCTTCGTACAGTATCGAATTTGGTCTCCATACGTGCCCAACATCCGGTCTTTGTTACCTAGGTCGGTTAGGGCAAACTCCCGGTGCTCTTTTGTTTCGGGAGTGCCTATTCCCTTCTGGTTTTTGTAGTGTTCCTTCTGGGTCTCAAGGGCATGCTGTATTGTTTGCATCCCATAGGTCATTTTGCCCCTCATTTCGTCCCATTTTTCCCGATATAATTTTGATTTGCGGGAAATTCTATCAATTTGTATAGGATTCCGGGTATAGAAGGCGAGAATGCAGCATAATGCACTATCGGCTTCGGACTGCGAGGGGTACTCACTCCATCTCCCACTCCAGAGCGCGTTGAATTTCCGCCGATTCGCTGCGTTCTGGCACATACGGAGGATTTCATCGTCGGGGATCTCATCTGTCTCGTCCGTTGCCCCGTGTTCAGATTCCGTTACGCCTTGTCCCCCGACCATCGCGTTATAAACCGCTTCGATACTTCCCGGGTTGGCCTTTTCCACCGAGAGAGGTGTTTCCGGGATATGGCGTCCGGTAACTGTGAAGTACCGACTGTGTGAATACATCTCACGGTTTCCGGACCTTTTTCTATCCCCCGGAATGGTGCCCCGGACTATCACGTGTGCACCGGTTCCCGAGGGTGATATCTCCGCGTACGAACCGATGTTTCTGATCTCTTCGAGGGCCATTTCATCCCATGCGCCCGTATAGGGATCCCTGACATGATCCCAATCGATCCCGATTATATCGTCCTCTCCAGAGAAAACAAAACCAATGCCCTGGAAATCACCCTTCCGATACGCGGTGATGGCTTGGTCGTAGGAGCCCCAGGTACCCCGGTCGGTACTGCTTGCCTTGCTCCACGTTTTCGGGTCGTATGGTATCTTGGTAAGGTTTCCACCCCGTTCCTCCTTCTTCCAGAGAACCCATTGTTCCAGGTTCTTTAATTCGGATGGGATATTTTCAAAAATGGGTTCATCGTTTTCTGGGTAGACCTGTCCGGAGATTCCTGGACATGACATGGTGGGGTAGACGGGAGCGAAGCTTGCTGTGGTCATAACGGGCCCCTCCCGCATCTGGAGGACGTTCCCTCTGGTGATACCTTACCGGGGAGAACCCATCGCTTTTCATCAAGGTATCGCATTGCAATCACTTTCTCGATCGGCCCGAGTTTATCGAGTAATTCCTGGTGGACAATACGGGAAGTCATACATTCTCTCCATATGAAGTATCGACGGATTCTCTCGGGGGTCGGTTTTGTTTAACGGTTCCGGGTTCGGTTGTTTCCTGCAGGCCGTCCGTCACGAAGGTCGGCTTCCACCATCTCTGTTGGGAAAATGGACGATGTTTATTGATTTTATCGTTCACTTCTTCACGCTCCAAAGATTTCTGTCAGTCCGGGATAGTCAAACGCCGGCTTTTTGTTCGTGCTACTGGCAAGGAATGAATCAAGGTCTTCCGGTCGGATACGCCAGATCTGACGTCCGACTTTCATTCCACGGAGTTGGCCATTCTGGAGCCAACCCCGGACGGTTCTTTCGGAGACGGAGCAATATTTTGCAACTTCCGATGTTTTTAGCAGGGTTTTGTTCTGCATAATCAGCCGTCCGCGTTCCGGCATATAAAGGAAGGTCGGAACCGGGGGGGAGAGGGCGGAAAAAATGGGCCTACGGCAGTAAATAATGTTTAGTGAGGACGACGAGGAAATTAAAATAAAGAATATTGGAATTGAACTATAACGTCATCATGCAGCTGCCGGATTCATCTGCGCGAGACATTGTTGATACATCGGGTCCCTCCGGAGTTCCTCTTCCATCTCGCGGAGAGTCAGTGCAACTTCCTCGGACAGGGCGAGGCCACAGGTCGGACAGAACAGGGCGCCGGGGGGATTGATAGTATAACATTGCGAGCAGACTTCCGGTTGAAGTTCTCCATGACTCTCGCTTTCCTCACATACAATACCATAGTGCCTCATTACTTCCGTTTCGATGTTTTTACTCGACAGGTGCGCATATGTCCGGAACATATTGGTAGTGATATTCCCCCAAATCATCATTTTAATAACCGATTCATTCATTCTCTGATTGATGAGGTGGGTAACGCGGGTATGCCGGAAGAGGTGGGGGGTTACGTGCTTTGAAATCCCGGCCCTTGATAATAGATTTTCTAACATCTTGGTTATGGTTGAATACTTCACTGGATTATTCCGATTTGTAATGAAGACGAGAGCGTTGCCTTCCGGGGCGAAAGGATATGCTCCCCGCCATGCAGCGAGATATGGGAGCGACATAACTAGTTGAACATACCGTTGCTTACCGGTTTTTGTATCGTCGACTGTGAGAGCAACCCCGTGCTTATCGAACCGAAGGCGATTCCAGGTGAGATGTCCAACCTCACCTACCCGACACCCGGACTCGTAGAGTATTGCCACGAGTGCCCGATCACGAGGCGATTTACACGCATCGATTAACGCACGTATTTCTCCTTCTGTAAGTATATCGTCCGGTAAGAGTTTTTTTGGTGCATTTGCCGGAGCTCGAATTTTTCCAATTTTCCTGCTATCGATTTTAGAGTACTCGTTTTCAATCATCCAGACGTAAAACCGTTTCAAAAACAGTATGTAGTCCCGGATCGTGTTTTGCTCAAATGGTTTGTCACGCCGGTTTTTACCCGATTTTAGGGCATCAATCCCATCGACAATCTGTTCGAAGGTGTTCGATGTATATGGGCCAATGAAACGTCTCCAGTTCACGAGAGTAAACGTAATTTTGTTTGCTCTTTTTACTCCTATGTTGTGTTCTAGTTTCACTCCTGTAACGAATTCTTTAATGAATTCGGCATCTTCGGCCGTGATAATACCTTCATCAAGTGCGTTTCGTATCGAGTTTGTTCCATACTCTTTCTTTGCGTAGTGGAATACCTGTTCATTAGCATTTGGTGCTTGTTTCATAGACACACTTGAGGTTCCCGGATGAGTATTTAAAGAAAAGTCGGGATTTGACCTCAAATGCAAAATTCCCCGGGTTGCTTCGGGTTTTCTCTCCCTAGGACTCCATATGATTTAGATCTGTGTTTATTGCTCCTATTCATAGGCCCTTAGAAATCTTGGCCCCATCACCCCTCCAATTAGGGCGATGTTCTTCGTTGCGAGCACCGCGACCGGGATGCTCACCCTGTTGTAGCCCGAAAAAGATGTTCCCCTACCGCCAAGCCTTGATACTTGCCTCAATCTTTTTCAAATTGCCTTTTAAACATCAAAAACCTTCAGTACCTCGTCGCCATAGTGGTTGATGACCTTGACTGCGATCTTCCCCTGCTTCGGTCGGATAAAGAGCCGGCTCTCGGTCCTGTAGAGCGAGGACCATGCCTCCTCATCAATCTCTGCCCGGAGGGCACGCTTCAGCTTGGTATACGGCGCATCGGCACCGGTGAAATAAGCATGACGGACAAAGAATGCCTCTCCGTTGTAATCGGTGTCGACAAACCAGCAGGCGATCTCATCTGTGCTGTTCGACCGAATTTGACCCGTTGTAGGGTCATAAACATCAACGCCGCGGAGCACGACTGATATCTGCCCGCTGCCGGCTGAAAGGATTTCGATATCGGGCTCGCCGAAAACCATGAAAAGATTCCCGCTGCCGGTTTTTTTGAGGAGATCTTCACCCATTGCAAGGTCAGGATTCATCCGGGCGGGGAGAACGGTGAGCCTGCCATATTTTTTGACTTCCTCGCCCACGTGGGGATCGAACGCAAACCCACAGACGATGAGTACATCAAATCCGAGCCCCTGGACAGCCTCCTTTGCGGCCTCTTTCACCTGCTCCGGACCCACCGTGCCGTGTTCCGGTCCGATTGAGATGGCGACCCGCTGTTCGGTTCCATCAGCTTCCCGATAGGTCCCAACTGCCTGGAGCCACTTCCCAGCATACGGCTCCAGAGTCTCGAACCGTAACCGCTCCCCCTTCTGTGTGTTCTGGACTCCGGCGACGCGGAGGTTGTCGAGGATAATGGTGGTGAAGTCCTGCTGCCGTACAGCCTCGGTAGGTGTGACGACACCATCTCGATCCTCATCCGCGGGGAGAACACGGTGGGGTGAGAGGGACTCTACGGTGAACGGCCCGGTGACCCGGACCCTCTTTTTGTCCTCATACGGCTGGTCATAGAGATACTCGGTGTCAGCCCTTCGAGCGATAGAAGCGTCGATCTCCTTCTGGCGGGTACGGCGCATGGTCCACCAGCGGTCGAGGAGTGCGGCGATGGTGGGATCGTCGTGAGATCGGGGAATCTCCCACTCCTCCCATGTGGTGTCTGCAGCAGCGTTGATCTCGGCCCGGAGCGGCTTCATCTTTGCCTGCCATGCGGCATAGATCGCGTCGATCTCCTCGTTGTTCGCGATCGACTTGAGCGTGATATGCGGGACACGGGTATAGACAAAACCCAGCCGGACATCGTTGCTGCTCGGGCCTTCGGGGAGCCGGACGCCGGTTATCTCGGCCTCCTTCGCCCGGCCCTCGGGGGAGTCGGCAAGGAGATAGTAGGGGTACCGAGCGGCCATGAGCCGGGTCCGGGCGAGGGCGAGCGCCACACGGGAGGTGTCGCAGGTGATCCAGCGACGTCCCCACTGCTCCGCGACGTACGCGGTCGTGCCCGAGCCGCAGGTCGGATCGAGAACGAGATCACCGGGATCGGTGGTCATCAGGAGGCAGCGCTCTATTACTTTCGTGTTGGTCTGAACGACGTAGACTTTTGACTCGGTAAAAGCCCCAGTTTGCGTGTCAGACCAGATATTAGTGCGTTCTGCAACTGGAAAGTCGTCAAGATATCGAATATAGGTTAACGAATTTGATGTTGGAGCTGCTAAGCGCTGAGCTCGGTCAAGCCTCCGCAAGCCAGTTACTGTTGTCGTCCAGTGCCTACTGTTGCCGGGGTGAAAAGTCTGCCCTTGATAGTTAAAGTTCACAGTCCCGGTCGGAGTCGGCTCTTGTGATGTTAGGTCCCCGTGTCGGTAGATTCGGGCTCCCTCAGGGAGAAGGCTGATGTCCTTTCTCTGGGACTTACTCATCGTGTGACGTGATTTATCTGGAAGCTCGTAACGAGAATATCTCCCGCCTATATCGTCCTCATATGTTCTTGGTTCGAAAAGCTGACGATACTTGGCGAGTTCGACGCCTTTAGCATACCATAGAAGACTATCAGAATTCCTTCCGAGATAGGTGCCCGTCAAATTTGCTGTTGTTCGGAACAAGATCTGAGATATGTAATTTTCGCTCCCGAAGACTTCGTCCATCACACACCGAACGAGGTGAACATTCTCATCCCCAATTTGCACGAAGATACTTCCGCTCTCGGTCAGCAATTCGCGGGCGACCGTGAACCGGTCTCGAAGGTAAGAAAGGTATGAATGTATCCCAAGTTTCCAGGTGTCGCGGAAGGCCTTCACTTGCTCCGGCTGCCGTGTCAGGTCTTCGGCCTTCCCATCCGTGACGTTCCGCTTCCGGGTCGAGACCTGCCAGTTCGAGTTGAACTTGATACCGTACGGCGGATCCAGATAGATCATCTGGACCTTCCCCTTCAACCCCTCCTTCTCCGCGAGCGAGGTCATCACGAGGAGTGAGTCGCCGAGCACCATGCGGTTCGACCAGTTCTGGTCGTGGTGATAGAAGTCCACCCGCTGGTCGAACTCTTCGGGGAGGCCGTTGAAGTCATCGAAGAGCGAGCACTGGTAGGTGAACGTCTCGGCCACTCCATCCCCGCTGGCCTTCATCCGCCGGTAGTCTTCGAGGAGGTTCTGGATGATCGCCTGAGGATGTACCTTCTCCTGGATGTAGATCGGGACGGCAGGCACGGTGAACTTTTCGTCACGGTCCTGCTCGTCCTTTCCCTTCCAGACCAGCTGGGGATCGAGCGAGGGGTCGCGGGGATAGAGCACCTGCCGTGGCGCCGTCTCCTCAGCGGCCACAAAGTCCCGGAGTTCCTCTGTCGGGATGTTCTTCCGCGTTTCGTCGTGCACGATGGCCTCCACCTTCGTCCTGTCATTTATCCTCTTTCGTACTGCCATCTTCACACCCCTCCATCAATTAACCTCTTCAGATGTGCCCGGATTGCATTTGCTGCATCCCAGGGATCCACAACCTCGACAAAGGACCAGCGCCCCCATCGGCCGTCCCCGTTGACGGCTGGCACCCAGAGGGTCCGCGCTGTCTCCACCTTCGCCTCCT
>Ga0265294_10007648_pt1 | contig 12763 bp, 9 predicted proteins | sample MunlanPumphouse3_FD_192504 | JGI IMG/M metagenome (GOLD analysis project Ga0265294, IMG submission 192504) | Groundwater microbial communities from a municipal landfill in Southern Ontario, Canada - Pumphouse #3 | ecosystem: Environmental > Aquatic > Deep subsurface > Groundwater | place... | reverse complement strand
ATGAATTTTTATGGTCACTAGGTTCAACTATGATGATGGTAGCTTATGCAAAACTGGGTGAGAATGTGGTCTCGGCCTTTTCGATTTCGCAAGCCACCACTAATCTTTTCTATATTATGTTTGGGGCTTTAGCTACTAGTATTTCAATTATTGTTGGAGGGGAGTTAGGCGCCAACCACTTAGAAGAGGCCAAAGCAAATTCAAAAAAACTAATTACTTTTGGTGTCATGATTGCCATTGCTTCTGGGATTATTCTGATCATTATTTCCCATTGGATTCCGTTTATTTATAATGTCAATGCTGAAACAAGAGCGATTGCTTCACACCTGCTTTTAATTGCTGGAATCTTCTTTCCGGTTTATACTTATAATGCATGTTGTTTCTTTACTCTTAGGGCGGGTGGAGCCTTCAAGCAAGTCATTATTTTGGATTCGGTCTTTATGTGGCTCTTCCAAGTGGTGGTGGCCTTTGCGCTAGTCTTATTTACTAAGTTAGATATTTATACTATTTATACGCTAGTTCAACTCACGGACTTAATTAAGGTAGGGTTAGCTACATATATGATATATCGGGGAGATTGGGTCATTAACCTGGCCGAGCACATCGCCGAATAGAAAGGAAAAATATGGCAGACAAATACAGTAAAGATATGGAAGAATTATTTATTACACTTCAAGACATTATGGTCGCTGCAGTAGATAAAGCAATTACTTTTCAATTAGAAGAAGGGCAACCAACCTTTTATATTGGAAAGAATTATGTCCGTTTCTTACCTTTTGATGATCATTTTAACATTGAAGCCAAGGCCTTAAAGAACCATAAAACTGAACTTGAAGACTATCATTTTACCTTAGAAGGCTTATTACAACTCTTTGTTACAGATGATATTCCTTTAGCAACATTATCAAGTGTCTTTAAGGAGACTTTGCTCGCTAATAGTAGCATTTCTTAAAAAGGATATTGAAAAAAACGTGCAGGTATGCTATCATAATCGAGCACGTAATTATGCGCCTAGTTAGCTCAGCGGTAGAGCAATCGGCTGTTAACCGATCGGTCGTAGGTTCAATCCCTACACTAGGCGCCATTATTATGGCCCGTTGGAGAAGAGGCTTAACTCATATGCCTTTCACGCATACATTCATGGGTTCGAATCCCGTACGGGTCACCATATTAAACAAAAAGATTGATCAATGTTATGTTGATCTTTTTTTTCAACTTTATTATATGGGGGTTATCGAGGTCAATAATTGAAAAATCAGAAAATCAACCTCGATAACTCGGGTTTAACGCCTTACTGATGATCTAGATTCAAGAAGGTAATGTCTTAAATATATGTATCTTCTTTTGACATACGCTTAACTAAGTAGAAGGCAATTGCAAACATTGCTATTACGAAGACAACGAAGATCCAGGCATAATGAACATTATCAATGGTGGCAATATAATCATAAGATCCATGCATAATAACAGGAACTACAAAGCCAAGTATTCTCCATAGTTTACTTTTCTTTTCATTACCAATGTTACTATATTTCTTAGCAATACCATAACAAATACCCATAAAGACACCAAAACAAGCATGTCCGGGTACTGCGGTGACAGCACGAATTAGGGCGGTTTCAAATCCATATGAAACTACATAAGATATATTTTCCCATAAGGCAAAACCAAGTGAGACAAAGACCGCATAAACAACACCATCAAATTGACAATTAAAGTTGGGTGATTTCCAAGTTCTTTTGTTCAATAATAAATACTTGAATCCTTCTTCAGAACACGCTACAACTACGAAGTATTCTAAAATTCGATAAGGAACACTAGTATCACTGAACCAGATATTTAATAATTTATCGCCAAGTATTTCTGTGACTAAAGCACAACCAGTTGAGAAGATACCTAAGAAAAGTAAACCAACTAAAAAACCAGTTGGTTCTTTTTCTAAACGGTCAACTTGGTAGACTCTAACTGCCAAAATAATCGCAGGTAAGACTGCCGCAATAATCAAGATTGGGTTTTGACCTAAGATATACATATCTTCACCCTCATTTCAATTTTTATTATAGCACATACTCATAAAGTGTATAATATATCTATTAACGAAAGAGGGTAGACATATGTTTAATGAAATAAAAGGGAAATATGGCTTTGGCTGTATGCGACTTCCAATGAGCGGTGAAGAGATTGATTATGCAACCATGAAGAAGATGGCAGATGCTTTCTTTACCAGTGGGTTTAACTATGTTGATACTGCTCGAGTCTATCATGATGGAGCAAGTGAACTTGCCATTAAAGAGTGCATAACTTCACGTTACAAACGAGACACATATTTAATTGCTGATAAATTAACTAGTTCTTTGTTTAATCAAGAAAGTGATATTCGTCCTTTCTTTATGTCTCAATTAAAAGCGTTAGGGGTTAATTATCTTGATTTTTATTTAATGCATGCTCAAGCTAAAGAAAACTATGCTAAGTTTCAAGATTGCCATGCCTATGAAATAGCCCAACAATTAAAAAAAGAAGGGCTAGTTAAACATGTTGGTTTCTCTTTCCATGATACACCAGAATTCTTAGATAAAATCTTAACTGATCATCCCGAAGTTGAATTTGTGCAACTCCAATTTAACTATCTTGATTATGATAATCCAGATGTGCAATCAAAAGCTTGTTATGATGTTTGTGTTAAGCACCATAAACCAGTTATTGTGATGGAACCAGTTAGAGGTGGAGCATTAGTTGATGTTGGTCAAGAAGCTATGTCCCATATTAAAAAAATAGGGAAAGGTTCAATGGCCAGTTTTGCTATGCGCTTTGCCGCTTCTTTCCCAAATGTTTTTATGGTTTTATCTGGGGTTAGTAATTATGAACAAATGGCTGATAATATTAATACTATGAAGAATTTTGTGCCACTCACAATCGCTGAACAAAACATTTTGTTAGAAGCTAAAGATATCATCATAAAATTAAATAAGATTCCTTGTACTGCTTGTCATTATTGTACTGCTGGATGTCCAATGGGAATCAAGATTCCTGAACTCTTTAATTGTATGAATTTAATTAAAGTTTATCATGATGATTGGACCGGAAATATGACTTTTACTGACTTAACTAAAGAGGGTGGACTTCCATCCAGTTGTATTGAGTGTGGTCAATGCGAAAGTGTTTGCCCACAACATCTTAAAATTATCGCTTTACTAAAAGATGTCGCTCAACAATTCGAACATAAAGAATAAACTAAAAGCGCAAAAATAAACCTAGTTTTATTGACTTCTTTTCTCGTATTTGCTAGAATACTTTTGCGCTATAAAAATGCTGACTTAGCTCAATCCGGCAGAGCAACTGATTTGTAATCAGTAGGTTGTAGGTTCAATTCCTATAGTCAGCACCATTTTTTTAAGCGGCCGTGGCGGAATTGGCAGACGCGCTAGACTTAGGATCTAGTGCTTAGGCGTTAAGGGTTCAAGTCCCTTCGGCCGCACCATAAATAACTATAAACTTCCCACTAGGGGAGTTTTTTTATTCTTAAATTAACTCTTTTATCGACAAAAAGAGCCAAAAAGAAGGAAATGTGAAGTTTTTTGCAGAAATTGTTGTTCTTTTTAGACAAAATTGTGTTATAGTAAAAACAATGACTACTTAAATTGGCTATAGCCAACAATTTTTCTTTCTCTAATGAACAAATGGAGGTATTGGGAGGTAGCGCATGGGGCTTAATGTATTGATTTTTAACACCCAGCGACAAGGTAGTAAAGAACTAGTTACTATTTTAAGCGCGTCCTATACTTGCTTTACTTGTTCAACGATGTCTAAAGGTTTAAGCCTTTTAAAAAATAAACAAAATGAAATTGCACTTGTAATATGTGACCTAACTCATGATTTAGATAAAGGGCAAGAATTTGTTAATGCAATTCGTAATGATCTTTCTTTAGCCCCTTTACCTCTTTTGGTAGTAACTACAACTCAGGGGAATGAATATCTAGAAGGAATTAAACTCGGAGCCAATGGCTTCTTAGTTAAGCCATATGACAAACAAATTATTTCAAATATTGTTAAGGGTGCCATCGAATTTGGACTTCACCCACAACTAGCAGGCTCTTTACAAAGAGACTATTTAACTGGTTTACTCAATCGAGCCGGGTTCTTTATTGAAGCCAAAAAGTTGATTGATGCGCAGAAACCAGGTTATTACGTTTTATCTTGTTTTGACATTGATAGTTTTAAAGTTATCAATGACCAATATGGCACATCTACTGGTGATGCCGTCTTAAAAGAACTAGCTGATAAACTTCAAACTTATGTGACAAAGGTGGATGGCATTGCGTGTCGCTATATGGCTGACCGTTTTTCAATGCTTTATCCAGCTAAAGAAATCGATACAAGAATTACCAAATTATATCAAAAGAAAGTTACTCAAAGTTTAATTATTGCCCATCCTGTTAATATCAAGATTGGTCATTATTTTGTGCAAGATAAGAGTATTCCGGTTGAGATTATGTGTGATAGAGCAACTTTGGCAGAAGAATCAATCAAGGGGCTTTATGGCGTTTACTTAGCTGATTACACAGATAAGATGAGAGATAAATTACTTCAAGAACAACGCGTTGTTAATGAAATGTCCATAGATCTAAAACGCGGAGAATTTACTGCTTGGTATCAAGCTCAATATGATGCGACGACAAACACTATAGTCGGAGCAGAAGCTTTAGCAAGATGGATTAAGAATGGCAAAGTGATTCCACCAATTGAATTCATTCCAATCTTTGAAAAGAATGGCTTCATCTATGAACTTGATAAATATATTTGGGAAGAAGTCTGCAAGAATATTCAAAAATGGACTAAACAAGGCCTAACGCCTATTCCTATTTCAGTGAATGTCTCAAGGTATGATATTTTGCAACCAGATTTCAAGAAAGTAATTCATGAATTACTTAAAAAGTATGAAGTTCCGAAGTCTTTATTTCGCTTAGAAGTTACTGAATCCGCCTTCGAGGATAAAGAAAGACGAGTAGTACACCTCGTTAACGACCTGATTGATGAGGGTTTTACTATTGAAATTGATGACTTTGGCAGTGGCTATTCATCCTTGAATGTTTTAAAGGATGTTCGTGCTTCCATTGTTAAACTTGATATGGGTTTCTTCGAAGATACTGAGAATACTAGACGGAGTGGTTCTATCATTGAATCTGTGATTAGAATGACTCACTGGTTAGGTATGCAAGTTATTGCTGAAGGTGTTGATAAGCAATTCCAAGCAGATTATTTGCTTTCAGTTGGTTGTTCAATTATTCAAGGCTACTTGTATGCTAAACCTATTCCAATGGCTGATTTTGAGAAATTGATTATAGGTTCTAAAGTTGCACCAAAATCGTTAGATTTTGACAAACTTGATAACTTCGATAGTAATGCTTTCTGGGATGCTGAGTCCCAAGAAACCTTAATCTTTAATAGTTATGTCGGTGGTGCTTGTATTTTCGAGTATCATGATAATCGAACTGAGCTTTTGCGTTACAATAGAAACTATGAAGCGATTTTTGACTATCCATTCTCTTTTACTTTCTTTAATAATGAATCACCAGAGCAATTTACTAGTCAAGCCAGTAATAAACTCTACTTTGAGACTTTGAATAAAGCAATCGAGAGCAAGAAAGAAGAAACTTGTGAACTTACACTGGTCAAAACAGTCAAGAACAAGAAATATTATTTATATTTAGAGTTGACAATACGCCTAATTGCTAAATCCGGAGATCGTTATATTTTCTATTGCATGATGGCCAATAAAACTAAAGAGAGATTGGCTCGTAAAAAAGAGCGAGAAGCCAATGAGAAGAAACTCAATATGGCGAAGCGTTTGAACTCTATTGTTGAAAATATTCATGGTGGAGTGGCCGCTTTTGAAGTTATGGGTAAAACCTTAAAATACGTTTTCACTAATCAACATTATTTTGATATTTTGGGTGTTGCAAAAAAAGACTACTTATCGAAATATAAAGGAGTATTTACAATGGTTCATCCTGATGATCAGCCATTGTTAGATGCGGCTTATAAACAAGTAATTGAAGGCAAGAACCCTCATCATCTTGATTTTAGAGTGGTTCGCCCTAGTGGGGAAATTCGTTGGCTGTCTTGTAATGTTGATAACTTTGTTTCCGATGATGATGAAAAAATGGTGTATATAGTTTTTTATAACGATATTACTGATATTACGCTCAGTAAACAAGAGTCGATGGAAATGGCTTCTAGAATGGAAGGTATTATCCAAAGTGTGAATGGTGGGTTATCCGCTGTTGCTGTTAATGACGAAGGTAAAATGAATTTATTATATGCTAATGATCAATACTACAGTACTTATGGTTATACCAAAGAGGAATATGAAGAAAGCAAAGTGGATTTGATTTCTTTAATTATGCCAGATGACGTCGCTACTGTAGTTAGTAAAGGTCGGGAGGTCCTCTTAAATGGAACTCCAACTTCTTTTGAGTATCGGGCATTAAAGAAAGATGGCAGTATTATCAACGTTAAATGTAGCACTTCCTTAAGCACTATGTGGGGGAATAACAAGAGAGTTCTAGTTTCAATCGTGAACGATATTTCACAAGAAAAAGATACTCAAGAACAATTAAATGTGATTACAAATGCTACCAATTATATCCAAAATCAACCGAACTTTGAAAAGAGTATTGATTACATTCTTTATAGTATGCTTGATTATTTCCAATGTGATCGAGCCTTTATTGTTGAGTTGGATTATTCTAAACAAGTCTTCTCCTGTAATTATGAAGTTCATAAAGAAGGAGTTAACGATGATCAAGAAGTAATTGGAACAGTTCGTTACACTGAGGTTTTTGATCTTCTAGAAATGCTTTCTAAAGATCGTTTTGTGATTATCCCAGATGTTTCTAAAATGACCACGAATCTTGAACTAAAAGAATTAATGTTGAAACAAAACGTTCATTCTTTGGTCTGGGGTCCAATTTGGCGTGAAGGTAAATTAATCGCGTTTATGGGCACCAATAATCCAAAACCATCCTTAGCTAAGAATGTAGAAAGAATGAAGGTTTTAGGGAACTCTGTTTCTGTCTTATTAACGCGACGTGATTTCTTGCAGAAGATTGCAACTGATGATGCTTCCTTAAAAGAATTGGATAACTTATTACGAGTTGTCCCGAGTGGCCTTATGAAGTACTCGGCTGAGAATGGAAATTTTGCTTATATCAACAATAACTTGGTGACCTCACTCGGTTATACTGAAGCTGAATTTAGACTTAAATTCCATAATAGTTTTAATGAAATGGTTTATAGCGCAGACCGAGAAAGAGTCATGCGTGATATTGAAGCCCAAGAAGGCCAAGGAAGTATCGGTAAATTTGACTTCAGAATTGAAGGTAAAGATGGTCATTTACATTGTTTCCACGACGAGGGTGTTAAGGTCATTGATGACGAGGGTAAGGCTTGGTATTACGTTACCCTTGTTGATATCACAAAGCGGGTGGCTGCCCAAGAAGAAGCTCGTAAAAACTCAAGAGAATTTGAATTAGCAGCTTCTTTAAGTGGCAATATCATAGCTAAGTATGATATTAAACGTAAGATTTTAACTCTTGATGATAGAGTGGCAAAAAGGGAAGGAATTCCTGTTAGTATGAATAATATTCCAGATAGTCTCATCAAGGGTGGCTATATCAAGAAAGAACATGTAGAGCGTTATCGTTTATTCTTTGAACATATTCAGGCGGGTTATGACCAACAAACGGTCTCTTTCCAATATCGCTTCCCAGTTGGTTGGCGTTGGGTTGGTGGTAAGGCTGCATTAGTTAAAGATAATGACAAGAAACCAGTCTCAGCCATCATCTCCTTTAGAGATAATAACCAAGAAATATTATTAAGAGAAAAGGCGGAGCGCGATACTCTAACAGAATTGTATAACCGTGATGCTTTTGCAACTCGGATAAAAGAAAGAGTTGAGAGCAAAACTCCCCCAGAACTAGCGGCAATGTTTTTAATGGATTTAGATAATTTTAAGTCTATTAATGATACTTATGGTCATGCTTATGGCGATGTTGTTATTCAAAAGATTGGTAAAGGCTTAAAGACCCTCTTTGTTGATTAGGATGCTTTATATTGTCGGTTGGGTGGCGATGAATTCTTAATTTACTTACCACATCCAAAGGATATTCAGGAAATTGAAGAGTGTGCCAAGAAATTGGTAGCTGCAATTCCAGGTTTGGTTGGGCCAAAGATTAAGGTCTCACCAAGTATTGGGATTGCTTTATATCCACAAGACGGGGAAGACTTTACCAGTTTATATCATCATGTTGATAAAGCTTTATACAAAGTTAAAGACTCCGGCAAAAACAATTACGCCTTCTATAAATAGTTGTTTTGCTAGTCTTTTGTGAGTATAATTAGTTTGTTATAAAGCGAGGTCGTAAATATGAAAAGAGTTATGTTAAAAGATATTCAACTTGGCACTACTAACCATGTAGCTGGTTTTGTTGAATCTATTCGTAACAAGAAAGCCATGTGCTTTATTGTTTTAAGAGATATTTCGGGCAAGTTACAATTAACAATTGAAAAAGAAAAACACCCTGAAATGGAAGAAACTTTGGCTAAGATTACGCTTGATTCTGTGATTGAAGCTGAAGGTGTTATAGTTAAGAGCGATTATGTCAAACTTAATGGCATGGAAATGTATCCTGATACTGTCATAATTGATAGTATCGCTGATCCTTCTCCAATCGTGGCCCCTAAGGGTGAAGAAACTAATATCGACTTACGGCTTGATTACCGTTGGATTGATCTTAGAACTGATAAGAATACTTTAATGTTTAAAGTTCAATCATATTTTGTTAATAAATGCCGGGAATTCCTACTCAAGAAAGATTTTATTGAGATTCATACTCCTAAATTAATTGGAGCCGAATCTGAATCTGGTGCTGGTGTTTTCCAAGTTGATTATTTTGGCGGTAAAGCTTTCTTGGCTCAATCTCCACAATTTTATAAACAAATGGCCATGGCCAGTGGTTTTGAAAGAATCTTTGAATCGGGTCCAGTATTTAGAGCAGAGAAGTTTGCCTCTAGAAAGCATGCGACTGAATTCACAGGGTTTGATTTAGAGTTCTCTTACATTAATTCTTATGAAGATGTGATGAATATGGAAGAAGAAATGCTAACATATGCTTTAACTGCAGTTCATGAAAAATATAATGAAGAGATTAAGAGTCTTTATGGAATTGAAGTAGTTATTCCAACTCGTCCATTCCCAAGAATTGATTTACATGACCTTTATCAAGAATTAGAAACCAGGTATGGTTATAAAGTCCCTGAATCTGAAAAAGGTGATTTAACAACTGAAGGCGAAAGAATGTGTGCTAAGTTCTCTTTAGATAAATATGGGCATGAATTCTTATTTGTGACAGGTTATTCCAAAGAGACAAGAGCGTTCTACCATATGAGAGATGAAAAAGGCGTTCCATGTGGTTATGACCTAATTTGGAAGGGCGTTGAGATTACAACTGGAGCTCAAAGAGAGCATAGATATGAAATCTTAAAGAAACAAGCTGAAGAAAAAGGTTTAGCGGATGATGTTAAATTCTATTTGGAATTCTTTAAATATGGTTGCCCGCCACATGGGGGATTTGGAATTGGTGTTGATCGCATCACCATGCTAATCTTCAATTTAGGTATTAAAGATTCAATGTTCCTCTTTAGAGGACCAGATCGCTTAAATCCTTAAACTAAAGTGGACTTGAAGTCCACTTTTGCTTTGCATATTACTATCAAAATATTATTGTTTATGTTATAACTAACAGGATTGGAGTTGAGTTTATGAAATTAATTAAAGATCAAACAATGGACCAAGAACGGGCCTTATATAATCTAAAAAACAGCGAAGTTCGAAACTGTATCTTTGCCGGTGAGTCAGATGGTGAGTCGGTTTTAAAAGAGAGTCGGAATATTTTAGTTAATCATTCCTTCTTTGCCTTACGTTATCCACTATGGCATGCCCATAAATACGAGATTAAAGATAGTGAATTTGCCGAACAAACTAGAGCGGCCATTTGGTATGCTAAAAATGGCAAGATTTCATCTACTAAATTTAATGGCGTTAAGCTCTTACGTGAATGCCGTACTGTAGGCATTGATGATTGCACCATTGTTTCAGCTGAATTTGGTTGGAAATGCCAAGATGTGACTATCTTTGATTCCAATTTGGTGGCTGAATATTGTTTATTTGAATCTAAAAATATTGAGATTCATAACTTACATTTTACGGGTAAGTATTCATTTCAATATACTAAGAATGTCATTATTACCAACTCCGAACTTGATACTAAGGATGCTTTCTGGCATTCTAAGAATGTCACAGTTAAAGATTCAATTGTTAAGGGCGAATATTTAGGCTGGTTCTCCGATGGATTGACCTTAATTAATTGCACAATTAGTGGCACTCAACCACTTTGTTATTGTAAGAATTTGAAACTCGTTAATTGCACAATGGAAGACTGCGATTTAGCCTTTGAATATAGCGATGTTGAGGCTGAACTTAAGGGCTCAATCGTTTCAATCAAGAATCCAAAGTCTGGATTAATCGTCGTTGACAAGGTTGGCCAAATTATTCATGATGACCCAGTTATGCCTTGCAAAGGAAAAGTTAAAATTCGTAAGTAATGGCTTCCTTCCCACTAGTCTTTATGTTATAATCAAACACATATAAATTGGAGGGGATTATTATGAAGTTAGAGCAGATTCCAACCGGTATTACCTTTGATGATGTTTTATTAGTGCCTCAAAAATCGGCAGTTTTGCCTTCTGAGGTCTCTCTTCGGACGCGCCTTGCTAAAGACATTTATTTATCAATCCCACTTGTATCAGCAGCGATGGACACAGTCACTGAGTCGCGACTTGCCATTGCCTTAGCCAGAGAAGGTGGGATTGGTTTTATTCATAAGAATATGTCAATTGAAGAACAGGCGGCAGAAGTTGATTTAGTTAAACGCAATGAATATGGAATGATTTCAAATCCAATTACTTTAAAACCTGAATCAACCGTGACTGAAGCAGAGCATATTTTAGCTACCTATAAAATTTCGGGCTTACCTGTGGTGGATAATCACCATAAGTTATTAGGCATCATTACTAATCGTGATTTAAAATACATGGATTTAGATGATACTCCGGTTAGTGAAGTAATGACAAAAAAGGGATTAATCACTGCTAAACCAGGCACAACTTTAGAAAGTGCTAAGAAGTTACTTTGGCAACATCGAATTGAAAAACTACCAATCATTGATGATCAGGGTATTTTAGTTGGTTTAATTACCTCCAAAGATATTGATAATGAAATTAATTACCCTCTAGCCTGTAAAGATAAAATGGGACGCTTAAGAGTCGGCGCTGCTGTTGGTGTTTCTAAAGATGCGATGTTAAGAGTTAAAGCTTTAGTAGAACATGGTGTGGATGTGATTGCCCTTGATAGTGCACACGGCCATAGTCAAAATATTATGAAACTCTTAAAAGAGATAAGAAAAGCTTATCCAGATTTAGCCATTGTGGCTGGTAATATTGTCACCAAAGAAGCAGCCCTTGATTTAATTGCGGCTGGTGCTGATTGTGTTAAAGTTGGAATTGGTCCAGGTAGCATTTGTACAACTCGGGTTGTCTCCGGTGTTGGTGTGCCTCAACTAACGGCCATTAATGAAGTCAGTAGTGTTTGTAAAGATAAAGGAATTTGTGTCATCGGTGATGGTGGAATTAAATATTCTGGTGATATTGTTAAAGCTTTAGCCTTTGGAGCTGACGTTGTGATGCTTGGCTCACTCTTTGCGGGTTGTAAAGAAGCTCCAGGTGATGAAATTATTTATAATGGTCGGAGATTTAAGACTTATGTTGGAATGGGCTCTTTGGCAGCTATGAAGCGGGGCAGTGCTGATCGTTATTTCCAAAAAGCTAGTACTGAAGCCAAGAAGTTAGTTCCAGAAGGAATTGAAGGCAGAGTCGCTTATAAGGGTGAACTTGCTGATACTGTTTATCAACTTTGTGGAGGCATTAAGAGTGGTATGGGTTATGTCGGAGCAAAAACGATTGGTGAACTCCAAAAAAGAGCCAAGTTTATTCGCATTACTAATGCAGGCTTAAAAGAATCTCATCCGCATGATATTGAGATTACCCATGAAGCCCCAAATTATTCAAAATAAGATGGAACAAGTTAAGCATGATACCATTATCGTCTTAGATTTTGGTAGTCAGTATAATCAATTAATAGTGAGAAGAATCCGGGATCTAAATGTTTATTCTGAGCTTTGTTCTTATGATATTAAAGCCCAAGATATCTTAAAGAAAGGCAACATTAAAGGGATTATCTTTAGTGGTGGACCTAATTCTGTAACCGATTCTTCTATTTTAAAGTGTGATCCAGAAATCTATAAACTGGGGTTACCAATTCTTGGTATTTGTTATGGCATGCAACTTATGTCCTTTGATTTAAAAGGGACGATTCAATCTTCAAATAGTAAGGAATATGGGGGTCAAGAAGTATCTTTAGATACTTCAGCACCTTTATTTACTGGGCTTAATAAGACCGAGATGGTTTGGATGAGCCACGGTGATAGTGTGAAAGAACTACCTTTAGGATTTAAGAATATCGCTAAGAGTAAAACTTGTAAAAATGCAGCGATTACTAACGATCATTTCTATGGTTTACAATTCCATCCTGAAGTTAGAAATACTACCCATGGTATCAAAATCTTAGAAAACTTTATTTTTAAGATCT